>ENA-OFCX01000253-OFCX01000253.1-metagenomes-genome-assembly--contig:-NODE-253-length-30708-cov-5.204319_pt1 | contig 30708 bp, 32 predicted proteins | sample MGYA00153384_OFCX01 | MGnify analysis MGYA00153384
TAGCCCGAACACCCCGCGCCTACAGGAGGCTTAAATCAACAGCATTGTGCTGAAAGGCGGATTCTCGATCAACGCGCGCAACGGCGGGATGCAGCTGGATAGTAGGGTGGCGGGGGGAGTGCCACTTGAGGCAGAGCCGAGGTCGGTGATTGAGACGCTCAATGTGTGCCACACCCCCGCGATGCCGAACCACGGCACGTTGCTGGAGACTACTGACATCACAGCCACCGCGGCCACCACAAGCATCACAAGTACCACAGACCCCGCCATAAAACCAATGCGGCAGCAAAAAACCCGCATGAAACTCTAAAACGCATGAAATACTGTGACATTACGCTGTAGTTCGTCGGTGGCGATAGCCATGATGCAGACCGCCCCGACAGCATCCTTGACTCAACGCCACACGACCTTTCATGAATTTCATAACTCGCACCAAAACGCCGCTCGCAACTTTGTTGGCCGCCGTGATTGCACTGCATCCGCTGACATCATGGTCTGCGATACATCCGTTGTCGTTTGCCAAAACGGAGTCCGCAACGCTACAAACCCTCGACCTAGTGGCCAGCACTGATTTTGACTACGATGCCACACCGGCACCGCTCACCCCAGGGTCGGTGGAACTTAATCGAACGTTTGTCAACGCCATCTTTGCCGAAATGGCGCAGTTCATGTTCACCATGACTGAGGGTCGACACCGCGTGGGCACCGTCTACGTCTACCGTAACAACCGTTTCAGCAGCAACGTCGACATCAAGGTGCTTGGACTGGCCCCCGGCCGTTCTAACGCGCATGTGGCGGGTTGGCAGAAACGCGGTCGCACCTCCAACAACTTTATCGCGCGCAGCGCCACGGTTGAGCGCACGCCACAGGCGCTGGGGCGGGTGATTGCCCATGAGCACGGGCACTATCTGTACGGGCTGTATGACGAATATCGCGAAATCGGTCGCCCGCTCGGCAACCCGCGCTCACCGGCCGATACCGACACACCCATCGATACGCTGATGAACAACCAACAACGATTCAGCACGTTTTCGACGCCGGGCGATTACACCGAAGAGGTGCAAGTGGCACAACGAAGGGCGCACGGTGCGTCGGCTTGGGAAACGCTTGCTCGCCCGCAGTCCGCCGATCCAGCCTCGATTCAAAATCTTCAGCGCACCGCGTTTGCGGCGTTTTCTGGTTTCATTCCGCTGTCGCAAACCGCGCTGACCAAGCCCGTGGACGGCTGGGATGGCGCGTTCAAAGTTGTCTATGTGCCCAACCCTGCAGCCGTCGATGTGTATGTGATTGCCCGAAACCTCTCCGCTGAGCAGCTCGCTGGTGTGAAAAATTCAGTGGTCGAAAGCCTTCGCCAAGAACCACTTGCTGCAACAAGCTGGGTCTCGGTGGTGACTTTTCCGGGCAGCACAGTGTTGCCGCTGTCGGTGTTCGACACGGAGGCCAAACGCACTGCGGCCATTGCTGCCGTCGAGGCATTAACGCCCGACACGACCGCCGCCGACATCACGCAAACGCTCGACACCGTGTTGGCCGATTTGAACACGCGACTGAATACTGATCGATCAATCCAATTTGGCGATGCCATCAACCTGCACGTGGTGGCTGGCAGCGAAGACCGTATTGCGACGGCTACACGGGATCGAATTCGCGAGCTACGGGTGGCGTTAAATGCCAGCGTAATCACCGCTGACGTCGCGCAGGCGAGTTCGACCAGCAAGCGCGGCGTCATCGACTCTGACCTCGCAAAGAGCGCGATGCGCGCCAAGGCGGCCGGAACGACGGTTACGCTAGCGCAGCTCGCGCACACTTCCGGGGGACACTTTACCGATGCTCACCGCATCTCAGCGTTGACTGCGGGTGTGACCCGATCCAAAAATGCATCAACGGGCCTGCCTGAAGCGCCGCTCAGCACCGACTTTGTAGCGCGCCTCGCCGCCGGTGCCCAGTTTGACTTGAAGACGCCCGTGCTCGCAAAAATCGACGGCAAGCTGACCTTCACCGCAATCTGGTCCAACGATGCGGACAATGGCAAGCTACGTTACGAGTTGACCGCGCCCGATGGCGCGCGTTTTGTGCCGGCCGACCCGACGCAAAAGCAAACTTTCACCACGTCGGCGGGTGAGGTCAAATACCGGTTCGACGGCAGCGCCAACACCGCAAATTTCGAGGTGTCGGGCAAATATTTGACCCGCAATGGCGTCTGGATAAGCACTGTGACCGCAACAACGGTCGTGAGCAAACCCATCGAACAGACCGTGGCGGCGGACAGTCTGCTGCTCGCAGAGATTGAGGTGATTGCTGACGGCACAGCCAACCCTGTGCTCGAGGTCAACGTTGCCAGTGATCGCGCGGTGGAAGGGGCTGCGGTCAAGGCGGTGTTTTATGACAATGATGGCACCGTCAAGCTGACGCAAACACTCTACGATGACGCCACCAACGGCGACGAACAAGCGGGCGACGGCACCTACACCATGCAACTCGGCGGGCTGCTTGCGGCGGGCCAGTACGATGTGCTGGTGACAATTGGCAACAGCGCCGCCAACTCGGCCGTGTTTTCAACCCGCGGATCAACTGAACAAGGAGTGGACGTCGCGCCGGAGCCGCTTGGCGGCCCGTTCAGCCGCACCGCTGACACGATGTTGACGATGGCACCCACCACGGTAATTGAATATTACGTCCCGGCCGTTAAAAAATACTTTATGACCGGTGACGAAGGCGAAAAAGCGACCCTAGCGCAATACCCAGCGCTATATAAACCGACCGGCATGAGGTTCGTTGCGGGACCTAGCAAGGCTCCACCCGCAGGCACCCAGCCTATTTGCCGCTATTACTTCGCGCCGCCGAGCCTGCCTAACACCCATTTCTATGGTGCACCGCCCGACTGCGCGTTGGTCGCGACGGCGTTCGCAAAGCATCCTGACGCGAAAAATGAAGGCATCGCCTTTGCAATCGCAACACCCGATCTGGACGGCAATTGTCCGGCCAGCGCGCCGACAAAAATTTATCGGTCATTCAACAATCGCGCCGGGCAAAACGACGGTAATCATCGCTACACCGTGACCGCTGCGCGCTACGAGCAAATGGTGGGCGCCGGATGGTCGCGTGAAGGCCCAGTGATGTGTACAGCCTCGGCAACGGACGCGGCGCAGTAGTCGTTCGCGGGTGGTTCGTCAGCACGTGCAAGATGTGCCGACGGCATCTCGCCCATCCAACGTACCGCGCACAAGCCCTCCCCGTCCTAACCCATCTTCAACACCCCCCAATAAAACCGCTGATCCTAAATTCCTCACGTAGGACTCGTCAGTAAATGACTTTGACATCTGCTCGGCGACGTGGTGGCAAATGAGGAATTTGGGATTATGAATAAAAGTCGATAATCAGATAGGTTGCCCGCTAACAAAGGCTAGCACGCCGCTCACCCATCAAGTTGCTTCCGTGCGCACCATTCGAGGCATGGCAAATCCGCCTCGCACGAGACTCTGTTCCGCCACCACAGTCAAAATTTGTGATGAACGGGAGGCCACACACCCTCAGACGAGGGAACATCGCGGTGCATCGCCCACTCCCATTGCTACGACAGTTGATGACGATAAATAGAAGCAAGCGCTCACATGCGCGCGAAATTTTCTAATCCCGAGCAAAAGAGTCGGGAACTAATTACAATCGTTAGCACTCTCACATGGTGAGTGCTAATATGGTGGAACGAATCAGTCACCTGATGTACTTGGATCCCGCCAGTTGGCGTGATTCGGCGGATCTGGCAGGCAACCGAGCCCGCACAGCCGCCCCCTCGTGGGGCATTGCCATGATTGCGACAATTGGGGATACGTTGCGGCGCAGCGAGTTTGAATGGCTGCATTGCACAAGGCGCGCCGTCAGCCTAAGTTTTTCGACGGCTTTTTTGAATGGGGAGTACGCGTTCCATGACTAGTTTCAGCACAATGAATCCGACAGCCACATTAAATTTTCCAGTGCCATCGGCGCTGGGCACCATTGACCAGTATGTCACTGCCGTCAACAAATATCCATTGCTCACGCTTGAGCAAGAGCAAGCGCTCGGCATGCGCTGGAAGTACACACAAGACGTTGATTCTGCACGCCAGCTGGTGATGAGCCACTTGCGCCTCGTCGTCTCAGTCAGCCGCAATTACATGGGTTACGGCCTGCCGCAGGGGGACCTTGTGCAGGAAGGCAACGTTGGCTTGATGAAAGCCGTGCGTCGTTTTGATCCGGAACGCGGTGTGCGCTTGGTGAGCTTTGCGCTGCATTGGATTCGCGCTGAGATTCACGAATACATCCTTAAAAACTGGCGCATGGTTAAGGTTGCGACGACCAAAGCACAGCGCAAACTGTTCTTCAATCTGCGCTCAATGCGCAGCGGTGAACATGCGCTGACGCAAGCCGAAGCCAAACGCATCGCCAAGGAACTGAACGTCAAGCCGGAAGAAGTTTTCGAAATGAACATGCGGCTGTCCGGACGCGACATTCCGATGGACGGCACGCCGGACGACAGCGAAAGCGAGGCGATTTCACCTGTGGCCTATCTTGCGGCCGATGAGAACGTCGACCCGGCTCGCATCATCGAGGCGCAGGAAACCGGTCGCGTGCAGTCCGAGGGATTAAAGCGCGCACTGACCAATCTGGATGAGCGTTCACGCGACATCATCACCCGCCGCTGGCTCGCCGAAGATCAAGAAGAAACGCTGCAAGTGCTCGCCGATAAATACGGCGTGTCCGCAGAACGAATTCGCCAGATTGAGGTGAAAGCGATGAAGCAAATGCGCAAGGAAATCGAGAACTGATCTCGACCGCGCCGAACAAAAGCCAGGCAATGCCTGGCTTTTTTTATGCCCGCCCCACGCGGATCGGTGATCGGATAGTCCTGCCGCAAATAGTCGCGAACCCACTGTAAGGTTGTGCAGCCTGTGCCGACAAACGCACATGTAAATTCAACCTGACCGAGGGAGAGGCCCCGATGCAAGCGCCACCTCGACTGTTCATACTGAACGCCTTGACCGTTGGTGCCGCGCTCGCAGGTGCCCGATTGGCTCCGGCGCAAACCGCCCCCGCAATCGTCAAGGAAGACGATCCGACCGCTGTTGCTCTGAGTTACGCCACCGATGCGACCCGGATTGATGCGAAAAAGCAGCCGGTTTACGTTCCCGACAGCAGGTGCAGCACCGGTGCCTTGTTTCAGGGCACAGCGGGCGACCTGAGCGCACCCAGTCCTGTTTTCGGCGGCAAACAGGTCGCCGCAAAAGGCTGGTGCGCTGATTGGTCAAGAAAGGCCTGACTTTTTCTGACTCAGTCCGACTCGTTTCATCGCATCGATTTTTTTGAAGGAACCCCCATGAAAGCACTTGCAGTAACAGTAGCCGCAGCCTGCACCGCCGTTTTCGCGCAAGGCGTAATGGCTCAAACGCCGCCCGTCAGCCCCGTCACGCTAGTCGACCAGTTTGAAGCGACCAACGGCAAATTCGAAGGCTATCGGCGTTCCGGTGCCAAGGGCATTTGTGCCGCTGGCGAGTTCGTTGCCAGCGACGCCGCGCGTGGACTGTCAACCGCGTCCGTATTCAGCGGTAAAGCCATTCGGGTCGGCGTTCGCTTCTCGGTCGGCGGTGCCAACCCCAAGGCGGCTGACAACGGCAAGTCGCAACGCAACATGGCACTCCCATTCAACCTGCCCGATGGCGAACAATGGCTGATGGGCAATATCAACTCGCCATTGTTCGGCGCGTCTTCGCCCGAACAGATGCTCGACCTCGTCGCCTCGCGTCAACCTGACCCGGCCACCGGGACCGCAGACGCAGCCAAGGTCAAGGCGTTCAATGACGCCAAGCCGGAGGTGCTGCTGTAAGGGCGGCACTTTGCCTCTCAGCCTGTTCCTGCGAGCTTTGCTGGCGTCAAGTATTAGCGCGTTCACGCCCATGCGTTCGTCAACGCCAAAGGCGACAAGCAGTGGGGCAAGTGAATGTTCGATCCGGTCGGCGGCGCGCTGGGTTTGACCGACGACGAGGCGAAAGCCAAAGGTTCCGAATTCCTGTTCGATGAGCTGCGCGCCCGCGTGAAAGACGGCACGGTCGCTTTTAACTTTAACCTCGTACTCGCCGAGCCGGCCGACAAGCTCGACAGCGCAACCCTGCCGCTGCCCGCTGGGCGCAAGAAGGTGACGCTGGGTGTCCTGAAGGTGACCTCGGTTTCGGCTGATGGCACAGGCCCATGCGTGACGGTCAACTACAACCCGATGATCATGCCCAAGGGCTGTCGAGGCGTCAGCCGATCCAATGCTCGCGGCCCGCGCCGCGCCGTACGCCGTCTCGCAGGGGTGTCGGCTGACTGAAGGTGCCAAACAGTAGGTCGTTAACGATTCGCTGTGGCCAAAGAAAACGCCAAGCGTTGCCTGGCTTTTTTTGCTCCGAGCCTTAGCTCAGGCCGCCGGTTTCATCGCCTCCATTTCGCGGCGCACTTTGTAGGCATCGGTGCTTGTGTCCATCGACACATCGGCCCACGTCAAACTCTGCCCTTGTTTCACTTCACGGATCACTTTTACGTTGTGCGCGAGCCCCAGCGGCAAGCCACCCATCGCCGCCGATTTGGTGGCCGGTAGCAGCTTGCCCCAGACGGTGTAGCCGCCCTCACCGTCAAGCGTTTCGCCGGGTTTGAGATCGCGTTTAGCAGTGGCCACCACGTCTGCACTCCACGCCGTTGCAACGCCGGTCGGCTCGCGGCGCAATGCGACTGCGGCCACCGACACGCCCACCTCCAAACCAATCAAATGCCAGCGTTTGTACAGCGTGAAGTAACGCCCGCTCGGGTCGGTGTGGGCGTTGTATTCCTCGAAGCAATTTTTGATGTACTCGGTCTCCGCCTCCACCGTCACCCACACACCCATGCGAATATCGTAGGGGATTTTTCGACCGTTGGTTTCGAGTGAGGAGATCACCTCGACCATACCCTTTTTTTCGAGCACACCGCCCTCGGAAATGGGCCGCGTCACAAACGGAATATCTTCAACCGAGGCCGGTGGATACAGCAAGCCATTCGACGGCACCGAGAGCCCCGTGGCGTTACTTACTGCGGTCGATTCAATCGAGGGCTTTGATCCGTCCAGAAAACTGTTGAACATTTTTGGATTCAAGCCGCCGCGTGTGGCTTGCTCCGGCGTCAGGCCGTAATAGCCCCACACCGTGTCCGGTGTGCTCTGCGCAAAATGCGGCAGCCACTTGTGACCGCGACCCGCCGCTACGACTGGGAAGCCGCAGGTGCGCGCCCAGTCCACCAGGTCGCAAATCAACGCCGGTTGATCGCCAAACGCAAGCGAATACACCACGCCTTTTTCTGCCGCGCGCCGCGCCAAGAGCGGGCCGCAAAACGCATCGGCCTCCACCGTCACATTGACAACGTGCTTGCCGTGATTGAACGCGAGCAGGCAGTGCTCGACCGCTGCAATCGGATGGCCGGTGCATTCGACGATCACATCAATCACGGGGTGCATCACAAGCGCGCGCCAGTCCTCGGTAATGAACGTATTGCCAAGCTTCATCGCTTCGTCCAGCGAGCGTGCCTGCGTGCGCTCCAAGTTCCAGCCGACGCGGGAGAGATTGCTTCGCGCGGCGTCGGGTGACAAGTCGGCGATGCCCACCAGATGCACGCCCGGTGTGCGCGGAATTTGCGCGAGATACATGGAGCCGAATTTGCCCGCCCCGATGAGACCGATGCGAATCGGTTTGTTGTCGGCGGCGCGTTGCTGGAGCTTGGTGTAGAGATTCATAGTGTTCCGCCCCCCAACCTCGGGGAGGGTCGGGGATTGGGGGTTTGGGTGAGAGCGTGGCTTACGCAGTGACATTTTTAACTTGTAGCGGCGCGAGAACACAGCGGGACAACACAGATAACCGTCTCGCTGACGCTACTCGCGTTGCAGGGCGGAAACGTCGCATCACGAGCTCCCGGTCGTCGCTTTAAACGGTGACGTTTTTTAGGTGCTGCCCGCAGAATAGTGAAAGACGGATCGCCTGTAAATCTCGTGTACCAGCGTAATCTTCAGCTTTTCTGCTGAAAAGCTTTTCTTACTTGGTCTAGCAGCGTTCTCAAACAACTATCGACTATTTATCTTTTATATGACTTTGCCCTTGTAAAATAACGCTTTCAGCCAAAAGCTGTTAGCAATCTGGCAACGCAGACAGTGCGCTAGACCGGATGTGCGCCGCATCAACACCGAAGTGATCGCGCAGCGCCGCCCGCGTGTCGCTGCGGCCAAATCCGTCGGTGCCAAGCGTGACGTAGCGGCGCCCCTCTGGCACCCAGGCGCGAATGCTTTCAGGCAGCAGGCGCACGTAATCCGTCGCGGCGATGATCGGGCCATGAGTGGCGTCGAGCAGCGCTGCAATGTGCGCAGCCTCGGGCGTGCTGGCTTCGTCGCAGCGTGCCGCATCGCGCGCCAGTTCGCTCCAGCTGGTCACGCTCAGCACCGTCACCTGAACGCCGTCTGCAACGAGCAGGCGCGCCGCCTTGACGACCTCGGTCAGGATCGCGCCAGAGCCGAGCATCGTCACGCGCTTCGCCGTCGGCGTGGTCGGTGCGGTCGGCACGAATTCGGCAAACACATACCCGCCGGCAATCACGTCCGCGTGTTTGTCGGCGGGCAAATTCGGCTGCGCGTAGTTCTCGTTCATCAGGGTGACGTAATAAAAAACGTCCTTCTGCCCGGTCACCATTTCGCGCATGCCGTGGTCAATGATCACCGCCATTTCGGCGGAAAACGCCGGGTCGTAGGCGCGGCAGTTCGGCACCGTCGCCGCCCACAGATGGCTGGTGCCGTCCTGATGCTGCAAGCCTTCGCCCGCAAGCGTGGTTCGCCCGGACGTGGCCCCGAGCAGGAAGCCGCGCGGTCGCTGGTCGGCCGCTGCCCAGATCAGGTCGGCCACGCGCTGAAAGCCGAACATCGAGTAGTAGATATAGAACGGCAGCATCGTCACGCCGTGCACGCTGTAGCTCGTCGCCGCCGCCGTCCAGCTTGAGATTGCGCCCGCCTCACTGATGCCTTCTTCAAGAATCTGCCCGTCGAGCGCTTCGCGGTAAGACAGCACCGAGCCGATGTCTTCCGGCGCGTAACGCTGGCCGACGCTTGAATAAATGCCCACCTGTTTGAACAGATTGGCCATGCCAAAGGTGCGCGCCTCATCGGCCACAATGGGCACTACACGCGGGCCGAGGGTGGCGTCTTTCAGCAAATTGCCGAGCAGGCGTACGAACGCCATTGTGGTGCTCATTTCTTTGCCGTCCGGAGCCAGCGCAAATTGCGCATAAGCGCTGAGGGCAGGCACTGGCAACGGCTGTGCGTTCGTGTCTCGCTTGGGCAGATAACCGCCCAGCGCCGCGCGCCGCGCATGCAAATATTGCAGCTCGACGCTGTCCTCCGGCGGCTTGTAGAACGCGAGCGATGTTGCCTGCTCGTCGGTGAGCGGCAGATTGAAGCGGTTTCGGAATTCGAGCAACGCGGCCTCGTCAAATTTCTTCTGCGAGTGCGTGGTCATCTTGCCCTGACCGGCGCTGCCCATCCCGTAACCCTTCTTGGTGTGCGCGAGGATTACGGTCGGCTGGCCGCTGTGCTGCGCGGCGGTCGCATAGGCTGCGTAGATCTTGACCAGATCATGGCCGCCGCGTTTAAGACGGTCAATCTGTTCGTCGGTCATGCCCTGCGCCAGACGCGCCAGCGCTTCGTTCTGGCCGAAGAAATTTTCGCGGTTGTAGCGGCCATCGTTGGCAGCAAAAGTCTGCATCTGCCCGTCCACGGTGTTGGCAAAGGCGGCGAGCAGCGCGTTACTACCGTTGTTTGCGTCACGCGCAAACAGGCCATCCCAGTCGGAGCCCCACACCAGCTTGATCACCTTCCAGCCAGCGCCGCTGAACAGCTTCTCCAGTTCGTCAATGATGCGGCCATTGCCGCGCACCGGGCCATCGAGTCGCTGCAAGTTGCAGTTGACCACCCACACCAGATTGTCGAGCCCTTCACGCGCCGCGAGCGTCAATGCGCTCATGCTCTCCGGCTCGTCCATCTCGCCGTCGCCAAACACGCCCCACACCTTGCGCCCAGCACAGTCGAGCAGGCGACGATGGGTCAGGTAGTGCATGAAGCGCGCGTGGTAGATCGAGCTGATCGGACCGATGCCCATCGAGCCGGTGGGGAACTGCCAGAAATCCGGCATCAACATCGGGTGCGGATAGCTCGGCAAGCCCCGCGCCCCCGCCGCAGCACCTCCCAGTTCGCGCCGATAGAAATTCAAGTCCTCGGCACTCAATCGCCCTTCAAGAAAGGCGCGGGCATACACACCGGGCGCACTGTGCGGCTGAAAGAACACCAAATCCCCCCGGTGCGAATCGTTCCGCGCGCGAAAGAAATGATTAAACCCAACCTCGAACAAATCGGCCGCGCTGGCGTAGCTGGCGATGTGTCCACCCAGCTCGCCGTAAGCCGCATTCGCCCGCGCCACCATCGCCAGCGCGTTCCAGCGCATCAGCGAGCCGAGCCGCTCTTCCACCGCCAAATCACCGGGAAACGCGGGCTGGTCGTTGACGAGAATCGTGTTCTGGTACGGCGTACACAGCTCGGGCTGCCAGCCCACGCCCCTGGCGCGCGCCCGGGCAACCAGCTGGTCGAGCAGGAACGCGGCGCGCTGCGGGCCTTCGGCGGCGATCACCGCGTCAAGCGAGGCGAGCCATTCCTGTGTTTCCCGGCTGTCGGAATCGTTGGCGTCGTCAGCGGGTTGATTGGATTCGGTATTGGACATAGATGCTAAAAAAAGTGACGCGTGGCGATGACCGATATCAGCCGACCCGCGCCGTTGTCGAAACCGCAATTTTGCGCTTCCTCTGCCATTGCGCAACCACGCCTCGTCACGTTACGGAATCTGACCCTTGCAATCGCTGTCGCCACCGCCATCTTTCTGGATTCACGTGCTTGGCACGAGAATGACGCCGGAAAAATCGCATGATCCCCCTCTCAGTCCTCGACCTTTCCCCCATCGTTGAAGGCAGCGATGCCGCCGAGGCGCTGCGCAACACACTCGACCTCGCGCAGCATGTCGAGGCGCTTGGCTACAACCGCTACTGGGTCGCGGAGCATCACAACATGGACGGCGTCGCCAGCTCGGCAACCTCCGTTTTGATCGGCTACATCGCAGGCGGCACGAAGACCCTACGCATCGGCTCCGGCGGCATCATGCTGCCGAACCACGCACCGCTCGTTATCGCCGAACAATTCGGCACCTTAGAAACGATCTACCCCGGTCGCATCGACTTGGGTCTCGGTCGCGCGCCGGGCACTGACCAGATGACGATGCGCGCACTGCGACGAACCTTGGCCACGCAAACCGAAGACGACTTCATCGGCGACGTGATCGAACTCGCGCAGTATTTTCAGCCGCCACCAGACGAGCGTCGCCCCGCGAATCCTGTAAGGGCCATCCCCGGCATCGGTTGCGACGTACCGATCTGGCTGCTCGGATCAAGCCTGTACAGCGCGCAGGTCGCCGCACACCTCGGCTACCCGTTCGCGTTCGCCTCCCACTTCGCACCCGCCATGCTGATGCAGGCGCTGGAGATTTATCGCGCCCGCTTCAAGCCAAACGGCCAGCCCGGCGCGCTCACCAAGCCGCACGCGATGGTCGCCGTGAACGTCATCGTCGCCGACACCGACGACGAAGCACAAGTGCTCTTCACGTCGCTAAGACAACGCTTCCTCGGCATGCAAACCGGCAAACGCGGCCCGCTACCCAAGCCAATCTCCGTCGCTGAAATGAACGCACTCGGCTCGCCCGCAGAACGTGCAGGCGCGGAACAAATGCTCACCGTCACCGCCGTCGGCTCACCCGAAACAGTGCACGAAAAACTGAACGAGATCATTGCGCAAACCCAAGCCGACGAACTCATCATCGCCAGCGCCGTGCACGATCACGCGGCGCGGAAGCGGAGTTATGAGTTGCTGATGGGGAATTCGCTGCAAATGGTTTAGTCGCCACCGCCCAGCAACCAAGCGTTTGCGTCGCGTCGGTACGCTGTGCGATAGTATGCGGATGAGCTCGATCAACCAGCCGCTTCACGAGTCGCTTCGACAAAAGCGAACCGCTGTCCTTGACGCTGCGCAGCGCCACAAGGCGCACAACCTGCGCGTGTTCGGGTCAGTCGCTCGCGGTGCCGAGCGGTCCGCAAGCGACATAGACATTTTGGTGGACGTGTTGCCCGGCGCCACGCTTTTTGATCTGGGCGCATTGCAGGTTGAGCTTGAGGAACTGCTCGGCGCCAACGTAGATTTGGTAACGCCTGGTGATCTGCCGATGTCGTTTCGTAACGCCGTTCTTGCGGAAGCGGTCGCGATATGAAGGAGGACGTGCGGCTAAACACCCACGTCGCGCAAATGCTGGAGTCAATCGAACTAGCAATGTCCTACGTTGACGGCCTGTCGCAGGACGAGTTCGTTGCAGATCGCAAGACGCAACAGGCCGCCGTCTTGAACCTGATCGTCATCGGTGAGATAGCAACAAAAATTGAGCGCGATTTTTCGGAGTTCGCCACCACGCATTCGCACATTCCGTGGAAGAGCATGCGCGGCATGCGCAATCGCATCGCCCACGGCTACTTTGAAATTGATCTTTCCACCGTCTGGGATACGCTGCAAACAGCGTTACCCGAGCTGCAAGGGCAGCTACGACTGATAGCGCAATAGTCAGACCAGCCAACCGAATAGCCTGCTCCTGGCGGACGTACAGCCCATCTACGGGGCTAGCTGATACGACTAGATGGCCGCGCGAAGCTTCGCAGCCAACGCACCCAGGCCAATCGCCTGCGCGCCCTGCCGCAACGGAAACGCCTCGTCGCCCGGATACACCACAAATCGATCTTTCACGCCAAGGTCTTCACACGCCACAGTGAAGCTCCGCTCCACGCTCGGCGCGGATGAACGCTTGATCTCGATGGCGAGCTCCGGCGTACCCCCGCGCTCAAACACCAGATCGACCTCCGCGCCGTCATGCGTTCGATAGAAATAGGCTTTGCGCTGCGGGCCTGCGGCCTGAATCAGGCTTTCGATCACAAAGCCCTCATAGCTTGTGCCCGCCACCGGATGACCCACCACGTGATTCCATGTGCAGAGCTCCAGCAGTGCGTGCACGATGCCGCTGTCGCGCACGTACACCTTGGGCGTTTTGGTGAGACGCTTGCCGACGTTGGTGGCCCACGGTGGCAACCGTCGCACCAATTGCAAATCCACCAGCAGATCGACGTATCGTGTGAGCGTGCTCGCGCCGATGCCAAGGCTCGCGGCGAGGCGCGCCTGATTGAGCAGCGCGCCCTGCTGATGCGCGAGCATGAGCCACAATCGGCCCAGTGTCTCGGGCGGCATGCGCGGCGCAAACATTGGCACATCGCGCTCAAGGTACGAGCGAATGAAATCGCGCCGCCAGTCAAGACTCGTCGTATCGCTCGCCGCCAGCAAACTTTCGGGAAAACCGCCGCGCACCCACAGCGTTTGTGCATCAATGCCCGCCGGTTCTGCGTCCAGAATATCAACGGGGCTGATCTCCATGTACGCCACGCGCCCGGCCAGCGACTCGGACGACTGGCGCATCAGCTCAAGCGCGGCCGAACCGAGCAACAGAAAGTGTCCAAATCGCTCGCCCGCCGCGCGGCGGTCATCAATGATGCCGCGCAGAATTTCGAACAGTCCCGGCAGCCGCTGAATCTCGTCAATCACCACCAGCTTGCCGTGCTGTGCCCGCAAATACGCGTCCGCATCATCCAGCCGACGACGATCGGCCGGGCGCTCCATATCCAGATACACCGCGCCGCCCGGCCAATCTGCAGCAATCTTCTTCGCAAGCGTGGTCTTGCCCACCTGCCTCGGACCCAGCAGAACAACGGCGGGCACGACAAAGCCGAGTCGGGTACGGACTAGGTTTTCGACATTTCTAGTAATCATTACCGTAAATCTATCATTTAGCGAACGAATTACGGGAATAATTTTTTACCGACCGTAATCGCGATCAGTAATAGCTTTAACATTATGCAAACTCCAAGTAACGTTGTTTGGCAATCCAAATGCATCAATTAACACTCGATCAGTTCAGAAGCGGCGCTGAAACAGGCGCGTTGCTTTCCGTGACTATTCGCGCGCTTGGCGCGAAGTTCCGCATCGAGGCCGAAACCCGAGGCGGAGAAGCCACACTGATCACGCGCCGGGACAAAACGCCGCGAGAGTTTGCCAACCCAATTCAGGCGTTTTCGCTGTTGCGTGAACTTGGCATCACTGAATATCGCGTTGATGCAAAAGGCTGGCGACCGGACGAGGCCGCAGCCGATCGACGGTCGCGACCGGATCGGGCCGAAGCGCTGCGCGCGTCGCACGATGCGTATGTGCGCATAAAGCTTGCACGGTCTCTCGCGGACACGCGTCCGGCTGTCTCGCACGACGACGTGATGGCGGAAGCCGGGGCGGTACATGATCGTGATGAAGCTAAACGCGCCGCTGACGCTCTCCTCGCTGCCACACGCGGTTGGCGGCTTGACGGCCTGGCATTGAATGAACTCAAGGCTGAAGGTCGTTGATTGCTGAGTGAAGATGGCAACATCGGGCATTACACTTTTTTGCGGGCATTGATGAAGACATCTCCACGAATACAGCAAGCTGATCCCGTTGATACCGCGTCAGCCGAGGCACGCGAACATTTGCAAGCGCTCGCGGCGCAGCGCATGAGCGAATTCCTTGATGGCCTGCCTCGTGAGTACACCGATCCGAGCGCGCCGCCGCTGACACTGAAAGAGATCAACGCGCTTATCGGCGACGTCGAAAAATACGAATAGCGACACAAAGCGGACATAATGTCCGCTATTATTCCCAGACAAACTAAATCTGGGGAATTTATGGCGACTGTGCTCACCACTGGCGTGCCGAACTTGGCGCACGAATATCTGGGGCAGGCGCGCAAACATCTCTCGCAGGCCTCGCTCGCAAAGCAGCTTGACATTGATGTGCGCACGCTGCGGCGCTGGGAAGCGCGCGAAACTGATCCGCCCAAATACATGGCGCTTGCGCTCAAGCAGTTATTGCTGCCGCTGACGTCCCCAGCGGTGCCGTCCTTGTCACGCGAATTCACTTTTATCGACCTGTTCGCAGGCATCGGCGGCATGAGAAAGGCATTTGAAAAAATTGGTGGCCAGTGCGTGCTCACGAGCGAATGGGACGCATACGCCGTCAAAACGTACACCGAAAACTTTCGCGGCCTGCATCGGCTCGAAGGTGACATCACCGCTGTTGACGAGCAAACGGTGCCGGATCACGACGTGCTGCTCGCGGGATTTCCGTGTCAGCCGTTTTCCATCGCGGGCGTATCGAAAAAGAATTCGCTCGGTCGCCTGCATGGCTTTGACGACGAAACGCAGGGCACATTATTTTTCGACGTCGAGCGCATCATCGCCGCGAAGCGGCCGCGCGCGTTTCTGCTTGAAAACGTCAAGAATCTCAAGTCGCACGACAAGGGTCGCACCTTTGAAGTCATCCACCGCACGCTCACGAAAAAGCTTGGCTACGACGTCCACTTCAAGGTCATTGATGGCGGCCATTTCGTACCGCAGCATCGCGAACGCATCATCATCGTTGGCTTTCGTGAGCCGGTCGCGTTCGACTGGAACATGCTCGAATTGCCGGCGAAAACGAGCTATACGCTCGCCGACATTCTGCATCGCACCGATGGCACGGAGCCGCATCTAGCTTGGGACTCTGATCGCTTTTTCGATCACGGAAAGAAAGTGGTCAATCCGAAGTACACGCTCACCGACAACCTGTGGACGTACCTCCAGAATTACAAAGCGAAGCACGAAGCAGCGGGTAATGGCTTCGGTTTTGGATTGGTCACTTCAAAGCAAACGTCGCGCACGCTATCGGCTCGTTACTACAAGGATGGATCAGAAATTTTGATCTCGCAGGGCACACGCAAACGCCCGCGCCGGTTGACGCCGCGCGAATGCGCTCGGCTCATGGGATTCGGCGATGACTTTCAAATTCCAGTTTCGGATACGCGAGCATACAAGCAGTTCGGCAATTCGGTTGTAGTTCCTGTAATCGAAGAAGTTGCCCGGCTAATGAAGCCATTTTTGTGTTCAGAAGTCTTGCAGCCCGAGTTACGCATGCTCGCGGCCGAGTAACAGCCCTTATTTACCAACATCAACAAACCGAAGGACGCAGCATGAGCAGGATTCCCGCACTGGGCGAAATCACACCAGCATTGGCCCGAAACTGGATGGATCAAATGATTGAAAGCGGATTGTTCTTTCATCCTGATGATGATCCCGCCGACATTCATTGTGTTTCGGACTGGAAATTGACATTTAGCGAAGACGAAGTTTTGGTGTTGAGAGACGCCGTCAATCGCCTGTTCGCAACACTGGGAGATCGGGTATACGAGATAGGGTGTGACGCACTTGGGATTACTGGTCGCTCAGGAACACATTGACCGACATAGTTGACGCGCTGACCCGCAGCCGGATGATGGCCGGGATACGGTCGCAAGATACAAAGCCCGAACGTCTGGTTCGTGGCTCGCTGCATCGCGCGGGCTTCCGATTTAGCCTGAGAAACACTGAGCTTCCGGGACGCCCGGATCTCGTGCTGACGAGGCACAGAGCCGTAGTCTTTGTGCACGGTTGTTTTTGGCACTGTCATGCGTGCAAGTACTTCAAGTTGCCATCCACGCGGCAGGATTTCTGGGCAGATAAATTAGCTGGCAACGTCTCGCGAGACCGACGCGTTTGCCATGAATTGCGAGACGCGAACTGGCGAATAGCTGTTGTGTGGGAGTGCGCAACTCGCTCGCCCGCTTTCAATACGGAAAGGTTAGTTTCTGTGTTCAGTGAGTGGTTGCTCGGTTCCGATGCAGAATATGTTGAACTCCGGGGGACACAAGCAAATGGAATTTCAGCGCGTCGATCAACTGCTCGCTCGCTTTAGCGAGCTGGGAGCGACTCGCGTTTTCTGCAAACGCCTAGCTGAAAACGACAATACCAAACAGCAAATCTACCTAGGTGGCAGCTTTGATGTCCTGAGTTTCTTCCCGTTTGGGACTGTCCATGAATTCCCCGGACTGCGTGTCCCCAATCTCAAAGCGGCACTAAATCTTTATTGGGTCACCGCAACTGCCATTGAGCAGGCTCCGCACGCTCAGCTCATTCTTTATCCCAAGTATCCTGAAGTTCGACTTTCAGGATTTCTGAACGGTTGCAGCGTGGCACCGCGCGAGCATATGCAACCAATTCCCGCGTCGCGCAGGAAAGGTCACGATACGCGTGTGCTGATATTCGGTACTACTGCTGATCGCCGAACGCTGGCGTATTTGGCACCAGCAAACTCGCAGCTTGCAACAGAGCTGGCAGCGCGTTTCTCGGCAAATAAAGCAGATGGTGTTTTCCTCGAACTGACTGCAGCAATAGGTTCGGCGAGCAATCGAATTCTGTTGCTTGCCAAGCTTCGTGAAATACATCTTGCCGGGTATCACGACTCCATGCGGCTCGACAAGGCGGGTCGGACACTTTCATACATCGCGCGAAATGCCGGTGGCACAACGCTGGAAGCACTGCTTGGAATTAGGCCGAATAGTTTGTCGGCACCGGATTACTTGGGATGGGAAATCAAGGGGTATGGCGGCGACAAGATCACGCTTATGACTCCAGAGCCAAACGGCGGCTACTACGGGGAAAATGGCGTGACTGCATTTGTGCGCAAGTACGGCTACACGTCTAACGCTGATCGCCTTGACTTTACGGGCTTGCACAAGCTGGGCAGTGAAAATCAGAAGACTCGCCTCACCTTGACGCTACACGGCTTCGACGTCGACACGAACAAAATTGAAGATGTCGGCGGAGCGATTGCGCTGCTGGACGCAAAGGGTTCTGTTGCCGCTTCGTGGAATATCGCGAAGCTGCTTGAACACTGGAACCGCAAGCATGCGTTCGCAGCGTACGTACCGTATACGCACCGCAATACGCCATCCGGTTACCGTTACGACAGCCCCGTTTTGCTTGGCGAAGGCACAAACTTTCCGAAATTCCTCGCGGCGCTTTGCTCGCAGCACGTGGCCTACGACCCCGGCTGCAAAGTAGAAGGATTGTCCACGGGGAAAATCACGCAGAAAGCGCGAAGCCAGTTTCGTATTTCACTCAGGCGACTCAATGTCTTGTATGACCGGATTGAGCCGGTTGATCTGTAGCGGCGTTGATTCGCTGACACTGTAATTCATATAATTTGCTCGCCGCATTCTGGACTGTGCCTATTCTCGGAGAACTCGCACGCACGGAAAATGGCACTATCCGAATTATTAGCGCGCGAGTAGCAACGAGTAGGGGAAGGAAACGTTATGAAACCTAAAACGCCCCGCGATGATAAAGACGAAATGCGTCCTGAATACGAGTTTGACTTCTCAGCGGCTGAACGCGGTCGCTACGCTGCCCGGCTGAAAACAGAGGGCTCCAATTTGGTGTTGGTTGAACCTGATCTTGCCAAGGCGTTTCCTGATTCCGCATCAGTCAATGCGGCCCTGCGCGCTGTCGTTGAGTTCGCGCAGGTGGCCGCAGGTCTTACGCGACGTTCGAGTGCGCGGACGACAAAGCGCCGCGCTGCGTAGCTGAGCGATGTGCCAAATGAAAGGGCCGCTATATGCGGCCTTTTCATTGTTGGTTGACGAATCCTGAACGTGATTGATGGCGGACGAGGGTGGTCCGTATGTGCATCATCGCTTTGAGATGGCGGCTTCGCTGGCACCGGGGGTGATCCCGATGGCGAAAGGTGTGGGCATGTTGTGGTCGGTTTCAGCAAGATCCAATCACGCAGTTTAATGCGTCATATATTACACATATTTACGCATATTCGGATAAAATGTGACGCATATGTCACGCACCGCACCCTCTCTATTGCCACGCCTCACCCGCTTGCTGGAAGCCTTGGGCAGCAATCTGAAGCTCGCTCGGCTTCGTCGCAAGTTTTCGGCTGAGACGGTGGCGCAGCGTGCCGGAATTTCACGCAAGACGATGTACCGCGTTGAGCAGGGTGACCCGGCGGTGGCTTTGGGCATCTATGCGCGGGTGATGCAGGCGCTGGGGCTGGAGCAGGATTTGTCGTTACTGGCGGCGGATGATTTGTTGGGGCGGAAGTTGCAGGATGCGGCGTTGTCTGCGCCGCGACGTGCCGCCCGGAAGAAGTTAGTTGGGGCTGTCGCGGACGACGTTTCCACCCTCACCCCAACCCTCTCCCGCTTGCGGGAGAGGGGGCAAGCGAGCGAATAGGTGTCTTTGCTGCACACGGTTCAGGTTTGCGTTGACGGGGAGAGTCTGACCACGCCCGCGTTGATGGGCACTCTGCATTGTCAGCGAACCGGGGCCGGTGAAATCTTCTCGTTCGACTACGACCGTTCGTGGCTGCGGCGTGCGGAGGTGTTTTCGTTTGATCCCGACCTTGCGCTGGTGTCCGGCCCGCAATATCCGGCAGCAGATCGTGCGTCATTTGGAATATTTCTCGATTCGTCGCCCGACCGGTGGGGCCGTGTGCTGATGCAGCGTCGTGAGAACACGCGAGCACGGCGTGAAGCACGCCGCCCGCGACCGCTGACTGAGTGGGACTTTCTGCTGGGCGTGCATGACGAAACACGTTTGGGCGCGCTGCGGTTTCGCGAGACGGAAGATGGCGCATTCATCGATAGCGACACGCGGCTCGCCGCGCCACCGATGACGTCGCTGCGCGAGTTGCAGGCAGCAAGTTTGCGCTTTGAAGAGCACGTAAACGAGGAGGAGCACCCGGACTACGAACACTGGTTGTCGCAGTTGTTTGCGCCAGGAACGTCCCTTGGTGGTGCACGGCCCAAGGCGTCCGTGCGCGATGAGCGCGGTATGTTGTGCATGGCGAAGTTTCCGAGCCGACAGGACACGCGAGATGTTGGCGCGTGGGAACTGGTGGCGCATCGGCTGGCGGCGGACGCGGGCATTGCGGTGCCAGCCGCACGCCCGTTGCGATTGCCCGACAGTCCGTACACCACGTTCGTAGTCGAGCGATTTGATCGAACATCAGCGGGCGGTCGTCGCGCATTTGTGTCGGCGATGACACTCACCCAGCGCAAGGATGGCGAAGGCGGTGCGAGTTATCTTGAACTGGTGGATTTGTTGCAGACTCGCGGCGCCGAAACGCGCGCTGATTGCCAGCAACTGTTTCGCCGCGTGCTGTTCAACGTTTTGATTCACAACACCGACGATCACCTGCGCAACCACGGATTTTTCATCAGCGCGGACGGCATTCGGTTGTCGCCCGCCTACGACATGAATCCATCCATCGAACGGCGCGAGTTATCGTTGGCGATCAATGAGGTGGAGACGGCGTGCGACGTTGCCATTGCGATGGACGCGGCTGGCGACTATGGTCTGTCCAACGAGGATGCGGTTCGCGTTTTGAAAGAAGTGCGGGGAGCGGTCACGCAGTGGCGCAATGTGGCGAACAGCCTGAGCATTCCGGCTTCTGAGCAGGCGCTAATGGCTGCGGCGTTTGAGGTTGCGTAATGTGCCATGTGCAGCAGCGTTGCTGCCTAATCTCCCGCTAAGGTCGCCGCCGTATCATCAGCGTGTTTCGCAATTCAGATACAAACCCCCATGCCCTTCACCCACATAAAAGCCGAAGACGACGAAGATTCACCGATTCCGCCTGCGGAGCGTGCGGCGGCGGCGTCACGCTCAACCTGGGTGAGCGTGGCGGTGAACGTGGTGTTGTCCACCACGCAGATTGTGGTGGGTGTGTTGTCGAAATCGCAGGGCTTGATAGCGGACGGCATCCATTCGCTGGCCGATCTGGTTTCGGACTTTGTTGTGCTGTTGGCGAACCACGCTAGCCAGAAGGATGCGGACGAGGATCATCCGTATGGGCATCAGCGCTATGAAACGGCCGCGTCGCTGGCGCTGGGCGTGATCCTGATGGCGGTGGGCGTGGGGATGTTGTGGTCGGCGGCGATGAAGCTGGAGAACCCGGAGTCGATTGCCGAGGTGCACATCATCGCGCTGTGGGTGGCGCTCGGGGCGCTGGTGGCGAAGGAGCTGTTGTTCCGCTACATGCTGGCGGTGGCCAAGCGCGTGAAGTCGAGCATGCTGGTGGCCAACGCCTGGCATGCGCGGTCGGACGCGGCATCGAGCCTTGTGGTGAGCGTGGGCATCCTGGGCAACCTGCTTGGCTATCCGATTCTGGATCCGATTGCGGCGCTGATTGTGGGCTTTATGGTGGTGAAGATGGGCTGGAGCTTTGGCTGGGACGCGTTGCACGACTTGATGGATCGCGCGGTGGATGAAGCCGAAACCACCGCGATCCGGCAGACGATTGGCGAGACGCCCGGCGTGAAGGCGGTGCACGACATCCGCACCCGCAAGATGGGCGATTTGATCGTGGCCGATGCGCACATTGAGGTGGATGCGATGCTGACGGTGGAAGCCGGACACGACATCGCGGTGGAGGCGCGACGTCGCGTGATGCAGCGGCATCGTGTACTCAATCTGATGACGCACGTGGATCCGTGGAGGCGACCGGATCTGGATCATGTTCCGGCGGCAGACACCAGTTCCGCAACCGGTGCGACATAAGACTTTTTACCGCAAATCGTTTCGATAAAGGGCTTAAGACGCCTAATCGTCCGAAGTCGACTTATCAGCGAATCGAGCAAGAGCCCTTATAAAACAAGCGTAAGCAGTGAAAGTTGCTTACTGACATTGCCCAGTAAACGCGATGGCTGCACACGCAAAAAAGCCCGACAGTGCCAGGCTTTTTATTTTTTTATTCTTGGTAGGACGTGGCGGGCTCGAACCGCCGACCAACGGATTAAAAGTCCGCTGCTCTACCAACTGAGCTAACATCCCGAAGCCTTAGATTATAGCCATAGTTCTGAAATTCCTGCAACCCAGCCTGCCTCGGTTGCGTGACCCAGTTTCAGCCTACGCGCTTCTTCAAAAAACGCATTAGCGCGCCAACCAACGGCAGTTTTTCGTAAAGCTCTTCGGCCGCATCCCAATAGTCGCGGTGGTAGCAAACGCGATTTCCAGCATCAAATTTCAGGTGTGAGCTGCCGCGTATGGTTCGCGTGACGGCAGGCTTGTATCTCTTGATGCGGAAGTTGAAATCCCACGTCAAAAACGCCTCATCGCCCTGCTCGACTTTGCTTTGAATCACGAATCGCGGATCGTGCAACGAGACGTACATCTGAGCGAAGATGTGCTCGATTGCAGCCACATCGCGCACTTCGTTGAACGGGTCTTTGAAGTACGCGTCTGGCGCGTAGAAGCCGCGAAGTCGCGGCACCGTGACCTCGTTGATCGATTCGAAGTAAGCCGCGAGTTGATCCAGCCGCTCGCTCACAGCCCGGTCGATTTTTTGATGAGCTTGAAATACTGGCTGTACGGCAACAGGCGCAAGAGCTTGAGTTGCCGCGTGAAGGCGCGCGGAAAGTGAATTTCAAAATCTCCCGCTTCGTAGCCTTTAATCATCTCGCTCGCCGCCTCTTCCGGCTCGATCAAATGCGGCATTTTGAAGTTGTTGCCAGCCGTGAGCGGCGTCTTCACAAAGCCCGGATTCACCACCGATACACCAATGCCTTTTTCGCTCAAATCAATGTAGAGCGTCTCCGCAAAATTAATCATCGCGGCCTTGGACGGGCCATAAACCATAGCCTTCGGCAAGCCGCTGTAACCCGCGACCGACGCCACAACACTCACGTGACCGGTGCCTTGTTTCAAAAAATATTGGGTCAGCAACGCGCTGGCGTTCATGGCACCATAGACGTTGGTTTGCATCATGGTGCGAATGGCTTCTTCGGTCAACTCCCACGCGCGAATGGCCCGATAGGTGCCCGCCATGACGATGCCTAAATCGAGGCCGCCCCAACTGTCATGAATGCTCGAAAGTGCTGCGGCAACCGACTTGCTATCCGCGATGTCGAGCGTTAATCGCAGTGCGTTTGGCTGCGCGCCAAAGGCCTCATCGAGCGTCTTGCCGGTGCGTGCCGACACGGCGACTTTTGCCCCCTTCGCGAGCAACGCATCAGCAAGTGCTTTGCCGATGCCGGTGGAAGCACCGATGATCCAAACGCGCTGGTGGGACCAGTCGCGGATCGGGGGGTTGAGTGTACCCATCGTTATTGTTTGTAGAACGTAATAAGCACTTCACCAAGCTTAAACCCAAACTTTGAGAACTCAGCGCGATTGAACATGACCTTGTCATCGAGCTGCCACATCCAGTCATCAAAATCGACGTTATAAACCTTGTCGTCGACCGGCAGCGCGAGCACGTATTTCCAGTTCAGCGCGTTGCCCGCAGCCACGCCTGCGGCTTCACCAACGACGTCAGCGGCGGTGCCAGTGTAGCGATCACCCTGCTTCTTGATCGTCCACACGCGACGCTCTTTTTTCCCATCCGAATAGGTGAAATCCTCATCCAAAGTTCCGGTGTCGCCCACCCACGTGCATTTCATATCAACCGTCATGCGGCGAAGCACTTTGCCCGAACGATCCTGCACGATCCCGTGCGCGATTACGCGACCATTGAAGTATTGTTGCAAATCAAATTTTGGCTTTTCCTGCGCGTAGTCCGACACTTGCACTGACGCACAGCCCGCAAGCAATGCGAGCAGAGCGGCAAGACTCAAGCATCGAAATAACCAGTGATTGCGTTTCATGTTTGTCTCCAGACGGTCAAAATTTGCGGTGAATTTTCCAAAGCAATGCCAAAGCAGCGAGCTTCAACACGCAGGGAAGTGCGGTGTAGGCCAGCGTGAGCGCGGCGACGTTCGATGCCGGCTCTCCAGCGCGATAACCAAACGCGCTGACGACCGGTAGTGCGAGCCCAGCGGCGAGCGCGAGATTAGCTTTGGTGGCAAACGTCCAGATGCCGAAGTAGCTGCCTGTCTGCTCGCGGCCATGAGCCTTGTCAATCGCATCAGCCAGTAGCGCTGGCGGCAGCGCGAGATCAGCGCCAAGGGCGATGCCGCTGGCTACGCACACTATTAAAAATGCGATGTGGTCACCCGCGCCAAAACTTGTGGTCCAAGAAAAAGCCAGCACGGCGAGCACCATGCCAATGCCCCACGCCTTGATTTTGCCGAGCTTTGCAGCAAGGATCACCCACAACGGCATGGCAAGCGCACCCGCGAGGAAATAACTCACCAAGAATATCGGCTCCCATTCTTTGGCGCGCAGTACGTCATCAACAAAAAACAGCAGTAGCGTCGCGGGGATCGCAGACGCGATGCCGTTCAATGCAAACACAGCTAGCAGCGCAACGAAGCGCTTATCTTTAAGTACGCCTAGCAGCGCTCCTGAGCGACCTGCTGCGGACTTAGCTTCTCGCAGTCGCCATAACGCGGAAAGCGTGACGACCAGCACCAGCACAAACACCCATGAGAACCGTGCTAGTCCCGAGCCAATTTCAGGACTCGCTCCAGCAAGCACGGTCGGCAACGCAGCGGCTACCAGCACGCCGAGCAGCCCAACCGCCTCGCGGCTGGCCGTGAGTCGTGTGCGCGATGCTGAATCGGGCGGCAACTCTGCGCCCCACGCGCTGTACGCGATGGTGGCGAGACTGAAGCCAAAGTAGACAAGGATCAACGACACCGTGAGCCAGGGCCAAAGTGACATGGCGACCGCAGAGGCCGCCGCCGGATTGAGCAAGCCCAACATCCCCGCGACCAACGCGATGCACGCGATGGCAATCGCCGAGAAGCGCGACGCTAAGCGATCCGACCCGCGTCCCAGCCATGGATCAACGAACGCATCCGCCAGACGCAGCACCAGCAGCAACACGCCGAGTGAGCTTAGCGACAAACCCAGCTCGGCATACAGCTTGGGCACGTGCACGTAGATGGGCAACGCGGCCATGGCTAGCGGTGCGGCGAACAAGCTGTAGCGGACAAGCTCAGGCTTGCTTACGTTTGGCACGGGGGAAAAACTCTTGTTAGATGCGGCTACTCAGGCTTGCCAAGCAACAAATTCCGCACGCGCGGTTGCGACGATTTTTCGTTCAACCAAATGCCAAAAAATGCATCGGCGAATGCGGGGTCAGTCACTTCGCCGCGGTAAGTGCCGTTAAAGAAAAATTTTGATGCTTTGGTTGCGGTGACGACTCCCGTTAACCGATCACCTTCTTTCACGTCGGCGAAGACGCGCTGCATTTCAGTGAGCCACTTGGGATAAGTCGCTTCGCTGCCAATGCCTTGGCCGCGCATCTCATCGATGCTGCGTTCGGCGAGTTGCTTCGCGGAAAAAGTTCGCAGATAATTTAGGTCGAGTGCATACGGTTTGCTGCGGTCAAACGCGGCACCCGCAGGCGTCCACAAGTACACGTTGTAGACCTGAAAACCATACACGCGCAGCAGCCCACCGCCCAGCGCTTTAAGCTCTGGCATGCCCGATGTGGCGGCAGCGGACAGCGGCGGCGCGGCAACGGTGTTTTGCGCGATTACAGGCGAATGCGCAAATGCGAAAGCAACGCAAAGCGCCGCTGTGGCGTGTCGCTTAGCGCGCCAACGTGTATTGACCAACATTGATACTCCCTGCTTCAAATCCTGCGATGCAGTAGGCCAGATAGAACCGCCAAAGTTTCACAAAGTTTTGTGAAAAACCCTGCCCCGTGATCTCGTCATGGCGAGCATCGAATTGTCTCAGCCAACGGCGCAGGGTCTCGGCATAATCCAGCCCGAACTCGAAGCGCTGAACGACCTGCATGTGCGCGCTGACCGCTTTCGCCTCGAAGCGCTCGGGGGAGGGCAGCATGCCGCCCGGAAAGATGTACTGCTGAATAAAGTCGCTGGTGGATTCGTACTGCTCGAATCGCGCCTCATCAATGGTGATGACCTGCACGCAGGCGCGAGCGCCGGGCTTGAGCGCTTGTTGCACTGCCTCAAAATAGCTGTCCCAATACTTCTGTCCGACCGCCTCAAACATCTCGATGGACGCCACGCCATCAAAGGTTGATCCGAAGCGTTTTGCTACGTCACGATAGTCACACAGCTCAAACCGCACTTGCGCGTCGAGCCCGGCGGCGTTGATTCGCTCGCGGGCGCTGTCCAACTGTGACGGTGACAGTGTGATGCCGGTGACGCGCAGGCCACGAGAGGTCGCCGCGTACTCGGCAAAGCCGCCCCAGCCACAGCCAATTTCGAGAATATGGCCCCCAACCGGCGCATTGATCTCGGCAAGGATACGTTCGTATTTTGCGATCTGCGCAGCCGCAAAATCGCCCTGCAAATTGCCGTTGAACAAGGCCGACGAATAAGTCATGGTCGAGTCAAGCCACTCACGATAAAAAGTGTTGCCGAGGTCGTAATGCGCCTCAATATTTTTGCGCGCCTGCTTCTTGCTGTTGGTGCGCAGCAGGTGACGCAGCTTGAACAGCCAACCTTTCCAGCCGCGACCGTAAAAGGCTGGCATTAGCTCGTTCTGGTTTTTCGCGAGTAACGTGAGCAGCGCCACAAGGTCGGCCGAATCCCACATGCCGTTGAAGTAGCCTTCTCCAAATGCAACATCGCCCCCAGTCAAAATCTGGGTGCAGATGCTCAGGTCGTGAATTTCAATGTGGGCATGAATGCCGTGCGTTTCAGCGCCGAATTCATGTCGGCTTTTATCGGGCAGCGTGGCGGTGATGCGTCCGTAACGCAAGCCGCCGAGCAGCTTGAACAGCACGCGCGCCGCAATGGGCAGCGACGGCGGGAGCGAGGAATAGGTGGTGTCAGAAGCACTCATGAGCGCGAAATACCTGTCATGGTTGATTTAAGTTTGCCTAGAAACGGCACGCGCTTTGCGACGAGGCGCAGCGCGTGCCAGTGAATGCGCGCCACAACGGCAAGCGTTTGTAACGGGAAGCGCAGCGCAGCGCGACGCAGGTTTGCCCGCGTTAGGGGCTGCGCGACGCCTGATATATGGGTGTGCAGCACGGGGCCGTCGCCATCGTCATAGTCGATGCGCGCCATCCAGCGGTCAGCCGCGAAATTGAAGCGAAAGCGATAACCGCCGCGCACCTGGTTAAACGGTGATACGTGAAGTTGCTTAGTCGCCTCCAGCAGTTCTCCCGACTGTATGGCGCGACCATCAGCGGGCGTCAACAAATAGCTGTGCGATTGGCCGAAGGTGTTATTCACCTCGACTAGCACGGCACACACTTCATCTGAAACCCGTCGGCACACCCAAAAACTCACGGGGTTGAACACATATCCGAGCATGCGCGGAAAACTGTGCAGATCAACTACGATCTGGTTGTCGGCAGCGGTAGTGACGCCATTCTCAACAAGCACTTTACGCACCCACGCAAGCGTCGATGAGCCGTCGCGAGCACCGTGATCGCGCTCTTGAAACGACACCACGCCCGCGCGATTCACTGCCATCTGCTGCGCCACATCACCGAGCGCGCCCAGCGGTATGCGGACGCAAAACAGCGGGTAGGTGAACGCGTGATTCGCTGGCCGAAAGCGCTCGTGAACCACCTCTCCGACGATGATCGCGGCAGCACTCATTCCGCAGCCAGCAGCGCCGTAGACTGGGATTGCGCGGGCCCGATGAGATCAATCACATCAAGCGCAGCGCACAGCCCGTCCTCATGAAATCCGTTCTTCAACCATGCGCCAGCGTAGTACGTGTGATTGAGTCCCTGCACGTTCGTTATCTGCTGCTGTGCTTTTATTGCCGCCTGATTAAGCAGCGGATGCCAGTACTCAAACTCGGCAATCACCGAATCCGTGCGCGGCTCGACCGGTGGATTCAGCGTCTCAAACAGTTGGGTTGTGAACGGCAACGGTTGCAACAAATTCATCCAGTAAGTGAGCGCAACCGGACGCACATCGTCCGCATCATTTACCTGCAAATAATTCCACGCCGACCAAGCGCGGCGACGACGCGGCATCAGGTTCGCGTCGGTGTGCAGCACGCAGCGATTGACTTGATAAGCGACAGCTGATAGCGCGCTGCGCTCGGCGTCTGTGGGCTGCGCGAGCAAGTTCAACGCCTGATCGCTGTGACAGGCGAGAACCACAGCATCAAATTTTTCGTGGCCATCTTCCGTCACTAATTCGACAAAGCCAACGCCGCGCAAAATGCGCTTGATCGGCGTGGAAATTCTCGCATCACGAAGGCCGCTGACGATACGCTCAACATAAATTTTGGCACCACCACGAACCGTCATCCACTTCGGTCGATTCTGCACGCGCAGCAAACCGTGGTTGTGACAAAAGCGCAGCAGCATCGGCAACTCAAAATCGAGTACATCACCACGTGGCGTAGACCATATCGAGCCCACCATCGGCCAGATATACCAGTCGAACAGCGGTCGCGAAAAACGCTCTTTCGCAAGAAACTCACGCACCGAAATCTGCGGCACACGCGATTCCAGAACCATCGCCGTGCAGATGCGATTAAACCGCACGATATCCACAAGGAAGCGCAAAAATTTAGGCTTCAGCGCGTTAGCGGGTTGTGCAAACAGTGACGCGAAATTAGTGCCGGACCATTCGATATCGTCGCGATCCGCGCGAACCGCGAACGACATATCACTCGGCGCGAGATCAACGCCCAGCTCGTCGAAGAGCTTGAGAATATTTGGGTACGTATGATCGTTACACACCAAAAACCCCGTATCGACGGGTGCGGTAATCCCGTCAAGCGTTACGTCAACCGTATGGGTGTGGCCACCGAAATAGTCTGCGGCTTCAAATAGCGTGACCGAGTGTCCCGCCTGTTCCAGATAGAACGCGGACCCCAAACCCGAAATGCCAGCGCCGACGACGGCGATGTGCATGATGCCTCCAATGAGTAAGAGCGATTGTTAGTCTCTTACGTCGCAGCGGTACGGCTGGTTTTGCTCCGCCTTTATGTGCCGCTGAATGCTCCCTGACTGGTACCTCTACGACGAATTTTCCAGCTTGCCTCGACCGTAGATTTCGGCGTAGGCCGAGTGATTGTGTATCGCTTCAAAATTCTCGCTGGCAACCATAAATTCGCCAATGTGCTCATGCGATTGGCAGGCCAGCGCAATGTCGCGTACCAAGTCTTCGACAAATTTTGGGTTGTCGTACGCGCGCTCGGTGACGAACTTTTCGTCGGCCCGTTTAAGCACGCCATACAGCTCGGAAGAGGCTTCACGCTCGGCAATATCAATCAAAGAATCAATCGACAACGTGGTCGAGCCTTCGGCGCGAATGGTGATGTGCGAGCGCTGATTGTGCGCACCATAGTCAGAAATTTTCTTTGAGCACGGGCACAAGCTGGTCACGGGTGCGACGACTTGAACCGTGAGTCGCGTGCCGAGTGCGGTGGTGGTTTCGACGATCAGTTTTACGTCACTGTCGAGCAAACTTTCCACACCGGATACCGGCGCAGCTTTGCGTCGAAAGTACGGAAACGACATTTCAAGATAACCCGTTTCAGCCTCAAGCCGTGCACGCATTTTTTCTTCAAGCGCAAGAAAGCTCAAGGCATTAATAGGCGCGCGCTCATTTTCCAGCAGCTGGATGAACCGCGACATGTGCGTGCCCTTCACCTGCTCGGGCAAGCCAACGTACATGGCGAAAGTGGCAACCGTGCCCTGCACTTCGCCGTCCGCATCGACGACTTTCACGGGGTAGCGCAGCGCCTTAATGCCGACTCGCTGGATCGGCAAATGCCGTGCGTCGGGCGAGGACTGCGTGTCGTCAAGGGTTTGCGGGGGCGTCGCCTGATACAGCGCGCGATCAAATGCGTTCATGGATATAAGTTTAGCTGGGCGATGCTCAAGGCTTTTGCGCCAGTAACGCTTCAATTCTTTGCACAAGCGCTGCATTTTGGGGCTCTACGCCGCTTTCAAAGCTTTCCACCCGCGCGCCTTTACGGTCGATCAAGTATTTGTGAAAGTTCCACTTCGGCTCGGTACCGGTCCGTTTCACGAGGCCCGCAAACAGTGCGTCGTTGCGCAGCGGGATCGCGTCAAGCTTGGCGAACACGGGGAAGGTGACGCCAAAGTTTGCCTGGCAAAATTCAGCGATTTTTTTGTTACTGCCTGGCTCTTGTGCTCCAAACGCATTGGACGGAAAGCCCAAAACAACCAAGCCACGGGCTGCATACTTTTTGTGCAACGCCTGCAAGCCGTTGTATTGACCGGTGTACCCGCATTCACTTGCCGTGTTGACGATCAGCACCACGCGCCCTTCGTATTGACAAAGCGATTGAGGTTTGCCACCGGTCAGCGGCTCAACCGCGTGATTGAGCAATTCGGGACAAGCGAGCGCCGCCGTTGACCAGATAGCAACGGCGAGGGTGGACAGGCGAAAAGCAAATGACTTCATGTCCTAGACAATATCACGTTGATGTCGTAGACTGTTTTGGCTTGTTGGATTGTCAATGAGTTCCGTCTAATTTGTGAGTGGCACATGAGCCACGAGTAGCGTATGACCGTTTTGAGCGAAAACCCCAGTACTGGCGCGGCCACCGTCGCGAGCATTGCATCTCATCTCGCGATCAGCGCAGTGGAGCGCGACACGGGCCTGTCAAAAGACGTGCTGCGCGTCTGGGAGCGGCGGTACGGCTTTCCGGTGCCGGAGCGCGATACCAATGGCGAGCGCCTGTATCCGTTGTCGCAAGTGGAGCGGCTGCGGGCGATCAAACGATTAATGGATTCGGGGCATCGACCCGGCA
>ENA-OFCX01000254-OFCX01000254.1-metagenomes-genome-assembly--contig:-NODE-254-length-30503-cov-4.866592_pt1 | contig 30503 bp, 26 predicted proteins | sample MGYA00153384_OFCX01 | MGnify analysis MGYA00153384
CACTCATGCGACAACTGGCTTGACAGCTTCCGACATCGGTACGGATGCAAGACTTGAACCGAGCAAATTGATCACCAATGAAAGCGGCTTTCGCCACGGCACCGACCAAAAGATATATGAATCGTTGAAGGCATTGTGTTTTGCTGCCGTCCCAGATTGCCGCGCTCATGTCCTTTGAATTTCAGACTTGTCTGGAAATCTTCGAATCCAGGCCTTGCGCACGAGGTGCGGAAGGACCAAGTGAGGCGGCATTCGCAGGTAATGAGAGCGGACATACAACGCCCAGCGCGCCGCCTTCGTCAGAGGTTGCTCGCAGCTGGGGTGGTCGGGGCGCAGCGCGAGAGCCAACATCGCGGAGACTGCGCTCCGCCTGAGCCAGGTGGGCCTGATTTCAAGCAGCAAAGCGTGGAACTCAGGCGGTAACCGGGTGCCGAACAGTCGGTCCAGATGGTGCAACGCATGGAACAGCGGTTCGCCCAGGCGAATCTCGGATGCGCGGTCAAACAGTTCTGACCAAAAGTTCTGGTTCGCCGTCGCAAAGTGCAGGATTAAATCGTTCATGTCCAGCAAGTCGCGCAGGCCGTGGTCGAACTCGCCTTCTTGGAACAGGTGCACAGCGCTGTGCAGCACCATGTCTGTTGGTGCCAAGACGAACAGGTCGCGCCGATCGTCAACCGAACGGATGCGTTCGAGCAGCTTGGCGCCATTCACCTTGAACCGAGAGGTCGGTGGCGTGATGGTGTGGTGCACGTCGATCACGGTGCCACGTTGCACATGCCGCAGCGGCGGAATCTCATGCATCCATTCGCGGTAATAGCGCTCGTTATAGGCGTCGCGTTCCTCGCTGATCCAGCCTGACCGGAACAGGGCGCCCTCGACGTCTGGCAAGCGTTCGCGCGCTACCAAGATGTCGATGTCGGCAAAGAGCCGACCCTGCCGCGGCGGTAGTTGAGCCACGAAGTAGGCGGCTCCTTTAAGCATCACGACAGGCGTGTCCACCGTCTTCAACGCGCGGCGGATGCAATCGACCTCCCACCGAAGTTCATGGTGATGGCGGTCGACCAGTCGCAGTGCGCCTTCAAGGTAATGCCGGGGCTGCGTCGGAACGTCGACGAGCCAGCCGTGGGCGGCATGATGCCGTGCGAGGCGACCCAAAAGGCGGGCTCGCCGCGCCTGACCCAGCACTGTTTCCCACTGCGCCGGTGTGAACTCAGGTCGTTGGTCCGGGAGCGCCCACACCTGTGACAGCAAATCGGGTGTCACGCAGTACCCTGGGCGGCCAGCGCGTCAAACACCCGTACGGCTTCGTCGAGTTGGCTGTATTTGAAGTCGTAACAGTCGCTCGCCGTGATGACATCGGCGAGCAGTTCGAATCCTGTCAAACCCAGCACGGCGTAGTTGAACGAGTTGCGACCCAGCTCCAACATGCTATCTGCCTTCGATCGGGGGCTGAGTTCGGCGATGGAATTGGGCACGTATTTCGGAAACACTACCCAACGCGGCCGCGCCTTCTCCCCCAAACGCCGCACGTGGGCGGTGGCCACCTTCATGTGGCTCACGGATCCTTTGGATGTGTCGTGGGTCACGTCGTTCAACACGGCGTCAGGTGCAAATTTTCTGATCACCTCGAGCGACTGGTTCTTCAGACTCACGGGCCTTCCCAGTGGGGCAATCAAGCCATCCGTCAGTGATATCAGGGCAAGCTCATCCGACAGCAAGCGCCAACCGCGGTGGATCAGCCCTGCACACAAGGTGCTTTTACCCGACCCGGGCGGTGCCGGCATGATGACGGCGCAGCCGTTTCGCTCCATCACTGCGGCATGCAGGATCAGGAAATGGTGAGCCTGAGTGGAGATGCACCAGTTCATCGCCCATTCCATCAGCGGAAAGGCATGGTCCACCGGCAAGGGAACAAACGGATGCTGTCCGTCGTAAGTGAATTTCACTTGAGGCCGCCACCAACGTCTCAAGCCTGTACTTCGTTCCAACGTGACGTTGAAATCGAAAAATTCGCGGTGCTCGCTCAGCGGGTAGTCGGCGTAGAGCAACTGCAGACCTTGAGCGACGGTCGGGATGTTCGAGAAGAGTTTGAAGTTGAACGGCCCAGTGCGAATTCGCAGTCCTTCAGTTCGGAGTGCGCTCCCGATTTGCTGCAAATTCAACTCCGACAACATCATTGAGATGTTGTCTCGATGAGGCCAGAGGTTTCAAGCCTGCCCAGGACATCGTTCAGGCTGTTCAGGTATTCCGAACTTTCTGGAATTTGCAACTCTTCAGCGACTTGAGTTGCAAGTTCTTGCGAATCAGCGGGAGAAATTTCTAGAAAAAGTAACGTGACGGCTGAAAGCGTATCCATTTGATGCGTCTGACCAGAACCGATATCAAACGCGACCCATTCGTCGTTCCATTGATGCCAATGCAGTTCAACCAGACTCCTAAGTTGCCAACCCACTAATTGAGATTTTCAAGATGAGTGGAAAAGAAATTCAGCGCGTCAGAATATTTCTTGGGATCGGGTTCGTTGTAAAACACCAAGACTTGTTCAGGATTGTAAGGATACGTACTTCCCGCTTCTCCTCCAAATAGCTTGGTAGCGTTCAACCAAGCGCAAACCCAGTGCACTTCATCGGAAAACGTAGAACCCAGAGCACTTCCAGCGGACGCAAAAATTTCTCCCGCAAGTTTTTTGGATTTCCCGGTCGATGAAATCGTCGATTGCATCAATTCAAACAACGAGGCGGTCTCGTTTTGGTATCTACGCAAGACATTTTTGACCGGGGCTTTGGAGTTGACCATCGCTGGCCAACGAGACACATCGGCGCCCCAATAGCGCGGGCTGAATCCGCCGCAAACTGCAGACCGAAGCGGCATAACTGAAGTCGGGCCTGAAGTTGACCCAGACACGTGGCAATCCAACCCATTGGCGGTCGTCAACCTTTGAGCGGCCAATGTTTGCAACGGAACGGTTGCCGCGAGTACGGCCGAGCCCTTGCCGATTCCCTTGAGCAGAATCCGCCTGCGGTTTCTTGCTTGGGTTGTCAATTCTTCAGCAGAGCGCATATTATCCGCACCCTGCTCGTGATTCTCGGGTGTATTGGTATTTTGCATGATCTGCCTTGTATCGTTGCTTTGAATTGAACGTCTTGCGAGCGATAACCCACGGAATTCTGATCCTACTGACCTTCTCGAAACAGCACGACGCTCACTGTTTCTATCAGGACCAGAAAATCCAGAAATATTGAATTGTTCTTAACGTAGTAAAGATCAAATTGATGTTTTCGTCGTGCGTCTTCGATCGAATCACCGTAGTGATATCTTACTTGGGCCCAACCCGTGACGCCGGGCTTCACGGTGTGGCGTATGTCATAGAACGGTATCTGCTGTTGCAACTGAGCGACAAAGCTGGGACGCTCTGGCCTCGGCCCGACCAAGCTCATCTCGCCCATCAGCACACTGTAGAGCTGCGGTAACTCGTCGATACGCGTCTTGCGCATGAACGCTCCCACGCGTGTCGTCCTCGGATCGTTTTTGGCTGCCCATCGAGCCACACCGTCGTTTTCAGCATCTATTCTCATGCTTCTGAATTTCAAACACGTGAAAAGGCTTCCGCCGAGGCCCACGCGCTGCTGTCTGTAGATGGCCCCGCCCGGACTGTCGAGGCATACAGCGATTGCTGCAACGAGCATCAGCGGCGACAAAAGCAAAAGCAGGAATGCAGATACAACGATGTCAAACAATCGCTTAACACTGCGGCGTGCCCGGCCCTGCGCAAATCCATGCCCGTACACGAGCCAACTTGCTTTCAGGCTTTCGATCGGGACTTCGAGTCTGTGGCGTTCGTAAAAACCTGCCAGGTCAAGCACTGGAATTCCGCTGATGCGGCAAGCAAGCAATTGCTCCATCGGCACGCCGCCACCGCGTTGCTCGCGTTCGGCAACGATGATCTCGTGAATGCCGTGACGTTTGACCAGTTCAAGGATGGATGACGCACGCGACAGAATTTTCGGATTTGATGGGTGATCGTTGGTGGGCGATTCTTCCGTGGTCGGGTAGAGGCCCACGACTTGACGAGCTGCGCGGTTCGATGTGTTCAGGTCTGCTGCAATCGCATGGGCTTCCGGACCAGTACCTACAATCAAAACGCGTGGCAACGTGGTGACACCACGCAACGCGACCATGCCAAGCCGCACAACCACCATGCCGATGCAAAGGTAAGTGAGTGAAGACGAGATCAGCTGTCCCACATAGCCCGCACTGGCAAGCCGCTCCAGTGCGATGAAACTAAGGTAGCCACCGACCAATAATGCGCCTAGCGTGCGCGCCACAACCGCAGCCGCGCTAAGGGGTGTCGGTCGGTAGAGTCCGACAAAGGCATACATTAACGCCGTCAAAAGGGCGAATCCTGTGGCGAACAACAAAACCATCGGAAGATCGGGCAGAGGGCTGTGGTCGGACAAGCCAGTAAGCTTCAACGAAGCTGCGGCCAACAACACCGCGGCAAAACACATTGCGACATCTGCAAGCATGCCGATGTAACCGGAATGTGAATTCGTTTGCCGAAGCATTTTCATGGTGACCTTTACACGAGCTTGGCATGCCGCCTCGATAGGCTGAATGTTCGAGCGCAATTGTCTGGAAACAGAAGGTCCCCGACCAGCAAAGCGCCGTGCTCCAACCCTCAAACGAAGGAAGAGCTTGCCCTTCGCCGAGCTATTGTTTTATTTTGTGACTTCTGACCACGGAAGAGCAATCCCCCGTTCAGAGGGATGCGCGGCGCAGATGTTTTTTTTCTACACTTGAGATGACGGGAACGGGCAGTCAAGTCACGGACGCGCTTCGTACTGGCCCTAAATCGCCGTTCAGATTCGATTTAACAGCGCCGATATTTGATTGCAATGTCCGCGCATGGTGCGTCTACTCGGGTGGCAGATGGCCCGCGGTCTCGAACACGCCATATTTTGAGCCGTCACCCAAAACTCGATGATCAAAGTTTTCAATCATTACTTGCACAGAAGAACGCTCGCGCGGATTTTCTTCGATCTGGCAGTGCTTTTGGCCGTAATGCTGGGTGCAGGCTTTTGGCACGGAGGGCTGGCATGGTCGTCGATGTCATTGGCGGCTTACATCGGCGTGATCGGCACGGGCATGCTCGGCGTGAACATGGCGTTGGGGTTTTACGAGCGTGTGCACAACCGCTCGGTGAACCAGTCCAGGGCGCGCGCCATGTTGGGCCTGTGTTTGGGTGTGTTGATGGCTTACGGGGCCATTGGGTTGGTTCCGTTAACGCTGGCTTCGCATCCATACCTGCCGATGTCAGCCGTGTTGGCCCTTGTGCCGGTGATGATCATCAGGGTCCACGAAGCGCACTCCAACCCCAGCGCCATGCTGCGCACCCGAATCTTGGTGTTCGGGGCCGGGGCCCGGGCCAAGATGGTTGGAAAGACCCTGACCAAGGCCGATCCACACGTCGAGGTGGTCGGCTACTACGCAGGCGCCAACGAAGCTGAAGCGGAAGTATCGGCCTGGGGACTTCTGGCGCCCGGGAAATCACTGACGGTGGTTGCCCAGGAACTGCAAATTGACGAGATCGTTGTCGCGCTCGCCGAGCGGCGAGGTGGAAGCATGCCGATGCGCGAGTTGCTCGATTGCAAGCTCTGCGGAATACGCGTCGTCGACATGGCGACATATTTTGAAAAAGCCTTGGGGCAGATTCGTCTCGATTCCGTGTCGGCAGGCTGGTTGATTTTTGGCGAGGGCTTCAACCAGGGCGTGTTGCGCTCGATGGTCAAGCGTCTGTTCGACATCTCTTGTGTGTTGCTGCTGCTGGTGCCGTCGCTTCCTGTCATGTTGGTCACGGCCTTGTTCATACGGCTGGAAAGCCGTGGCCCGGTTTTCTACCGACAGGAACGCGTGGGGCTCAATGGCGTCACGTTCAACGTGATCAAATTTCGCAGCATGCGGGTGGATGCAGAAAAAGACGGTAAGCCGCAATGGGCGGCGGCGGTCGATGATCGTGTCACGCGGGTCGGTCGCATCATTCGAAGGCTGCGCATCGACGAGTTGCCGCAGTTTTTCAACGTACTCGGCGGCAGCATGAGCCTGGTCGGACCTCGGCCGGAACGCCCTTATTTTGTCGAAACGTTGACTCGCCAGGTGCCGTACTACGCTGTGCGCCAAAGCGTCAAGCCGGGTGTCACAGGCTGGGCGCAGGTGAGATATCACTATGGGTCGACAGTCGAAGAGTCCGCCGAAAAGCTGCAGTACGACCTGTACTACGTGAAAAACCACACCCTGTTTTTGGACCTCGTGGTGTTGTTCGAAACCGTCGGCGTTGTGCTGCTGGCCAAGGGATCTCGTTGATATCGTTCGACTCGGCATGATCAATGGCAGTGATTTGCTGACCGCCTGGAGCGGCGGTTTGGTCGCCACGGCGTCTGCAGCCCTGGCAGTTCGGCTGTTCCCGTGGGGCCGACGCGAAGCGAATCCCAAGCTGGCTGCACTGACTGTCTTCGCGGCGGTGGCGTTCGGTTCGATTTGGGGTGCCCTGACACTGAGTGCGGCGATCACCAACGAGCCGGTCTGGTATTACTTGAGTGACGTGGCTGACACCGTGCGTTATGCGTGCTGGTATGTGTTCTTTTTGACGCTGCTGCGGCCTGACAAAAACGCAGCATTGGCGGCGGGTGTGGCATGGCTCGCTCCGGCCGCGCTCGTGGCCGTGGCCATCGGCCTGACATCGCAGACGCTGCTTGCATTTCAGTGGGACCTGGGATTCGATCCGACGCGCCTCGTCCTGCTCGGCTCCATGGCGCTTTCGGTCCTGGCATTGATGCTGGTCGAGCAGCTGTTTCGAAATGTGAGCGACGATTCACTGTGGAATATCAAGCCGCTGTGCCTCGGGCTGGTGGGCATGTTCCTTTATGACTTGTACGTGTATTCGCAGGCCGTGCTGTTCAATCGCCCCGACGTGGACGCGCTCAGCATGCGCGGCACGGTCCACGCTTTAATGGTTCCGCTGCTGCTTCTTTCGACCACGCGACGGCGCGACTGGATTGCCAAGATCCAGATCTCGCGAAGGGTGGCGTTTCATTCGGCCACCCTGTTGATGGCCGGTGTTTACCTGATCTTCATCTCGGCCGTCGGTTACTACGTTCGCTTTTTTGGTGGCGAATGGGGCCGCGCGCTGCAGATTGCGCTGGTCGTCAGCGCACTTGTGGCGCTGATGGTGATGGGCTTGTCAGGTGCGGTGCGTTCCAGGCTGCGCGTGTTCGTGGGTAAGAATTTCTTTCGCTATCGCTATGACTACCGCGAGGAGTGGCTTCGGTTCACCCAGGCCCTGTCCGCGCGTGAGAGCCCCGAAGAAATGGGTCAGCAGGTCGTCCGTGGCTTGGCCAACATGCTGGAAAGTCCGGCCGGTGCGTTGTGGATGAATGGTGCGACCGAGCCTGTGTTCAACCAGGTCGCGCGCTGGAACATGCCGCCCTGTCCTGCGCAAGAGGGCGCAGCGTCTGCGTTGTGTCGGTTCATGGCCCAAAGCGGCTGGGTCGTCAACCTTGACGAGTACCGCGCCTACCCGCGTCGCTACGGACAGCTGGTGGTTCCCGATTGGTTGAACGACCTGCCGCAAGCGTGGCTTGTTGTACCGCTGACCGCTGGCAACGAATTGATAGGTTTCGTTGTGCTCGCCCATGCGCGGGCTGAGCTCGACGTCAACTGGGAGGTCAACGATTTGTTGAAGACGGCGGGACGGCAAGCTGCCAGCTTCCTGGCGCAGATGCGTGCCACGGAAGCGCTGCTGGAAGTGCGCAAGTTCGACGCGTTCAACCGCATGTCGGCGTTCGTGGTGCATGACCTGAAGAACATCGTCACGCAGCTTTCGCTCATGTTGAAGAATGCCAAGCGTTTGCACGCCAACCCCGAGTTCCAGCAAGACATGCTGCTCACGGTCGAAAATTCGCTGGATCGCATGCGTCAGATGATGCTGCAGCTCAGGGAGGGCGCGACTCCGCCGGGCACCGCGGTCGGCGTCGACTTGGCCACTATTGCGGAGCGCATTGCTTCGTCATCCGCGGGTCGCGGGCGACGGCTTGAGTTAGAGTTGGTTGAGAAGGTCACGACGCGGGGTCATGTCGACCGGCTCGAGCGCATCGTGGGCCATGTGGTTCAAAACGCCTTCGACGCGACCGATCCGGCTGGCAAGGTGTGGCTCAAACTCGACAAGTCCGGTGGCCAGGCTCGGGTGGAAATTGGCGACACCGGGCACGGCATGTCCGCCGATTTCGTGCGGGAACGCCTGTTCAAGCCGTTCCAGACCACCAAGCAGGCCGGCATGGGTATTGGTGCCTATGAAAGCTTTCTTTATGTTCAAGAACTCGGCGGCAAGTTGCAGGTCGACAGCGAGCCCGGCAAAGGCACCAGGGTGACTTTTCTGCTGCCGGTCTTCGAACTACAGACAGACTCCGATCTCCATTCGAGGCGGGCTTCATGAGCACCGAGAAGATGAGACCGCTGTTGATCGTCGAAGACGACACAGCCTTGCAAAAGCAGATCAAATGGTCGCTGGACCGGTTTGAGTCCGTGACGGCCGACGATCGCGAGTCGGCGCTGGTTCAGTTCAGGCGACACGCGCCGGCCGTGGTCACGATGGATCTGGGGTTGCCGCCGGATGCCGACTCGGTGTCGGAAGGCTTCAAGCTGCTCGATCAGATGCTGGCCATCGACCCGGACATCAAGGTCATCGTCCTGACAGGCCAAAACGACCAGGCCAACGCATTGCGGGCCGTGGCGTTGGGCGCCTACGATTTCTTTGCCAAACCGTTCGAGCCTGAACTGCTGAACCTGACTGTTGAACGTGCGTTCAGGATGTTCGAATTGCAAAAAGAGAATCGGCGCTTGCTGGCGTTGCACCAACCCGATGCGCTGAACGGGCTGCTGACGCGCGATCCCGAGATGCTGCGTATCTGCCGGACCATTGAAAAAGTGGCCGGCAGCACCGCCACGGTCATGCTGCTCGGCGAAAGCGGTACCGGCAAGGAAGTGCTCGCTCAGGGTCTGCACCAGGCTTCGCCACGGCGCAACGCCAAATTCGTGGCGATCAACTGCGCCGCGATCCCGGAAAACCTGCTCGAAAGCGAGTTGTTCGGCTATGAAAAAGGCGCCTTCACCGGCGCAGCCAAGACCACGCCGGGCCGGATCGAAAGTGCAAACGGCGGCACGCTGATGCTCGACGAAATCGGTGACCTGCCTTTTTCGCTGCAGGCCAAATTGCTGCGTTTCCTGCAGCAGCGCACCGTCGAGCGAGTCGGCGGGCGTCAGGAAATTCCGGTCGATGTGCGCATCGTCTGCGCCACTCATCAGGATCCGATCGCGCTCAGCAAGGAAGGCCGTTTTCGCGAAGATCTGTACTACCGGCTGGCCGACATCGTCATCCAGATTCCGCCGTTGCGATCGCGTATCGGCGACTCAGCCCTGCTGGCGCACGCATTCATCCGTCGTTTCGCTCAAGAGCAAAACCGCGGGTCGTTGACGCTCAGCGAAGATGCGGTCAGAGCAATCGAACAGCACCCCTGGCCTGGCAATGTGCGCGAGCTTTCGAGCTGTGTACGGCGAGCGTCGATCATGGCCGACGGGCCGCGCATCGGGCCTGAGGACCTCGGGCTTGAAGCGCCCGTGACGCAGGCGGCAGACCCGACGCTGGACTTGCGCGCCGTGCGCGACGAGGCCGAAAAGCGAACGGTGATCGCGGCACTCGGTCGGGTCAACGGAAACATCGCCAAAGCCGCTGAACTGTTGGGTGTCAGTCGTCCGACCTTGTACGACCTGATGCACCGACTGGCCCTCAAATAGCACGCAAGGCGGCAGCCCGCGCCACATTGGAAACAGCAATGAAAACGACGTTATCTGTACGGCTGGTGGGTCGGCGGCTGGGCGGGGCCGCGGCTGCGTTGCTGCTGACGCTGGCCTTCAGCGGTTGCGGCGCCGACAAGCCCGAGGAACTGGTGGCATCGGCCAAGGTGTACCTGGCGAAGAACGACAGCAAGGCGGCCGTCATCCAGCTAAAGAATGCCCTGCAGGCCAACCCCGACTTTGCCGAGGCGCGCTTCCTGTTGGGGGCCGCGTTCCTCGACAGCGGCAATCCGACCGCAGCCGAGGTCGAATTGCGCAAGGCGCGAACACTGAAGTTCCCGGACGAGCAGGTGGTTCCCAAACTTGCCGAAGCATTGCTGTACACCGGCCAGGACCGCAAGGTGGTCGAGGAATTCAGCAAGACGGAGTTGACGGGCGCCAGGGCCAAAGCCGAGTTGAAACTGGCGCTTGCTTCGGCCTACTCGGTGCGCGGTCAGACCGATCTGGCGACCGCCGCGCTCGATGCGTCGCTGGCTGCCGACCCCGCCTACGAGCCTGCCTTGCTGGGTCGGGCCCGACAGCTGGCGGGTCGGCGTGACTTCGACGGCGCGATGGCTGCTACCGAAGCCATCCTTGCCAAATCACCTCAAAATTTCGAGGCGTTGAAGCTCAAGGGCGACCTTCAATTGTTTGCCCGCAACCAGCCGTCCGAGGCGTTGGAAACTTACCGCCTTTCGGTCGTGGCCAAGCCCGAATTCCTGGCCGGCCATTCAGCCATCGCTTCGCTTTTGCTGCAGCAGAATTCACTCGAGCCGGCTGCCAAGCAAGTCGCCGAAATGAAGAAATTTGCGGCCCGAAACCCGCAGACGATCTACCTGGACGGACAACTCGCCTATCAAAAGAAGGACTTCAAAGCTGCGCGTGAACTGTCGCAGCAATTGCTGAGGATCGCGCCAGACAACCCGAACGCGCTTCAACTCGCGGGCGCGGCAGAGTTTCAGTTGAATTCGCTCGTGCAGGCCGAAGTCCATCTCAGCAAGGCAGTGCAGACGGCCCCGCAATTCTCCCTGGCGCGCCGACTGCTGGTCGCCACCTACATGCGCTCGGGCCAGCTGCCCAAGGCCTTGACGGCGTTGCAGCCCGGGCTGGCCACGACCACGCCCGATCCGGCGATGTATTCGCTGGCTGGCGAGGTTTACCTGCAAAGTGGCGAGTTGACGAAGGCCGAAGATTATTTTGCGAAGGCTTCCAAGCTCGATCCCACCGACGCCCGCAAGCGCACCTCGCTGGCGGTGACGCAGATGATGGCCGGTCGAGTCGATGCGGCGTTTGGTGAGCTTGAAGATATCTCTGCCTCCGACAAGGGTGTCAGCGCCGACTTGGCATTGATCAGCGCGCATTTGAGCCGTCGGGAATACGACAAGGCGCTCAAGGCGATCGACGTTCTCGAGCAGAAGCAACCCGACAAGCCCCTGGCCGGTAACCTGCGCGGACGCACGCTGCAGGCATCGGGCGACATGGCGGCGGCCCGTGCGAGCTTCGAACGTGCGTTGGCGTTGGCGCCTTCTTACTACCCGACTGTGGCGAGTCTTGCTGCGCTCGACATGGCGGACAAGAAACCCGAAGAGGCACGCAAGCGATTCGAGGCCTTTCTTGCGCTGCAACCGAATCAGCCGCAGGCGTTGCTGGCCCTGGCCGACCTGAGCGCTCGATCGGGAGCGTCCAAAGAAACGGTGGCCGAGCAGATCAGCAAGGCGGTGGCGGCCAGTCCGACGGACGCCACGGCTCGGCTTTTGTTGGTGGACTTTTACCTGCGCAACAAGGACGTCAAGTCGGCCATGTCGGCTGCACAGGCGGGCGTGGCAAGCTTGCCCGACAGCGCCGAGATGCTGGCAGCCCTCGGTCGCGTGCAGCGGGCAGCGGGTGAGCTCAATCAGGCGATTGCGACGCTCACGAAGGTGGCGGCCATGCAGCCCATGTCGCCCGTGCCACAGCTGCTGCTGGCCGAGTTGCACATCGCCGAGAAAAACACGGTGGCCGCCCAACAAAGCCTGCGAAAAGCATTGGAGATCAAGCCTGACTCGGTCGAAGCGCAACGTGGGCTGATCCTGATCGCGCTCAGCGCCCAAAAGTTCGCCGACGCGGTGACCATCGCTCGCGAAGTGCAGAAGCAGCGACCCAAGGAGCCCGTGGGCTACGCGCTCGAAGGAGACATCGCCGTCGCCAAGCGCGACTGGACTGCCGCTGCCACCGCCTATGGCTCCGGCCTGTTGCAGGGGCCATCTGGCGAACTGGCCTTGAAGCTGCACAGCGTGAAACTCGCCGCGGGCAAGGCCGCCGAAGCCGACAAAATTGCCACGGACTGGATGAAAAGCCATCCCGGCGACGCCGCGTTCCTGTCCTACCTCGGTGATTCGGCCATCGCCCGCAAGGACTATGCGCTGGCCGAGCGGCACTACGTCGCGGTGTTGAAGATCAACGACAAGAATCCCGTCGCGCTGAACAACCTTGCCTGGGTGAGCGGCCGGCTGAACAAGCTCGACGCGGCCATCGGTTATGTCGAAAAGGCCATGACCTTGGCACCGAATCAGCCTGCTTTCATGGACACGCTGGCCGGGTTGTTGTCGGACAAGGGCGATCACACGAAGGCGATCGAGTGGCAAGCAAAAGCTCTCAAGTCGGTGCCCGACAATTGGCTCTTCAAGCTCAATCTGGCGAAAATCTATATCAAGTCGGGCGACAAAGCCCAGGCAAAAGTCGAGCTCGATGCCTTGACGGCGATGGGCGACAAGATTTCAGCGCAGGAAGAGGTCGCCAAACTCAGCAAGGAACTGGGTGCGTGAGGGGACCGAGCCTGCCCAGACACCTCGACGTTGGCGGCGATTGCGTCAGGCGACCCGACCGAACCACCACACCGACAACCCGGCCGCAAGGGCGACCAAAACGGCCGCCAGCGCGGCGAACAGGGCGCTGATCTCGGTTTCTTTTTTCTCGACGACCAAACGCGAACTGAGCGACTGGTAGACCTGCTTCAGGTCCGCGGCGGTGCCGGCGTAAAAGTAATCGGCGCGCGTGATGTTGGCGACATTCTTGAGTGTTTCCTCGTCCAGCCGCACACGCATGCTCCAGCCTTCGAAGCCGATGGTTTCGCCGTCTTTCGTGCCGATTCCGACGGTGTAGATGCGGATGCCACGATCGGCCGCCATCTTGGCAGCCTCCAGCGGGTCGGGCCCCGCGGTGCGCTGTCCGTCGGTCAGCAAAATAATTGCCGCCGAACTGTACGAACCCGGCGTCACCGGGGTGAAGTTCGGCGCCGGCTTGACGTCCTTCGGGTCGGGCGGCATGGCGCGCGCGCCCGTGATCTGCGACAGGTCGATGCCTGCCTCTGGAAACAGCGTGGCCAGTGACAAAACGATGCCGCTGCCGATGGCGGTTCCGCGCTGCAGCTGGAAGCGGTCGATTGCCGCCACGACGTCTTCGCGACTCAGGGTCGGCGCCTGCACCACCGCTGCGGTGCCGGCAAACGACACCACCGCCAGGCGCACGTTTCGGGGCAACTCGGCCACAAAAGCCTTGGCGGCGTTTTGCGCAGCGACGATGCGATTCGGTTGCACGTCGGTGGCGCGCATGCTGCCCGACACATCCATCGCCAGCACGATCACTTCGTGCTGCGAGGGCAAGCTGATCACGGCCGCGGGGCGGGCGGTGGCCAGCAGCAGCGTGGACAAGGCCAGCAGCAACAGCGCGGGCGGCACGTGGCGCCGCCACGCCGTGCTTCGGCCCAGCGCCTCCTTGACCAAGCCCAGGCTGGCGAATCGCAGCGTGCTTTTCTTTCGACGCCGCAGCAACCAGACATAGACTGCCACGAACAACGGCAGAGCCAGCAGGCCCCACAGCATTTCGGGCCAGATGAAGTTCAGGGAACTGGGAAGCATCATGTCGCTGTAGCGCTCCGGGTGATGTTCAGGCGTGCCGCGTCGCGGCCCCGTTGTTTGCGCTGGAGGCTCGACGCCAAGGCGCGGCGCAGTTCGGTGAAACGCAGCACGGCGTCGAACATGTCGTCGTTGGTGGCCAGCTCGAGCGTGTCCACGCCAGCCCGTGCCAGCCCCGCGAGCAGGGCGGATTCACGCCTTTCGGCCGCCGCCCGGTAGCGCTTGCGAAAGGCGGCGTCCTGGGTATCGACCAGCAGCTGCTCGCCTGTTTCAGCATCCTGCATCGTTACCAGCCCCAGGTCAGGAAGCTCCATCTCGAGTGGGTCGTACAGCCGCACCGCCGTCACGTCGTGGCGTTGAGCCAGCCGCCCGAGCGCGACGTCCCAGCCCGGTCGGCTGATGAAGTCGGACACCACGAACAGCGTGCTGCGACGGCGCGCGACCCGCAGCCCGGCGGCGAGCAACTCGCCGAGGTCGGTGGCACCCGGCGCGGTCGTGGCAGGGCGCTGTGCCAGACGCTGCAGCAATTCGAGCACCTGGGTTCGGCCGCCGCGCGCAGGCAGCACGGTATCGACCGAGCTGCCGTAGATCACCGCGCCCACCCGGTTGCCATGCCGCGTGAGCAGCCGAGACAGCACGCCCACGAAAGACCGCGCGACGGCACGCTTGGTGAGCCGGTCCGAGCCGAAATCAACGCTGGCGCTCAGGTCGATCAGGAACCAGGCCGACAGCTCGCGGTCTTCGGTGTACTGCCGCACGTACGGTTGCTGCAGGCGCGCGGTGACGTTCCAGTCGATGTGACGCACATCGTCGTGGTGCTGGTATTCGCGCAGGTCTGCCAGGTCGAGACCGGCACCGCGCCACAGCGTGCGGTAGTCACCCTGCAGCAAGCCATCGAGCCGGCGTATGACCGTCCATTCGAGGCGCTTGAGCAAGGCGTCCGAACCTTCTGCCAGGCCCATGTCGGCGATGTCGGCGGTGGTCTGCATCGACGTCGCTCAGGCGGGGGTGCCCGGGGCCGACATCAGCCGGTCGGGCAGAGCGATTTTTTTCAGCAGGCGCTGCACGATCTGGTCGGCGCTGAGCCCGTCGGCCAGCGCCTCGTAGCTCAACACCAGCCGATGACGCAGCACGTCCGGCACCAGCACCGACATGTCTTCCGGCAGCGCATAGCTGCGACCGCGCATGAAGGCCAGCGCCCGGGCCCCTTCGATCATCGCGATGGTGGCCCGCGGGCTGGCACCGTAGGTGATGTACTTCGCGAGGTCGGCCAGGTCGTACTGTTGCGGTTTGCGCGTGGCACTGACCAGCTTGACCGCGTACTGCATCAGCGACGGGTCGACGTAGACCTTGCGGCATTCCTGCTGCAACTCCATCAGCTGGCCCATGCTGGCCACCGCCGAGACCACCACCGCCGCGCCGGTGACACGCTGCGCGATCACGAACTCCTCGTTCTCGCTGGGATAGTCGACCAGCACCTTCATCATGAAGCGGTCCAGTTGCGCCTCGGGCAATGGATAGGTGCCTTCGGTTTCGATCGGGTTTTGCGTCGCCATCACCAAGAATGGTTCGGGAACCCGGTGCGTCTCGCCAGCGATCGTGACCTGCCGTTCCTGCATCACTTCGAGCAGCGCGCTTTGCACCTTGGCGGGCGCGCGGTTGATCTCGTCGGCCAGCAGCAGGTGGGCGAACACGGGACCCAGCGCGGTCGAGAACTCGCCGGTCTTGGGGCTGTAGATGCGCGTTCCGATCAGGTCGGCGGGCACCAGATCGGGCGTGAACTGGATGCGCTTGAAGGTGCCACGCAGGGTCGACGCGAGGGTTTTGATGGTCAGGGTCTTGGCCAGCCCCGGCACGCCCTCGACCAGCAGGTGACCGTGCGCGAGCAGCGCCACCATCACGCGTTCGAGGAAGGCGTCCTGGCCGACCACGACGCGCTTGACCTCGTAAAGCACGTGCTCCATCAACGAGGCAGCGGGGTTTTCTAGTGGCGGTGGGTTCATGGGTTGCCTGGTGGGGTGAACAGTCAGAACGGGGACAAGCCGACCGCACCGGCCGCGCTCTCGATCGGCACGGCGAAGCCGATGCCGATGAACACGCGCTGGTCGGACGGGTTCAGGATGGCGGTCACGATTCCGACGACTTGGCCTTCCATCGTCACCAGCGGTCCGCCGGAATTGCCGGGATTGGCGGCGGCGTCGAACTGGATCAGGTTGCTCATCAATTGTTCGCCTTCGGGCGAGCGGAATTCGCGTTTGAGTCCTGACACCACGCCGCTGGACGCCGACGGGCCGATGCCGAAGGGAAACCCGACTGCCAACACGGCGTCGCCGGGCGCGAGATCGGCGGTCGAGCGCATCGTGGCCGGCACGAGGTCGTCGGGGATCTTGCGGGCGCGCAGCACCGCCAAGTCGTTCTCGGGCTGCACATTCACGACCACGGCGTCTGATTCCAACCCGTCGGAGAACGTGACCTTGATGCGCTTGGCGCCTTGCACGACGTGCAGGTTGGTCAGAATCGTGCCGTTGTCCATGATGATCACGCCGGTGCCCACGCCGCGCTCGGTCGGAACGCCACTGTTGGCGTCGCTGCTGTCGTCATCTGCGCTCGACAACCCGACCACCCGCACAACCGACGGCTGAATCACCGCGTAAGCACGGGCCACGGCCGAGGGCAACGGCTTTTCAGCGATCGAAGCCCGCATCATTTTGTCGATCGCCTCGACGTTCAGCGGGGCCGGCCTCGGCGCGGTCCAGAGCACGAACACCGGGCCCGCAAGAAGCAGCAATGCCCCTGCCCACCACCAGCGTTCACGCCGGGCGATTGCCGCACGCCACCGCGTCCGGCGTGCGGCGGTCGGCATGGCGGTTGCCGGCGCCGCTACCGCCATCTGCGCAGCATCCGACGATAAGGGGCTCTGGCTCGCGCGCGGCGAGCGGCTGATTCGCGGTGTCTTCTTGCTCATGTACATCCCGCTTGGCACATGGATCTTGGTGGGTTTGCGAGCCGTTCTCGCCGACCTTTCCAAATCGCGTCAAACGGTAGCACGCCGGGTTTGTTTTGTCCCGGTGCGGCTTTATCCCGTCCCGTCCAGTGCATTGCACGTCGAGTCTGGACCGGCGCCTCGGGACGGACCGGAAACGGCGATGCGATGAATCCCCAGGGTACGTTTCAGGTGTGCACCCCTGCGCCCGCTGGCGTGCCATGCCTTCCGAGCGCCCCGACGCCGGCATGCCAGCCATTCCCCCGTGAGAACCAAGGAAAGTGGCCGACCTTCATTTCTTGGAATGGGCGCGGTGGTGGTCTCCAGCGCGCCCGCAGTCGAGCCGAATCCCGAGGCGTTTTACGTCGGTGGCGAAACGGCCGACAGTGGCTGTCAGCGGCCAGCGGCCAGCGGCCAAGCAATGGCCCGACTTTTTCGCGCTTTGCCGATGATCTCAAAAGGGTGGACCGAGACCGCACGAGTACTGCGGGGGCCCGAGCGACGCCCTGCCGGGACCCGTCGCGATGTCGGCTTCCCACCGCTCGGGTGGTGGACCTGACGCCGTGGTGCGATCAAGATCTACCATGTTGCACCAAATACTGTATGAACGTACAGTAGTCGTTTCTGGTCTCGGAGCATCGAATGAACGACAGCGATTTCAACAAGCAGCTGCGACAACACTACCGACCGGTCATGTATCGACTACCGGCATGGCTGTCTCGCGTGTGGGCTTGGCTTTGAGGTGGTCCGTGTCTGAAGTCTCGCCGAGTCAAACGTGGACGCCATGCGACAAACCTGGACCAATTCGGCGGTCCCGTGCCGGCGACGCAGCCAGCACGCTCGAGCCAAAATTCAAGCCGCTTGGTTCGCCGTCAGCGCCCGGTGTCTGTTTGGCCCCGCCCACCCGTTGAACCGAAGCGCTGATCCAGCTCGTCGCGCAGCGTCTGGGGCAGCCTCGACAGCAGCCAGTGCAGGGCCAACGGCAGCAGCACGAGGTCGTCGATGACGCCAATCAACGGCAATGCATCGGGAATGAGGTCGAGCGGTGAGAGCAGATAGATCACCAGCAGCACCGTCGCGGCCTTGAACCAGCGGGGCGCTGCCGGATGCCTCAGCGCGAACCACAACCGCCGGGCATCGCCTCGCAGCAGCACCCACCACAAAGTCAATCGTTTCTTCCACATCACGTTGATTTGGGGACGGCGAAGGTCCGGCACAAGGCCTGGGTCACCTGACACGGCGCTCGGTGCACCGACATGGACGTGACACGCTCGACGCGATCGGTTGCGATCGAACCGCGTTCCGAAAATCGGAACCTATTTGTATCTATCCGAACCTGCCCGCGACCTGCGGGTCGCCCGGAAAGGCCGTCGGCTCGCTGGCCTGCAAAGCTACAGCCCGCGGGGCAGGGCGTCGCGCCGCGGCAGTCCTTCCATGTCACCGATCACCTGGATGGCCTGCGCCGCGATCCAGTTGCCACGCGCCACGGCGTCGCGCCAGGTCCGGCCTTCGAGCCGCGCACTGAGCAGACCGACCGCAAACCCGTCACCGGCGCCGACGGTATCGACCACCTCCGCGACGGGCGCGGCGGGCACGACCCCCTGCTCGCCGACCGTGCGGTAGTAGGCACCCTTCGCCCCCAGTTTCACGACCACCGCCTGTGCGCCACGCTCCAAAAAATAGCCGGCCATATCGTGCGGCTCGGCGTGTCCGGTCAGCAGCCGTCCTTCGTCGATGCCCGGCAGCACCCAGTCGGCGTGCTGCGCCAACTCCAGCAGCCGCGTCCGCATCACCGCCTCGCTCGGCCACAGCGCCGGGCGCAGGTTCGGATCGAACGACACGGTGCGGCCAGCGGCGCGCATGTCGCGCATCGTGCCTTGCACCAGCGCGTGCACCTCGGGCGACAACGCCGGCGAAATGCCGGTGGCGTGATAGTGGCGCGCAGCGAGCATGTAGCCGCGCTTCAGGTCGGCGGACGACAGGGCGCTCGCCGCCGAACCGCGCCGGTGGTATTCCGTGACCGGATCGGCGCCGCCGACAGCCCGGCTCTTGAGCATCATGCCGGTCAGGCGTTCGCGGTCTGTGATCACCTGCGAGATATCGACACCTTCCGATCCGATGGCGGAACGCACGTGGTCACCAAATGAATCGGCGCCGAGCCGGCTGAGCCAGCCCACCTTGAAACCGAGGCGCGCCAGGCCGATCGCCACGTTGCTGTCGGCCCCGGCCAGCCGCTTGCTGAAATGGCTCACCTGGCAGAGTGGCCCGGGCTCGTCGGCCACCAGCAGCACCATCGACTCGCCGATCGTCAGCACGTCGAGCGCGGGTTGACCGGGACAGGCGTCGTCGAACGCCGCAGTGTTCATGTCGCGCTCGTGCCCGCAGGGGACGAAGCATGGCCTTCGAGCCCGCGGAGGTCCAACCGATAGGCGTCGATTGCCGATCCTGCCAGCACGCACGCCTGGTGTTCGGGCGACAGCCTGGCCAAGTGCGTGCGCGTGGCCTCCAGCGTGCGCTGGTACGAGCCGGCCAGTGTGCAGACCGGCCAGTCCGATCCCCACAAGCAGCGCTGCGGCCCGAACACTTCCAGTGCGCGCTGCACAAAGACGGCCAGGTCCGCATCGGTCCAATGCTGCAGGTCGGCTTCGGTCGTCATGCCCGACAACTTGCACCAGACGTGGCTGCGGTGCGCCGCGAAGCCGCCCATCAGGGTCGACCACGGTTCAACGACGCGCGCCGCGATGTCGGGCTTGGCGATGTGGTCGACCACGAAGCGCAGGCCGGGAAAGGTCTGCACGGTCTGCAGAGCCGCCGGCAGTTCGCGCGGCCGCAACAGCAGGTCGTAGACGAGGTTCGCGGCCTGCACGGCGGCCAGTCCGCGCTGCACGTCGCTGCGCAGCAGCCACTGCGCGTCGGGCTCGTCGTGCACCTGGTGGCGCACGCCCACCAGCCAGCGGCCGTGCGGGCCGTGCTGCAACTCGGCCAGGGTTTGCGGCAGCGCCGGATCGGTCAGGTCGACCCAGCCGACCACGCCGAGGATGAAGGACTCGCGCGCCGCCAGCTCGAGGAATTCACGCGTCTCGTCCAGGCTCGACCAGGTCTGCACGAGCACGCTGCCCGACACACCCGCCCGCTGCATCTCGGGCCGCAGGTCGCCGGGCGTGTAGACGCGACGCAGTGGCGCGGCGGCGCCGGTCATCCAGCCGTAATCGCCGCGGTCGGGGTCCCAAAAATGCTGGTGTGAGTCGATGATCATGGGTGGCGAGGTGCAGGTTGAATGACAAGATTCGGTGGCTCGTGAACCATACCGATTGACGCGGGCGGTTGATTTTGTGCTGGCGGCGGCTCGACGGGAGAGGGTTTTCAGATCGAGGTGAATCGCGTCGCACCGGCCGCGCATCGGCCGCGCACCGGCTACGCACCGGCTGCGCACCGGCAACACCCCGACAAAACCCCGACAACACACCAGCCAAGTACCGACCACCACGGACCGCCACCGACCACGCACCAACCAAGCAACGGCCACGCACCGGCCAGACATCTCCGGACCGCCCACACTGCGGGGTGCCGGTGCGATGATTCCTGCATGTGGATCGACAGCCATTGCCATCTGGACGCCGCCGAATTCGATGCCGACCGCGACGCCGTGGTGGCGCGTGCCGTCGCCGCGGGCGTTACCTGCCTGGTGCTGCCCGCTGTGGAGCCCGCCAATTTCGAAGCGGTGCGCGCCCTGGCACATCGGCATGGCGCGTGCTACGCGCTGGGCATCCACCCGCTGTGCGTCGAACGCGCCGGGCAGGATGCGCTGGTGCGGCTCGGCGAAGCCTTGATCACGCACCGCGACGACCCGCGCCTGGTGGCGGTGGGCGAGATCGGCCTCGATCATTTCGTGCCGGGGCTGGACCGGGGACTGCAGGAGCAGTTTTATGTTGCGCAGCTGAAGCTGGCCCGCCAGCACGGGCTGCCGGTGATCGTGCACGTGCGGCGTTCGGCCGATGCCTTGCTGAAACACTTGCGGCAGATCCGCGTGACCGGCATTGCGCACGCCTTCAACGGCAGCCTGCAGCAGGCCACCACCTTCGTGCAGCTCGGCTTTCGGCTTGGCTTCGGAGGCGCGCTGACCTTCGACCGCGCGCTGCAGATTCGCCGCTTGGCGGTGCACTTGCCGCTGTCTGCCCTGGTGCTCGAAACCGACTCGCCCGACATCGCGCCACAGTGGCTTTACCGCAGCGCCGCGCAGCGCGCGGCGGGCGAGACCTCGCGCAACGAACCGGCCGAATTGCCGCGCATCGCAGCCGTGCTGGCGCAGTTGCGTGGCTTGCCGGTGCATGAACTGGCGGCCGCCACCAGCGCCAACGTGCGAGCCGCGCTACCGCGCCTCGCGGGCAGGGCATGACGGAACCGGTCGCGCCATTGAACGGGCTGGCCCCGGTGATCTCGACGCAGACGCGGGTCGTCGTGCTGGGCAGTTTCCCGGGTGTGGCGTCGCTGCAGGCGCAGCAGTATTACGGCCATCCGCGCAATCATTTCTGGCCGATCCTGTCGGCGTTGTGGCAGATCGATCTGGTTGCCTTGCCCTACGCCACTCGCCTGCAGGTCATGCTCACGCACCGGCTCGGCCTGTGGGACGTCTATGCCAGCTGCCGCCGCGAAGGCAGCCTCGACAGCGCCATCGAAGACGCCTGCCTGAACGACCTCGCCAGCCTGACGCGCCTGGCGCCGCAGTTGCAGGCGGTGGCCCACAACGGCGGCGAGTCGGCCCGGGCGATGAAGCACAGCGCGGCGCTGGGCGTGTCAGTGGTCAAGCTGCCTTCCACCAGCCCGGCCAATGCCGGCTGGAGCTTCGAGCGCAAACTCGGCGCATGGCGCATCTTCTTTCAGCAACACGGGATCGCATGAAATCCGGCAAGCGCGCACCCGCGCTGGCGCCGGCCACCATTTCCGAAGCCGACGGCGTGCGCTACCTGCACCTGGGCACGCCGTGGGTACAGGGCGCCATGCGCATCGCGCAGCCGTTCGCGATCGAGCTGGAATATGTGCAGCGCATGATGGTGTGGATGCTGCTTCGCCCCTCGGCCGAACTGGGGCGCGGGCACGCCGTGCAGCTCGGCCTGGGCGCGGCAGCGATCACGCGCTTTTGCCACGGCAAGATGCGCATGCGCACCACCGCGGTCGAGCTCAACCCGAGCGTCATCAATGCCTGCCGCATGTGGTTCCGTCTGGCCGACGACGGGCCGCGCCTCAAGGTGCTGCAGCAGGATGCCGAAAGCCATGTGGCCGACCCGCTTCACCACGGCAGCGCGCAGGTGCTGTGCGTCGACCTGTATGACCATGACGCTGCTTCGCCGGTGCTTGACAGCGCCGCCTTCTACCGCGATTGCCACGCCGTACTGGCCGACGGCGGCGTGATGACGGTCAACCTGTTTGGCCGCAACGCCAGTTTCGAGCGCAGTGCCGAGCGCATCGCCGCAGCCTTCGGTGACGGCGTCTGGAGCCTGCAGCCGACTCGCGAAGGCAACACCATCGTCGTCGCCACCAAAGGCGTGGCGATGCCAGACCGCGAAACGCTGGCAGCGCGGGCCGAACAGATCGAGACGCGCTACCGGCTGCCCGCGCGCAAGTGGCTGCGCATGATCCGCAGCCTGCCCGCCAGTGCCGATTTGTCCGACCTGCTGGTGCCACCCGCATGAAGCTCAACGATTCGACCGCACCACGTGCCGCGGTGCCCACGGGCAAGCTCGAATGGCGCCTGCTGCTGCGCTGGTTGATGGAAGACCAGTTGATCGGCGTCGACGACGCCGACCTGACCACGCGCCGCTTTGGCGCTGGCGACAGCTCGCAGCACCCGCTGGTGCGGCTGGGACAGGCGGGTCTGCTGCGACGCGGCGACGGCGCAGCGCTCGACATCGAGGTGCTGACCGAGTGGCTGGCGCAGCGCGTCGGGCTGCCCTACATGCGCATCGACCCGCTGCGTGTGGATGTAGGCCGGGTGGCCGACGTGATGTCGATCAACTACGCCGAGCGGCGCCGTTGTCTGCCGCTGCAGTACACGCTGAACGAGGTCACGATCGCGACCGCCGAGCCGCTCGATGTCGGCTGGGTGGCCGAGATCGAAGGCCACACCCGGCGTGCCGTGCGGCTGGTGGTGGCCAACCCGATCGAGATCGCGCGCTACACGACCGAGTTCTATGCATTGTCGAGTTCGGTGAGCGCGGCGATGAAGTCGGGCTCGACCGCGGCGCTGGCCAACTTCGAGCAGCTGGTCGAACTGGGTCGCACCAACAAGCAGCTCGACGCCAACGACCAGGGTGTCGTGCAGGTGGTCGACTGGCTGTGGCAGTACGCCTTCGACCAGCGCGCCTCCGACATCCACCTCGAGCCGCGCCGCGAACGCAGCGTGATCCGCTTTCGCATCGACGGCGTGATGCACAACGTCTACCAGCTGCCGCCGGGCGTGATGGGCGCGATGGTGGCGCGCGTCAAGCTGCTCGGGCGCATGGACGTGGTCGAAAAGCGCCGCCCGCTCGACGGCCGCATCAAGACCCGCAACCCGGCCGGCGAAGAGGTCGAGATGCGGTTGTCGACCCTGCCGACCGCGTTCGGCGAAAAGATGGTGATGCGCATCTTCGACCCGCAGTCGGCGCTCAAGCCGATCGAGGCGCTGGGCTTTGGCGGCCACGACGGCAAGCGCTGGGCCGATCTGATCGCGCGCCCGCACGGCATCGTGCTGGTGACCGGCCCGACCGGCTCGGGCAAGACCACCACGCTTTATTCGACGCTGCGCCAGCTGGCCACCGACGAGGTCAACGTCTGCACCATCGAAGACCCGATCGAGATGATCCAGCCGGCCTTCAACCAGACTCAGGTGCAGCCGCTCATCGACCTCAATTTCGCCGAAGGCCTGCGCGCGCTGATGCGCCAGGACCCGGACATCATCATGGTGGGCGAGATCCGCGACCTCGAGACCGCCGAGATGGCGATCCAGGCCGCGCTGACCGGGCACCTCGTGTTCAGCACGCTTCACACCAACGACGCGGCGTCGGCCATCACGCGGCTGGTCGACCTCGGTGTGGCGCCTTACCTGATCGGCGCGACCGTCATCGGCGTGCTGGCGCAGCGGCTGGTGCGCACGCTGTGCGTCGCCTGCAAGCAGCCCGACGACAGCGTCACGCGCGAGACGCTGCAGGAAGTCATCAAGCCGTGGCGCCTGAACGGCGGCGTGCGACCGTGCAAGCCGGTCGGTTGTCTGGAGTGCCGCATGACGGGCTACCGCGGTCGCGCCGGGCTGTATGAACTGCTCACGGTGAGCGATGCCGCGCAGTCGTGCATCCATCCGCAGCCCGACGGCGCCAGGTTGCGCCAGCAGGCCCTCAAGGACGGCCTGCGTTCGCTGCGGCTGGCGGGCGTCATGAAGATTGCCGAGGGCGTCACCACGCTTGACGAAGTGCTGCGCTGCACGCCTGCCTGGGACTGATCGCCGCGTCGCTTCAGGTGCGGCCGACTGCGTAAAACCACAGCCACCCGCTACGTACAAATGACCAGCCGGACCGGCTGGCGCGCTGCCTAGAATGAATCTTTCGTTCCGAGCGCGAGGCCAGTCACGTGAAGATCAAGAACCAACGCGACTTCTGGTCCGGCCTGATGTTCACGGCGGTCGGTGCCAGCTTCGCCGTCGGTGCCACCAACTACCCGATGGGCAGCTCGGCCCGCCCCGGTGCGGGCTACTTTCCGCTGATCCTCAGCCTGATCCTGCTGCTGTTCGGGCTGATCGTGCTGTTCAAGGCGCTGACGATCGAAAGCGAAAACGGCAACCCGGTGGGCGGCATCGCATGGCGCCCGCTGTTGGTGACGGTGGCCGCCATCACCGCCTTCGGGCTGGCATTGCCCCGGCTCGGCCTGATCGCCACGATTCCGATCCTGATCGTGGTCGTCAGCCTCGCAGGGGACGAATTCAAGTGGCGCGGCGTGCTGGTCAGCGCCGTCGTGCTGACGTTGTTTTCCTGGCTGGTCTTCATCGTCGGATTGAAGCTCACGATTCCGCTCTGGCCGACGGTGCCGGCCTGACGGGCCGATCGGTCGATCGCTCACCGGCGCGCACGCCACACGACAGCCACACGACAGCCACACGACAGCCACACGAGACCGACGCATGGACCTGCTCAACAACCTGGCGCTCGGTTTCGGTGTCGCCTTCACATTCCAGAATCTGACCTACGCCTTGTTCGGCTCGGTGCTCGGTACGTTGATCGGCGTGCTGCCCGGCCTCGGCCCGGTGGCCACGATCGCGATGCTGCTGCCGTCGATCTATGCGCTCGACGCCACGCCGGCACTCATCATGCTGGCCGGCATCTACTACGGTGCGCAGTACGGCGGATCGACCACGGCGATCCTGATCAACGTTCCCGGCGAGTCGAGCTCGGTCGTGACGGCCATCGACGGCTATGCGATGGCGCGCCAGGGCCGTGCAGGCTCGGCGCTGGCCGCGGCCGGTCTCGGTTCCTTCTTCGCCGGCTGCGTCGGCACGGTGATCATCGCGGCCTTCGCGCCACCATTGACCGAACTCGCGTTCAAGTTCGGACCGGCCGAATACTTTTCACTGATGGTGCTCGGCCTGGTCGGCGCGGTGGTGCTGGCCTCGGGCTCGCTGATCAAGGCGATCTCGATGATCATCCTCGGCCTGCTGTTGGCGCAGATCAACACCGACGTGATCTCGGGCACCGCGCGCTACAGCTTCGACATTCCCGAGTTGACCGACGGTATCGGTTTCGTCGTCATCGCGATGGGCGTGTTCGGTTTCGGCGAGATCATCGCCAACCTGGGCCAGCCCGCCGGGCAGCGCGAAGTCTTCACCAAGAACGTCAAGGGCCTGTGGCCGACGCGACAGGACTTCAGCGACGCCTGGCCCGCCGTGCTGCGCGGCACCGCGCTCGGCTCGGTCCTCGGCGTGCTGCCCGGCGGCGGCGCGCTGCTGGCCTCTTTCGCCGCCTACACGGTCGAGAAGAAGAGCCGTGGCCGCCCGGGCGAGATGCCGTTCGGCAAGGGCAACATCCGCGGCGTGGCCGGCCCGGAAGCGGCCAACAACGCGGGCGCGCAGACCTCGTTCATTCCGATGCTGACACTGGGCATTCCACCCAACGCCGTGATGGCACTGATGGTGGGCGCGATGACGATCAAGGGCATCCAGCCCGGCCCGCAGGTGATGACCAGCAACCCGCAGTTGTTCTGGGGCCTGATCGCCTCGATGTGGGTCGGCAATGCGATGCTGGTGATCCTGAACCTGCCGTTGATCGGCATCTGGATCAAGCTGCTGACGGTGCCCTACAAGTACCTGTTTCCGGCGATCACGCTGTTTTGCTGCATCGGCGTCTACTCGCTCAACAACAACACCTTTGACGTCTTCATGACCGCCGCCTTTGCGGTGGTCGGCTACGTGTTCTACAAGCTCAGCTGCGAGGCCGCACCGCTGCTGCTCGGCTTCATCCTCGGCCCGATGATGGAAGAAAACCTGCGCCGCGCGCTGCTGTTGTCGCGTGGCGACTGGAGCACCTTCGCCACGCGGCCGCTGTCGGCCGCGCTGCTGGCGGCGGCCGGGCTCATGATCCTGGTGGTGATGCTGCCGTCGATCAAGAGCAAGCGCGAAGTCGCGTTCCAGGACGATTGATCGACGCCTGCAGCGGAGCCCGTTACAACGCGGCAGGCTCACGCGACCCGCTCGCGGCTGGTCGCGAATACCGTCGGTTTCGAGCATCATTCGAAGCCCGAGCCGGGCGCACGTTGCAGACGTGCTGTCTGGTACCGGCTGAACCCGCTCCCCCGTCCACCCTTCGAACCACGGCGCCAGCACGCTGCGAGCCGCATCCCCATCATGAGCCACACCTCCTTCGACTGGTCCTGCGGCTACGCCAGCCAGCGGCTGCCCGTCTTCGGCCGCAATGTCGTCTCCACCTCGCACCCGTTGGCGGCGCAGGCCGGCCTGCGCATGATGCTCAAGGGCGGCAACGCCGTCGATGCGGCGATCGCCGCCGCCGCCGCGCTGACGATCACCGAGCCGGTCAGCAACGGCCTCGGCTCCGACGCCTTCTGCATCCTGTGGGACGGGCAGGGCCTGCACGGACTGAACGCCTCGGGGCGCGCACCGCAGGCCTGGACGCCCGACTATTTCAAGCGCAAGTACGGCGATGCATCGACCGCTCCGCCGGTGCGCGGCTGGGACAGTGCCACCGTGCCCGGCGCCGTGTCGGCCTGGATGGCGCTGAGCGAGCGCTTCGGCAAGCTGCCGTTCGCCGACCTGCTCGAGCCTGCCATCGAGATCGCCGAGCGTGGCTACTCGGTGCCGTTGATCGTGCAGCAGAAGTGGGCCGCCGCGGCGCCGCTGCTGGCCGGGCAGCCGGGCTTTGCGGCGGCGTTCATGCCACGCGGCCGCGCGCCGACGGTCGGCGAGTTGTTCCGGTTCGAGGGCGCGGCCCGTACGCTGCGTTTGATCGCGCAGACACGCGGCGCGGCGTTCTACGGCGGCGAGATCGCTGAAGCCGCCGCACGCCATGCGCGCGACAACGGCGGTGCGATGACGGTGGCCGACTTCGCGTCTTACCGGCCCGAATGGGTCACGCCGCTCGGCCAGGATTACCGTGGCCACACGCTGCACGAGATTCCGCCGAACGGGCAGGGCATCGCCGCGCTGATCGCGCTGGGCATCCTGAAGAACTTCGACCTCGGCTCGATGAAGGTCGACGGCATCGATTCACAGCACCTGCAGATCGAGGCGATGAAGCTTGCTTTCGCCGACGTCTACCGCTTCGTGGCCGAGCCGCATTGCATGGAGGTGACGGCCGGCCAGCTGCTCGACGCGAGCTACCTCGCTTCACGCGCACGGCTGATCGACCTGCAGCGTGCGCAGGATTTCGGCGCCGGCAACCCGGTCAAGGGCGGCACCGTGTACCTGAGCACGGCCGACGAGAGCGGCATGATGGTCAGCTTCATCCAGAGCAACTACATGGGCTTCGGCTCGGGCGCGGTGGTGCCGGGCTATGGGCTGTCGATGCAGAACCGCGGCCATGCGTTCAGCCTCGACCCGGTCAGCGCCAACGTGGTGGCTCCTGGCAAGCGGCCGTTCCACACCATCATCCCGGCGTTTCTCACCCGCGACGGCCAGCCGGTGATGAGTTACGGCGTGATGGGCGCGAACATGCAGCCGCAAGGGCACGTGCAGACGCTGGTGCGCATGCTCGATTACGCGCAGCACCCGCAAGCCGCCTGCGACGCGCCGCGCTGGCGCTTCAACAGCGGGTTGGGCATCAACGTGGAAGCCGCGATGAACCCCAGCACCGTGCAAGGCCTGGTGGAGCGCGGACACCAGGTAGAAGTCATCAACGACAGCTACCAGGACTTCGGGGCTGGCCAGTTCATCTGGCGTGCGGGTGACCCAGGCAAAGAAGGCTACGTGGCAGCGAGCGACGCGCGACGCGACGGACAGGCAGCAGGTTTTTAAGTGGCTTTTAAGCAAAAAGTGCCTGCAGCCCATTTAAATACTGCTCAAGCAGCTACAAAAAACATAGCATTGGGTTTGACGTTTGCGGTGGTGGGTGCAGTGGCGTTCAGCGGCAAGGCCATCATCGTCAAGCTGGCCTATCGCTACGGGGTGGACGCGGTCACGCTGATCATGTATCGCATGTTGTTTGCGTTGCCCATCTTTGCCTGCATGGCCTGGTGGGCCAGCCGGGGCAAACCGCCACTCACACGACGCGACTGGCTGGGTGTGCTGGCCTTGGGGTTTAGCGGCTACTACCTGGCCAGTTTTCTTGACTTTGCCGGCTTGCAATACGTGAGCGCCTCGCTTGAGCGGCTGATTTTGTATTTGAACCCCACGCTGGTGATGCTGCTGGGCGCGGCGCTGTATGGCCGCCGCTTCAACCGCCGCCAGATGGTGGCCATGGCGGTGAGCTACGCAGGTGTGTTGCTGGTATTCGGCCAGGAAATCAGGCTGCAAGGCCCTGACACGGCCTTGGGCGCCGCACTGGTGTTTGCCAGCGCCGCAAGCTATGCGGTGTATCTGGTGTACAGCGGCGAGCTGGTGCAGCGCCTGGGCTCCCTGCGCCTGGTAGGTCTGGCCACCACGGTAGCCTGTCTGCTGTGCCTGCTGCAGTTTGTGCTGCTACGGCCCTTGAGCGCAGCTTCTGTGGCACCGGAGGTAATTGGATTAAGCGTGCTGAACGCCACGCTTTGCACCGCGGTGCCGGTGCTGCTGGTGATGATGGCCATCGAGCGCATCGGCTCCACCCTGGCCGCGCAGACGGGAATGATTGGCCCGATGTCCACCATTCTGATGGGCGTGTTCATTCTGGGTGAACCGTTTACCGCCTGGGTGGCGGCGGGTACGGTGCTGGTGATCGCGGGGATTTTGCTGTTCACGCGGGCGGCCAAGTAGCGTAACTTGCTCCCTTCCCCTTTCCGGGGAACCAGATCAGGCTCCTTCCCTTTCGGGGGAAGGGGTTAGAAATCCCATCAAACTTCGATGATCTTGCGGCCCGCCGCGCCCGGCAGCGTTTTCAAGCTGCGACCGGTCGTCACGTTGTAATTGCGGCTGTTCACCGTGCTCACAAAGGTCCAGTCGGCACGCGCCTCGGTCGGGGTGGCGGTCAGGGTCAGGAAGCCGCGTTGGGCGGTGTCAGTCCAGTACAGCGGGCCAATCAACTGGGCCAGCGAACCGGCCAGCACCTGCGGGTTTTCGTTGGGGAAGACGCCTTCAAAGCCGGGTGACGACACCGAAGGGGTACCAAACTCCACGCCAATCGCCGCATCACCCAGATCGGCCAGGTCGTTGGCCCAGGCGTTGTGCGTGTCGCCCGCCAGCGAAATCAGGTTTTTGTTCAAGGCTTTGGCTGTGCCCAGCAGCACTTCGCGCGAGGGGGTGTAGCCATCCCAAGCGTCCAGGTTGTAAGGAATGGCGGGCTGGGCCAGGATGGCTTGCTCGGCGGCGGTGAGCGTGGCGGGCGCGGTCTGGGCTTTGGTCACGATGGCGGTGTATTGCGCCAGCGTGACCTGCATGGTGACCAGTGGCGCGGGAATGTTCATACGACCCATCAGCACCTGCTGGCCCAGCACCTGCCAGGTAGCGGTGGAGGCTGTCATCTGCTGCTGCAACCACGCTTGCTGGGTGGTGCCTAGCAGGGTGCGGGTGGTGTCGCCCATCGCAGCGGTGAAGGCGGGTGCGTTCAGGCCGGTTGGTGTGACGAAATTGGGGTAGTCCAGCTGCTTGCTGCGGCCAATCAGGCGGGTGTCCAGCATGTGCAGGCTGAGCAGATTGCCGAAGTTGAACGAGCGGTAAATCTGGTCAGGTTTAGCCGCATCCGGCAGACGCACGGGCATCCATTCAGCCCAGGCTTTCACGGCGGCGGCCTTGCGGGCTACGAAGGTGCCTTCTGCGCCCTCGGTATGGTTTTCAGCGCCGGAGACGAAGGTGTTGTTGGCGATTTCATGGTCGTCCCACACCACGATCATGGGCGCTGCGGCGTGCAGGGCTTGCAGGTCCACATCGCCGCGGTACTGGGCGTAGCGCTTACGGTAGTCGGCCACCGTGATGATTTCGTTCGTGGGGTCGGATACGCGGCCAAAGGCCACGGCATTGGTCGAGGCATAGCCCGTGCTGTTGTATTCGTAGATGTAGTCACCCAGGTGGATGGTGGCGTCCAAGTCGGCAATCTTGGCCGCTTCGCCGTACACGTTGAAATAGCCAGCGGGGTAGT
>ENA-OFCX01000255-OFCX01000255.1-metagenomes-genome-assembly--contig:-NODE-255-length-30429-cov-5.130013_pt1 | contig 30429 bp, 23 predicted proteins | sample MGYA00153384_OFCX01 | MGnify analysis MGYA00153384
TGCGGATGTAGTCGAGCAGCGAGGTCTTGCCGTGGTCGACGTGACCCATCACGGTAACGACCGGGGCACGCGGTAGCACCTCGTGCTGCGCATCGACCTCGGTGTCTTCCTCCAGGAACGCATCCGGATCGTCGAGCTTGGCAGGAACGGCCGTGTGGCCCATTTCCTCGACCAGGATCATCGCGGTCTCCTGGTCCAGCTGCTGGTTGATCGTGACCATCTGGCCCAGCTTCATCAGCTGCTTGATGACCTCGGACGCCTTGACCGACATCTTGTGCGCCAGATCGGCCACGCTGATGGTTTCCGGCACGTGCACTTCCTGCACCTGCACTTCCTGCGGCGCGACATAACTCGTCATCGGGCTGTCGTTGCGGTCGCCGCGGCGACCAGCACGCGGCGCACGCCAGCCGGGGCGGTTGGCGCCCGCCGGCGCACGCGCGCCAGGCTTCAGCGCGCTGCGCTTCTTGGCGTCGTCGGCCCAGCTTGATGAAAGCTTCTCGGACTTGAGCGACTTCTTATCACCTGGCTTGGCGGCGGTGGCCGTGCCGGGTGCCGCTGGCGCGCCGACCTTCTTGTGGATCGTGCCCTTGATCTCGACCACTGCCGGCTTGGGTTCTTCCGGCTTCTTGGCCAGCATCACCTTCTTCGGCGCGTTCATCATGGCGCGGATCGCCGAGGCCTCGTCCTCGGCGGCCTTGCGGCGCTTGGCCAGGTCGGCCGCACGCTGCACGTCTTCATTGACCACGTCGGCCGCCTTGATCACGCGCAGCACGGGCTTCACCGGCTCGGCCGGCGCAGGCGCCACGGCCACCGGAACTGCTTCCGCGACCACGCCCTTGGCGCCCTTGGGTGGCTTCGGCGCGGCAGCCAGCGTGGCAGCCGCGGCAGCAGCAGCAGCCAGTGCCGTAGCGGCCACCTCGGCGGCTTCGCGGGCCCGCAAATCGGCAGCGGCGCGATCGCGTTCGTCCTGCTCTTCGCGCAGCCGACGCTTCTCGGCCAGATCTTCTTCCTGGCGGCGCAACAGATCGGCCTGAGCCTGCACTTCAGCCTCGCGGCGACGCAACTCAGCCTCGTCGATCTCGGGCTCGACCGCCTCTTCGGTGCCGGGCGCGACATCGTCGCGCTTGATGAAAGTGCGCTTCTTGCGCACCTCGACCTGGATCGTGCGCGCCTTGCCGGACGAATCGGCTTGCTTGATCTCGCTGGTCGACTTGCGAACCAACGTGATCTTCTTGCGTTCCGCACCGGCCACGGTGCCGTGGCTGGTGCGAAGGTAATCGAGCAGCCGCTCCTTGTCGGACTCGCTCAGCGAGTCGCTGGTCGACGCCTTGATGACGCCGGCCGACTGGAGCTGCTCGAGCAGCGCCGCGGCGTTGCGGTTGAGCTCGGCGGCTAGTTGGGCGACGGTGGTCGAGGCCATTGATTCTTTCCTTGAGGTCTTGCGGGTCTGGCGGAGAAGGGGTGCAGCGGTAGCGGCAGGCAGTCGGTCAAGCGGCCGTCGTGAACCAATGTTCACGGGCCTTCATGATCAACGTCCGGGCTGTCGATTCGTCGACAGCGGTCAACTCGATCAATTCATCCACCGCCAGGTCGGCCAGATCGTCGCGCGTGTGCACGCCGCCTTCGGAAAGCTTGGCGAGCAGTTCGGGCGTCAGCCCGGCCAGATCGCGAAGCGCCATCGTGGCGTCGTCGACATTTTCTTCCTTCTTGATTTCCATCGTCAGCAATGCGTCCTTGGCGCGGGCGCGCAACTCGTTGACGGTGTCCTCGTCGAAGCTTTCGATCTCGAGCATTTCCTGCATCGGCACGTAGGCGACTTCCTCGAGACTGGCGAAGCCCTCGTTGATCAGGATGTCCGCGACCTCCGCATCGACGTCGAGTTTGTCGATGAACAGCTTGCGCACGCTGTCGGATTCTTCAGCCTGCTTGGCCGACGATTCTTCGGCGGTCATGATGTTGATGCGCCAGCCGGTCATGTCGGATGCCAGGCGCACGTTCTGGCCGCCGCGGCCGATCGCGATCGCAAGATTCTCCTCGTCGACGACGACGTCCATCGCATGGCGCTCTTCGTCCACCACGATCGACTGCACGTTGGCCGGAGCGAGAGCGCCGATCACGAACTGCGCGGGATCGTCGGACCACAACACGATGTCCACGCGCTCGCCCGCCAGTTCGTTGGTCACGCCGTTGACACGCGAGCCGCGCACGCCGACGCAGGTGCCGATCGGGTCGACGCGCTTGTCGTGCGAGACGACGGCGATCTTGGCGCGCGAGCCGGGGTCGCGGGCGCACGATTTGATTTCCAGCAGGCCCTGCTCGATCTCGGGCACTTCCTGGGCGAAAAGTTCGATCATGAAACCGGGTGCACTGCGAGACAAGATGATCTGTGGGCCGCGCAAAGTCGGGTCGACCTCGGCGATGTAGGCGCGAACGCGGTCGCCAATGCGCAGGTTTTCCTTCGGAATCATGTCGCTGCGGCGCAAACGCCCCTCGACCCGGCCCGATTCGATGATCACGTCGCCCTTGTCAAGCCGCTTGACCGTGCCGACGAAGATCTTGTCGCCGCGCGACAGGAAATCAGTGAGCAACTGCTCGCGTTCGGCATCGCGGATCTTTTGCAGGATCACCTGTTTGGCGGCCTGCGCGCCGATGCGCCCGATCGACACCGACTCGACCGATTCCTCGATGTAGTCGTCAACCTCGATGTCGGCGATTTGCTCGAGCGCCTCGAAGTGCAACATCTCCGAATCAGGCAACTGCAGCCCGGCTTCGTTCGGCACCACGTGCCAGCGACGAAAGGTTTCGTACTCGCCGCTTTCGCGGTCGACGGTGACACGCATGTCGACCTCGCCGCCATGCAGCTTCTTGGACGCAGAGGCGAGCGCGGCCTCGACGGCGGCGAAGACCACTTCCAGATCGACGCTCTTCTCGCGCGAGATGGCGTCTACCAGCATCAACAGTTCGCGGTTCATTGAATCCGATCTCCTTCTATGCCAACGCTCGTCGACGACTCGACACACACGGAACCATCGGAGCTCGCGTCGTCCTGCTTCGAAAAACGCCGTCCTTTGAAATCAACCACCGCCACGAGTCGCGCCTCACGCACTTCCTGGAGCGAGAAGTCGAGCGCTTGCTCGACGCTGCCGGCAGTGAAAACAAGCCGCCAGTCGTCGGCGCCGACCTCGGGCGCGTCAGCGATGCGCGGTTGCAGCAAACCGCGGTACTTCTTGCGCCCCTGAAAAGGCATTTTCAGGGTCAAGTCGATCTCCAGGCCCGAAAAGCGCGTGTAGTCAATCGCCCGCTTGAGGGGACGGTCCAGACCCGGCGACGAAACCTCTAGCCGCTCATAGGCGCAGCCCTCGACCTCCAACACGTGTTGCAGTTGACGGGTGACCTTCTCGCAATCGTCGACCGTGATGAACTCGCCGTTCGGATCGGCCGCCACGCGATCGATGTAGACGCGCAGCAATCCGCCCGGACTGCGTTCCGTGTCCACCAAGTCGTATCCCAAACCGGTCACCGTGGTCTCCACGGCGCTCTGCCAATTCATCACGTGCCCTGTCCCTGCCGTGTCGCCAAGTTCTCTATCGCCTGCCGCACACTCCTGTGCAATCTCGTCCGCGCTTTCGGCCGTATTTTTGGACGGCTGGCCCCACCTCAAACAAACCGATTAGCCAAAAAAAATGGGCTGGAAGAATCCGCCCAACTGGCTTACTCGGAAAGCTTTGGATTATAGCCCGCGCACCGTAGACGAACAATCAGCGGCTCGCCCGAGCGGCCGATGCCGAGGCCAAACCTGGTGGTCTCACGTGCCAGAATTCGGGCCCAAACCATCACCCGGAGCCACCATGGCTTTTCTTGCCGGCAAGCGACTGTTGATCACGGGCGTTTTGTCCAACCGCTCGATCGCTTATGGCATCGCTCGAGCCTGTCACCGCGAAGGAGCCGAGCTCGCGTTCAGTTACGTGGGTGCACGTTTCAAAGATCGCGTTGCAGCTTTCGCTGCCGAATTCGATTCGGACCGTTTGTTCGATTGCGACGTCGCCAGCGACTCACAAATCGACGCCATGTTCTCGCAGCTTGCCAACATCTGGCCGCAGTTCGACGGCTTCGTGCATTCGATCGGCTACGCCCCCAAGGAAGCGATCGCCGGCGATTTTCTGGACGGCCTGTCGCGCGAAGGCTTTCGCATCGCGCACGACATCTCGGCTTACAGTTTCCCCGCGATGGCCAAGGCCGCCGCGCCGCACCTGCGGCCGGGCGCGGCGCTGCTCACGCTGACCTACCTGGGCGCCCTGCGCAGCGTACCCAACTACAACACGATGGGACTGGCCAAGGCCTCGCTGGAAGCCAGCGTGCGCTACCTTGCGGCCAGCCTGGGGCCCCGAGGCGTGCGCGTCAACGCGATCTCGGCAGGGCCGATCAAGACGCTTGCCGCGGCCGGCATCAAAGGCTTCGGCAAGATTCTCGACGTGGTGGAAAGCAATGCGCCGTTGCGTCGCAATGTGACGATCGACGACGTGGGCAACGTTGCAGCCTTTCTGCTGTCCGATCTGGCGGCGGGCGTCACGTCCGAAATCACATGCGTGGACGCCGGCTTCAGCCACGTCATGGGCGGACTGCGCCACGAGGAGTGATCGCTCGTTGGTAAACGCGGAAACTAAGCTCGCCTCGCCACTCATTGCATGCAGAAGGCGGAAGAAACGCGGGACAACTTTCCTGTTGAGCACTTAGCGTGACCGGCCGCAGCGCGCTGTGCCTCAAGATAGCGACGAACTCCCTCCCGGGCCAATCACTCTGCGATTCTCGCAACGGTACGGCGGGTCAAAGCTGCTGCAGCACTTCCCGGCGCTTGCCCAGGTACTCTTCTTCACTGATCAGGCCCTTGTCGCGCAGGCGCTTCAAGGTGACCAAACGCTGCTCGACTTCATCCGCAGACGCTGCCTCGCGCGGCCGGGCAGGCGCTGCAGAGATTGATGCACCCGTGGCCAGCGCAGCGGTTGCCGCCACCCCGGACACTGGCGCAATGGCAGCGGTCTGTCCGCCCGCAACCGCGGCAGGCGCCGCACCTCGCGCCATCGCTGGCGGCGTGGGCAACGCCTCGCCCGACAGCGGAATCTCGAGCCAATCGCCGCGCTTCCCGCCATAACCCATGCGCTGCAGTGTCGACTTCGACTCCGCCACGCGCGATCCGTAGGTGAATTCGGGCAGCCTGCCGTTGGCCTTGTAGCGCAGATAGAAATCGTTGCGCGTGTCGTTGACGATCAGGTTCAGCCGGTCACCCTGCACGAACACCCGCGCTGTCACTGCCAAAGGCGCTGCACCCCAACGCGCATTGCGCTTGTTGGCGCTGCGCACCAGCACGTCTTCGCCCGGGCCGGCTCGGTTCAGCGCTTCGCTCAACGGCTCGGCCAGTCCGGCAGCCTCGTCGGGCGTGAACAGCGGCTCCGAGCCTGCGGTCTTGGCCATCGTGACCGACACCAGCAGGTTGCGCAAGGTCGCCGCCGGCACCTTGGCGGGATGACTGTTGCGCTCGGCGTCGGCCTCGATCGGTGCGATCCGGACTTCAGAAAATTCGGCAATCGGCCAGATCTTGCGACCCGACACGAGCGAGAACGACGTCGAATCGGGGCTGTCGCCGAACAGCGAATCCATCAAACCAGCTTGAGCCAGCGGCGGCGTCGCCACCAGCATCGCGGCCAGCATTGCCAACGTTGCACCGCGGGTCCTGCTTGACTGGCTCATGCTGCCAGAACTGTTCGCCCTGCCCGCATTGCCCGCATTGCCCGCGTTGCCCGCGTTGGCCGCGTTGTCCGCGTTGTCCGCATTGCGCGCCATGTTCCTACTGCCATTTGCCGTCGCCATCTTTGGAGTCTCCAGTCGTCTTCGGAATGCTTGCAGCGTTTGCGCAACCGCAATGAGTTTAAAGCTCATCGAGCGCCCTGGCCGCACCAATCAATGCCGGCGATGTGCTGGCGTGGACGACCCAGGTCGGAATCTCTGCGAGGTAGGCGCGAAAGCGCCCCTTGTCCTCGAAGCGTTCGCGAAAGCCCGAACGATCGATGCGGTCGCCGAAGCGCGGCACGATGCCGCCGCCGATGTACATGCCGCCGCGCGAACCAAGCGTCAACGCCAGATTGCCCGCCACATTGCCCAGAAAGCTGAAAAACACATCGACGGCCGCGCCGCACTGGGCATTGGCGGACCGCTGCGCGAGGTCGCTCACATCCGCAGCAGACAAAGCCTGCGCCGGCACGCCTTCGAGTTCGCAAATCGCCTGGTACAGGTTCACCAGCCCCGGCCCCGACAGCGCCCGTTCGGCCGACGGGTGGCCGTAACGCTGGCGCAGCCAGGCCACCACGCCGGTTTCGAGTTCGTTGGTCGGCGCCAGCGTGACGTGTCCGCCCTCGCCGTTCAGCGGCATTTGCCCCCGACCCGGCCCGGCCGACAGCAGACCCGACACGCCCAGACCGGTGCCGGCACCGATCAGGCCGATGGGCGCGTCGGGCAGCGCCGTGCCGCCGCCGACGGCGCGCAAGTCGGCCGGCGCCAGCGCGGGCAGCGACAGCGCGAGTGCGGTGAAGTCGTTGATCACCAAAAACCGATCCAGGCCCAACAGCGCCTGCACCTGCGAGATCGAAAACGACCAATGGTGATTGGTCATGCGCACCAAGTCGCCCACCACCGGATTGGCGATACCGATGGCGCACCAGCGCGCTCGTTCAGGCCGGTCGGCCAGGTAGATCTGCATCGCCTTCTGCAAGGTGGCGTGGTCCGCCGCGGGCAGGGTGGCCAGGTCCGACAACGCCGCGCCGGGACTGCTCAGCCAGGCGAACCGCGCATTGGTGCCACCGACGTCGCCGACGAGTCGCGGGTAGGTGTCCAGCCCGACCGCTGCGGGGGCCTTGGCGGCAATGGGCATGTCGGAAGGGCTCATGTCGCGAGGTGCTGGCGAGGTGATGGCGAGGTGATGGTGTTGTGCCCGGATCTGCGGGGCTGGCAGGGCCCAAGTCACGGCGTACCCCTAAGTGATGACCTATCTCCTCCTAGCGCGGAATGGTAGTCGACGCCAACCGATGAACCGTCGGGTCGGGTCGGGCCGGCCGGGAGGTCGGTGATGCTGGCCCTCGCGCGGCTTTCAAGCCGGCCTCACCGACACTCCCGGCCTGAGTGAATACCCGCGCTTCACTGCGGCAAACCGAATAGGCGGCCCGTATGTGTTGTGAGCCGGCAACTGTGGCCTTTCGCACCGACGAATGCCCAGTATCCTCCGTCCCGTCCGTCCCAAGTCAGTGATTGGATCGAATTCCAACCCGACTGCCGCACCGGCATTTTCCCGCAACCCACAGGAGTTATGACATGCAGAAGAAACTGATTGCGCTGGCAGTTGCCTCGCTCGCCTCGACCGGCGCGTTTGCCGCGTTTGATGCCAATATTGAACTGGACAACCTTTACCAAAACAGAGACTCGGTGGTTATTGAAAACGCAGGCGGCGTCCTTGGTGGTATCAACACAGCGCCGAAGGGCCTGTCGCAGAGTGGCCGTGTTGAAATGAATGCGTCCGGCAAAGTCGGTGCAGACATGTTCGTTGCAGGCCGCGCTTCATTTATTGCGCAGAAGAGCGGTGGTGCCGCCACAGACGACATGTGGGTTCAATTGGGCAACTCGGCAGTTGACCTGAAGCTCGGTCGCTTCGAAGCTGCCGACCTGTTTCCGATTCCTCGCGATGCGTACATTCCGATTGCCAATTACGACATCAGCAAGCAAGTTTCTGTTGTCACTCCAGTGTTCAGCATTAATCCGGTTACTGGTGTTGTAGTTTCGACCTCGACGGTGACGACGGTAACGGATCTCACCGCGGCGGGCGCGGTGTATCGCGGATCGTTTTTGCGCGGTCGCATGGGAAGCGACGTATTCCATGGCGCTTTGACGTTCAATGTGGGCGGCGGTCTGTCCGCGGAGTTAGGCGTGGTCGCGAGCGATAAGAGTCGGGGCAACATCACGGGCTTCCGCCCGGTTTTGACCTACATGGCTGGCCCACTGATGGTTCGGGGCGGCTTTGAGTCGTTTGCCCGCGGTAACTCGGAGAAAGCTTCCGGTTATGGCCTGACCGGCTCGTACGATCTGGGCGGCATCACGCTGAGCGCGAACTTTGCATCGGCCAAGCTCAATTATGTTGACGACCGCAAGAGCAGGACTTACGGCCTGTTCATGAACACGGCCATGGGCTTCGCTGCCGGCTACATTGCCTCGGAAGATTCGGGCGGCACCAACAGCGTCGCTCTGGGCAAGTTCAAAACCTCCACCCTGTACGCTGCTTACACAATGCCTCTGTTTGACATCAAGGGTGCCAGCGCCACTGCGGCAATCGCCACGTCCGACGGCGGCGGCAGCAACAACGCCGAGAAGGTCAACGGCGCCAAGGTCCGCTTTAATTACGCGTTCTAAATCGAGTGATATGTCCCGGCTCGCGCCGGAATTCAAGCTTCGATCTGAAGGGCCCCATCCGAAAGGACGGGGCCTTTTTTCATGGCCGCTCGACGGCCGCGCAAATTTTCAGTGGCGCACGCAATCCACGTAATAGCGTCGTCCGCCACCGTCCAACCCGTCCTCTTCCACCAACCCGTGCACGTCGGTGTCGAAGCCGGGGAATGCGGCGTTGAACTCGCGCGTGAAGCGCAGGTAGTCGACGATCTTCTTGTTGAAGCGCTCGCCAGGGATCAGCAATGGAATGCCGGGCGGATAGGGCGTCAGCAGCGACGTCGTGATGCGCCCCTCGAGCGCGTCGATCGGCACGCGCTCGGTCTTGCGGTGCGCGATGCAGGCATAGGCGTCACAGGGTTTCATCGCAGGGTGCAGGTCCGAGGTGTACATGTCGGTTGTGAGCCGGGCGATGTCGCCCCGGGCGTACATCTCGTGGATCGATTGCGACAGGTCGCGCAGCCCCATGCGCTCATAGCGCGGGTGGCGCGCAATGAACTCGGGCAGGATGCGCCACAGCGGCTGGTTGCGGTCGTAGTCGTCCTTGAACTGCTGCAGCGCTGTGAGCAGCGTGTTCCAGCGGCCCTTGGTGATCCCGATCGTGAACATGATGAAAAACGAGTAGAGGCCGGTCTTCTCGACCACCACGCCGTGCTCGGCCAAGAACTTGGTGACGATGCTGGCCGGGATGCCCGTCTCTGCGAACTTGCCCGACACGTCGAGCCCCGGCGTGATGATGGTGCTCTTGATCGGGTCGAGCAGGTTGAAGCCGTCGGCCAGCGCGCCGAAGCCGTGCCACGGGTCGCCGGCAGCGAGCACCCAATCGTCGCTCTGGCCGATGCCTTCGTCGACGAGCTTGTCGGGGCCCCAGACCTTGAACCACCAGTCGCGGCCGTATTCCTCGTCGACCTTGCGCATGGCGCGGCGGAAATCGAGCGCCTCGGAAATGCTTTCTTCCACCAGCGCCGGCCCGCCGGGTGCTTCCATCATCGCGGCCGCCACGTCGCACGACGCGATGATCGCGTACTGTGGGCTGGTCGAGCTGTGCATCAGGTAGGCCTCGTTGAACAAATGCCGGTCGAGCTTGCGGTGCTGCGCGTCCTGCACCAACACCTGCGACGCCTGGCTGAGGCCGGCCAGCAGCTTGTGGGTCGACTGCGTCGAGAAGACCAACTGGTCCTTCGGCCGCACCCGGTTCTTGCCCATCGAATGGTAGGTGCCGTAGAACTTGTGGAACGCCGCGTGCGGCAGCCAGGCCTCGTCGAAGTGCAGCGTGTCGATGTAGCCATCGAGCGTGTGCTTGATGGTCTCGGTGTTGTAGAGCACGCCGTCGTAGGTGCTTTGCGTGAGCGTCAGGATGCGCGGATTGACGACAGACGCGTCCACGCCCGCCAGCAGCGGGTTGGCAGCGATCTTCTGGCGGATCGCCGCTGGCGCGAACTCGCTCAGCGGAATCGGTCCGATGATGCCGTAGTGGTTGCGCAGCGGCCGCAAAAACACCGGCACCGCGCCCGTCATGATGATCGAGTGCAGGATGCTCTTGTGGCAGTTGCGGTCGACCACCACCACGTCGCCCGGCGCCACCGTGTGGTGCCACACCATCTTGTTGCTGGTGCTGGTGCCGTTGGTGACGAAGAAGCAATGATCGGCGTTGAAGATGCGCGCCGCATTGCGCTCGCTTTGCGCGATCGGGCCGGTGTGGTCGAGCAGTTGTCCCAGCTCGTCGACCGAATTGCACACATCGGCGCGCAGCATGTTCTCGCCAAAGAACTGATGGAACATGCGGCCCACCGGGCTCTTTAAAAAAGCCACGCCGCCCGAATGCCCCGGGCAGTGCCACGAATACGAGCCGTCCTGCGCATAGTCGACCAGCGCCTTGAAGAACGGCGGCGCCAAGCCGTCCATGTAGCTCTTGGCCTCGCGAATGATGTGGCGCGCCACGAATTCCGGCGTGTCCTCGAACATGTGGATGAAGCCGTGCAACTCGCGCAGGATGTCGTTCGGCAGGTGCTGCGAGGTGCGGGTTTCGCCGTACAGATAGATCGGGATCTCGGCGTTCTTGCGGCGAATCTCCTGGATGAACTTGCGCAGATTCAGCACCGCCGGGTCGAGTTCGGGGCCGGGCGTGAATTCTTCGTCGTCGATCGACAGGATGAACGCGCTGGCGCGACTTTGCTGCTGTGCGAACTGGCTCAGGTCGCCGTAGCTGGTGGCGCCGAGCACCTCGAAACCCTCTTTCTCGATCGCCGCGGCCAGCGCGCGGATGCCCAGCCCCGAGGTGTTCTCGGAGCGGAAGTCTTCGTCGATGATGACGATCGGAAAGTTGAAACGCAGCATGGGCGGGTCTCGAGTGGCCGGAACGCAAGAGGCGCAGTTTAGGCCCAGCAGTCGCGCCCATGCTGAGGCGGCAAGGGGCATGTCGCGGCGCCTACACTCGCGCCTTGCCGGCCATTGCGAAGGAACATGGGATGGATCTGTCTGCGCCGACTTGGTGGTGGCTCGCGGCCGGCGTGGCGGTGGCGATTGAGCTGACCACCGGCACTTTTTATCTGCTGATGGTGGCGTTGGGCCTGGCCAGTGCGGCGGTGTCCGCATCGCTGGGGCTGGGAGTGAACAGCCAGATCGTCTGCGCGGCCCTGGTGGGCGGCATCGCCACGGCGGCGTGGCACTGGCACCGCTACCGGCAGCCCCAAACGGCGCCGGCCCGCGAGAACCGCGATGTCAATCTCGACATCGGCGGGCGGGTGCACGTGCAGGCCTGGGCGGCGGACCGCACCACGCGGGTCCAGTACCGCGGCTCGGTCTGGATCGCCCACCTCGCGCCCGGCGCGACGGCCGGCGCCGGTGAACATGTGGTGAGCGCGGTCGAATCGAACTGGCTGGTGCTGGCGCCCGTGGCGCCACGCTGATCAACTTTCAAGTCACTCACCCGCAACGAAAGCTTCAATGGAAATCGCCCTCGTCCTGGCCGTCATCGCGGTCATCTTCATCGTTCGCACCTTCAAGATCGTGCCGCAGCAAAACGCCTGGGTGGTCGAGCGGCTCGGCAAGTACGACCGCACGCTGACGCCCGGCCTCAAGTTCGTGGTGCCCTTCGTCGAGCGTGTGGCCTACAAGCATTCTCTGAAGGAGGTGCCGCTCGACGTGCCGAGCCAAGTCTGCATCACGCGCGACAACACGCAGCTTCAGGTCGACGGCATCATCTACTACCAGGTCACCGACCCGATGCGCGCCAGCTACGGCTCGAGCAACTACGTGTTCGCCATCACGCAACTGGCGCAGACGTTGCTGCGCTCCGTCATCGGCAAGATGGAACTCGACAAGACCTTCGAGGAGCGCAACCAGATCAACGCGGCCGTGGTGAGCGCGCTCGACGAGGCGGCGATGAACTGGGGCGTGAAGGTGCTGCGCTACGAAATCAAGGACCTGACGCCCCCGGCCGAGATTTTGCGATCGATGCAGGCACAGATCACCGCCGAGCGCGAAAAGCGCGCGCTGATCGCGGCCTCCGAGGGACGCAAGCAGGAACAGATCAACATCGCCACCGGCGAGCGCGAGGCCTTCATCGCCCGCTCCGAAGGTCAGCGCCAGGCCGAGATCAACAACGCGCAAGGCGAAGCCTCGGCAATCATCGCCGTGGCCGACGCCACCGCCGAGGCGATCCGCAAGATCGCCGAGGCGATCCGCTCGCCGGGCGGCGAACAGGCCGTGCAGTTGAAGGTCGCCGAGAAAGCCGTCGAGGCCTATGCGCACCTCGCCAGGACCAACAACACGATGATCGTGCCGGGCAACATGAGCGAGGTGTCGGGGCTGATCGCCACCGCGATGACGTTGCTGAATGCCAAACCACCGGGCAAGCCCTGAAGACGATGGCATTGAACGTACTGGGCACCGAACTGGTCGCCTGTTCCTACGATCCGCTGACCGGCTACTTTCGCGACGGTTGTTGCCACACGCGCGCCGACGACATCGGCACGCACGTGGTGTGCGCCCGCGTCACGGCCGACTTTTTGGCTTACTCGGCGCGGCGCGGCAACGACCTCAGCACGCCGCGGCCGGAGCACCGCTTTCGAGGCCTCTTGCCAGGCGACCGCTGGTGCCTGTGCGTGCTGCGTTGGAAAGAGGCGCTGACCGCCGGCGTGGCGCCGCCGGTCGTACTCGAAAGCACGCACAGCACGGCACTTGATCACGTGCCGCTGAAGGTGCTCCAGGCCCACGCGCTATAGCGGGCCCGACGGTGACCTGAGCACCCCCAGCGCATGGGCCAGCGCGAACGGCGCCGCAACTCAAGCGACCTGCCGGCGACATTTCGTAGGCTAGACTCAAACCCGTCACGGAGAGGTGGATGAGCGGTTTAAGTCGCACGCCTGGAAAGCGTGTGGGGGCTAATAACCCCCCGCGGGTTCGAATCCCGCCCTCTCCGCCAGCGCACCCCTTCAACGGCGCCGATGCGCCTCCGCATGCACTGCGAACCGCCACGATTGGCTTCTGTCTCTCAATGCAGTGTCCTACTCTGTGAGGCAGATAAGACCGTGTTTTTGTCGCCCTGGCGTTGTTGCAAATCCTTTCGATGCCACTTGGCATCGCTGTGATTTGCATTTGGCCATGACAAACAACTCATTTGTTTTCTCGAGTGCTGCACAGCGTAAAACACTGCACTAACGGTAAAAAGCCTCCACCCTGCCCTTCAGCGTGATCATCACCGGCTGGCCTTTGCGGTCGCGAGTCTTGCCGGAGGCGACCTTGACCCAGCCTTCGCTGATGCAGTATTCCTCGACGTCGGTTCGCTCCTTGCCGTTCACGCGGATGCCGATGCCGTGCTCGAACACTGCTGGCAGGTGATGCGGGCTGTGCGGGTCGATGGACAACCTGTCGGGTAAAGAGGGGACCGTGGGGGTCAATTCGCTCATGAAAGCACTCGTGGATTCGAAGTGCCGATTGTGTTCGCGTTCCGGCAGCCGGCTTCGCGCCGACGACATCGTGAGACAGCCGCTTAACCCCTCGCCCGTCCGAACTCGAACGCCGCGCAGGCGGTCACGGATTTCAAGCGCCGCGATTGCGTCAAGCCGCCGTCAGCACCGCCTGCAACGTGATGACCGGCACGCTCGCCAGCGCCTTCGACATCGGGCACTCGCGCTTGGCCTGCTCGGCGATCTGCTGAAACCTGACTTCGTCGAGGCCGGGCACAACGGCGCTCAGCCGCAAGGCGATTCGGTCGATCAGAAACCTTTCGCCATCCTGCGCCAGCCGCACATCGGCTTGCGTGTCGACCGACTCGGTGGCGAAGCCGGCCTTGTCGCAGGCCAGCGAGAACGCCATCGCGAAGCAAGCCGCATGTGCCGCGGCCAGCATTTCTTCGGGGTTGGTGCCGCGCGGGTCGCCATCGAACCGGCTGCCGAAATCGTACGACTGCGGCTTCAGCGCATCGGTGTGGATGCTGATCCGCCCCTGCCCCTGCTGACCCGTGCTTTCCCAGTGCACGGTGGCAGTCTTTTCGATCACGCGCACCGGTCCTGTCGCGGGGCCGGGGCCGAGCCCGGCGCCTTGGTTGGCAAGGCCGGTGCCTGCCGGTCGCTCGGTGGCCACCGGCGTCGGCCGGTACACCTCGCTGGGTGCACCGTCGATGGCGCCGAGCGAGGCACCGGGATCTTCTTCACCAGCGACAGAGGTGTCCTCGACCGGCACCGACTGCGTGGCCCCCACGACCTTGGCACCGGCGCTGCCCGCGTGCGGAGCATTGACCGGACAGTGGTCGAGGGCGGTTGCCGGTTCGGCGGCTGGCGCCGTTTGCGCCGCCGTGGAGGGCGCTTCGTCGCGCAACGACATCAGCTGCGCGGGCCGACCTGGCCCCGAATTTCACCACCCGGGTTGGCTGCGGTGTGGACGTTGACATACCACTTGCCCGCGCGCAACTCGGCGGCCTGCGCGGGAGTGATCGTGGCGCTGCCTGTGATCGGGCTCACCAGACCGCCGGTGATTGGCAGCACGACGCCAGCGTTTTGACCGCCGGCCGCAGGGCCATGGAAATGAGCCGCCGTGGCTGGACCCGACAACCCCGAATAGGTCACCGTCCAGGTGATCTGGTTCGTCTGCGAATCGAAGCCGACCTCGGCACGGCCGCTGGCCGCGCTTTTCACCGGCGGCACCTCGTTGCCGCCCGACAGGCTGGCCATCATGGCCGACCCGGACATCGAGCCTGGCATCGCGCCACAGGCGCCCAGCGCGAGCAGCGACGTCACTGCGACACCAAACATCCATCGACGAAGGGGCTTGTTCATAGAAACTCCAGAAAGGTTGAAAGGAGAGAACGGCTCGCTTTAAAGCGCTTTTTCATTCATTAGGATGGACTCGTCGAAGTTTCAAATCTGTGCGCTGGCGCACATCTGCGAGTTGGCCGAAGAACACCGAGAATCAAGGGGTCGGCGGAAGTCCGCAGCACGGCATGTGATGGCGCCGCCGCAGGGATGTCTCGTTCAGCGGACCGATGTGCGGATCGCCACCGCAGCAACCAGACCCACAGGATTCACCATGCCACTGCCCTTTGGGTCGATATCCCGTGCGGACAACGATTCGACGTCGGACGACGTCATCGCCATCGTCGACGCGGAAAACGCAGTGATGCAGGCCGAGACCACGGCGGCCGTGCGCGACAACGCCGAGCCGACGGTGTTGCCATCAGCGCCGATGCAGGTGCGCAACGCGGCGCTGATGGTGATCGCCGCACTGGCCAGCTTGTACGTGCTGCACTGGGCCGCCACGGTGGTCGTGCCGCTGGTGCTGGGGCTGGTGTGCAGTTATGCGCTGACGCCGCTGGTCAACCGCATGGTGCGCCTGCACATCCCGCGCGCACTGGCCGCAACGCTGCTGCTGGTCGGTATCGTCTCGGGCATCGGCACGGCGGCCTACACGCTCAGCGACGACGCCGTCGCCATGATCGAAAGCATGCCCGAGGCTGCGCAGAAACTGCGCCGCGGCATCGAGGCCAAGCGCGGCAATGGCACGGCAGCGGCGATCGACAAGGTGCAGATGGCCGCTGCCGAACTGGAACGCGCCGCCGACACCGGCGCTGCGACGCCCGCCGTGCGCGGCGTGACCAAGGTGCAGATCGAGCGGCCGCACTTCAACGTGAAAGATTACCTGCTGCCCAGTGCCCTCGGGCTCGTGGCGGCCTCGGGTCAGGCAGTGGTGGTGGTCTTCGTCACGTTTTTCCTGCTTGCCTCGGGCGACACCTTCCGGCGCAAGATGGTGCGAATCGCCGGCCCGACCTTCGGCCAAAAAAAGCTCACTCTGCAGGCGCTGGACGAGGTCGATCACCAGATTCAGCGTTACCTGCTCGTGCAGGTGGCGACCAGCGTGATCGTCGGAGTCGCCACCTGGCTGGCGTTTCTGTGGATCGGCGTCGATCGCGCGGCGCTGTGGGGCGTGGTCTCGTTTGTGATGAACTTCATTCCGTATTTCGGCAGCATCGCGGTCACGATCGGCTCGTCACTGATGGGGCTGGTGCAGTTCGGCACGCTCGACATGGCGCTGCTGATCGGTGGCGCCAGCCTGGTGCTGCACAGCATCGTTGGCTACATCCTCACGCCATGGATGACCAGCCGCGCCAGCCTGATCAATCCGTTGGCGGTGTTCGTCGGCGTGTTGGCGTGGGGCTGGCTGTGGGGCGTCTGGGGTTTGTTTCTCGGAGTGCCCATCCTGATGGCGGTCAAGGCCATCTGTGACCGTGTCGACGACATGAAGGCGGTCGGCGAGCTGCTCGGCCACTGAAGCCGATCGAGCCGGCCTGTAGGACGTGCCCGACGCGCAAAATTGCCTGCCGCTGATGGCTGGCGGCCTGTCACCGGCGCATCCTGTTCCACGAATATTTCATGATGGGCGCGCTGCTTGAATACAACCGCAGATCGGCCCGCCGGGCCGCGACGATACAAGGCCAGGTTCTGGCTGGGCGGCGGCCTGCTGGCCGCGGTGGTGCTCGTCGGCATTGGCGAAGCCGTCGGCTGGCCGTTTCTGGCTGGTCCGCTTGAACGGCTGGCGAGCGAACGCCTTGGCCGCCAGGTCATTTTGACGACGCCGGCGGTGTCAAGCCGTTTCAGCGTGCGCTTTCTCGGCGGCTTGCGGCTTCGCGCGCCGGTTCTTCAAATCGGCGCGCCGTCCTGGAGCCAGGCGCCATATCTGGTGAAAGCCGACGCCGTGGCGCTGGAAATGCGGTACGCCGACTTGTGGCGAGCCCGGCGAGGCGAACCGCTGCGCATCCGCAGCCTGAACGCGAACTCTCTCGACGGCCATCTCGAGCGCTTGGCCGACGGTCGCGCCAGCTGGCAATTCCAGGCGCCCACTGCCCCACCGGGCGCGCCGGCCGTTTGGCCCGGGTTCGACCGATTGCTGGTGCAACAAGGCACGCTGCACTACCGCGACGAACCACTCGACACGACGCTCGACGTGCGCCTGTCGCTGCGCGAGGTGTCCGCCACAGTGGCCACGCCGGCGGTGGCGAGCCAAGCCGCCGCGAGCGGGCCGTCCGGCGCCGCTTCAGACACGCCGAACGGACTGCGGGCCGAGGCCACCGGGCTCTATCGCAAGCAGCCGGTGCGGATCTCCCTGGTGTCTTCCAGCCTGCTGTCGCCCGGTGAGCAAGGCACGCTGCCGCCGCTCCAGATCAAGCTCGACGCCAGCATTGGCCGGGCCAGCCTCGAGTTCGAAGGCCAGGCGCAGGACCCGTTGAAACTCGACAACCTGAAAGGCGGTTACCGCCTGAGGGGTCCGTCGCTGGCGGCCGTGGGCGATCCGGTCGGGGTCACGCTGCCGACCACCGGACCGTTCCTGTCCAGCGGACGGATCGTGCGCGAGGGCAACGCCTGGAAGGTCACGGTCGACGATGCGACGATCGGCGCCAGCCACTTGAACGGTGCGTTCACGTACACACAGCCGCCGGCCGACGGCAAAGCGCGCGGCGTGCCGCTGCTCAGCGGGCGGCTCGGCGGGAGTCGCCTGATGCTGGTCGACCTCGGACCGGTGGTGGGCACCACGGCCGTCGTCAGCGCGGCGGCGGCCAACGGCGAGCCAGCGCAGGGCTCGTCCGCCGCCGCACCGGTCCCAGAGGTCTCGAACGCGGCCGCTTCGAAGTCTGTCGACGCAAAATCTGCCGCCAGACCCGCACGCGCCGCCAAGGGCACGTCGAAGGCACCTGGCCGCGTGCTGCCCGACCGGCCCTTCGATCTGCCCGCAATGCGGGCGATGGACGCCAACGTGTTGATCGACATCGAAACGGTCGACCTGAACACCAAGCTTTTGGAGCCGTTGCATCCTTTGCGCGCTCATCTGCAGTTGACCAACGGTGTGCTGACCTTGCGCAACCTGGACGCGCGCACGGCGGACGGCCGTTTGATGGGCGACCTGCGGCTCGATGGCCGTGGCGAGGCGGCGCTGTGGACCGCCGACCTGCGCTGGGCCGATCTGAAGCTGGAGCGTTGGATCCGCCAGCAGCGCCCGGCCGGCGCGCCGCCCTATGTCACCGGCCGGCTGAGCGGCGGCGCTCAGTTGCAAGGCCAGGGACGTTCCACGGCGCAGATCCTGGGCAGCCTGAAGGGCACCGCGCGCACACAACTGCGCGGCGGCAGCGTGTCGCACCTGGTGATCGAAGCCGCCGGCGTGGATCTGGCGCAGGCGCTGGGCGTGCTGATCAAAGGCGACGACGCCCTGCCGGTGCGCTGCGGCATTGCCGACCTGGTTGCCGACAAGGGCGTGCTGCGATCGCGCACGATGGTGATCGACACATCGGATTCGGTGGTCGCGGTCGACGGCACACTGTCGCTGGCCAGCGAGGCACTCGACCTGCGAATGGTCGTCAGCCCGAAGGACTTCAGCCCGCTGACCCTGCGCACACCGATCTGGGTGCGAGGCAGCCTGGGGGCGCCAGAGGTGTCGCTGGACAAGGGACCGCTGGGGGAAAAGATCGCCACGTCGGCGCTGCTCGCGCTGCTCAGCCCGCTCGCTGCGTTGATCCCGCTGATCGACACCGGCAATGCCAAAGAAGCGCAGCAGGACGCCCAGGAATGCGCCGACCTGTCGCGCCGTGCGCGGAAGGCAGCACCGTTGTCGGCGCCGGCAGCGGCCACAGCCCCTGCCAAGTGACGCGCAAGCTCGTCACCCGGCAGACCGATCTTTATCAATCGCGCGTCAGAGATTTCCCGCACGAACGAGCTGCCGGCAGCTGTACGCGCCTTGCGCTGAATGCATTTTCGATGTCTGCAGCACCAAACGGCGCGGACGTCTGCCGTGACTCAGGGCGAACGTCGTCCGCTGAACAGATTGAACAACACCGCGACGACGGCGACCACCAGCAGCACATGGATGAAACCACCCAGGGTGTACGACGTGACGAGGCCCAGCACCCACAAGACCAGCAACACGACAGCGACGGTGTAAAGCATGCGAGGCTCCTTTCCCGAGGACTGGCGCCGGCGGCAGCTGCACTCTTCAGGTGCCCGTAGGTTCAGCCACGGCGGCACCGTCGTCTGTACGATGGCATACACATCGGTGGCTCCGAAAGCGACGAAGTGAGGCCGCGGGGATTTGAATGCAGGGTTTTTCACTCGAGAGATTTGAATGCCTCGTGCACGGGCGCCAGCACGAGGCATCGGCGCAGGCGCTGATGGCGCTGCTGCAAGACCTCGACGCCAACTACGGACGGACGGGCCACACATTCAGCGCCAGACCCGACCGCAGCTTGTCGGCCTTGGACGCCGACAGCCAGGTGTGGGTGCGCATCGCCTCGGCGATTTCGTGCTTGTTCGGCGATCGGGATTTCCATTTCTCGCCGCGAGGGTTCGGGCAGCTTTTGACCTGGCACCGCTGGTTCGCCAGCATCTTCGGTGCCACGCCGTTCCGCCACGCCGACCACGTGATTCGCGCCATCAGCCTGAACGGCGACGCAGACTTGGCGACGCTGAAGTTCGCACCGCACGACCTGCTCAAGGTCGCGGTGCTTTATTCGCCGGAGTCGGAGGTGCCGCTCAGCCTGGACATCCTGTGGCAGCACGACAAGACGCTGGCGGCCGGTCTGTGCATGGCGCTGGTGTCGGCGCGCTTTGCGGGCAGTCCGGCCGCGCACCAGAAGCGCGAGCACATCCTGCCCTGGCTCGCCCGCAGGCTTCCCGAGATCGACAGCCTCGAGCAGTTGCCGATCGGCGTGATGCACGACGTCTACATGCATTGCAGCTACGCCGATCGGGCCGACAAGCACGATGTGAAACGGTCGATCAACGGGCTGATCCAGCGCTTCTTGCAGCGCGATGGGCCGCGGCTGGCGTTGGTACCGGCAGCGGTACCGGCACCGGCACCAGCGGTCGTGCGCCCCGGCCGGCCGACGATGCTCGTGGTGGTCGAATGGTTCACCGCTGGGCATTCCATTTATCGCACCCACTCCCGCACGATGGAAGCGGCGAGAGAGCAATTCGAGGTGGTGGGCGTTGGCGTTGGTCACTGTGTGGACGACGCCGGCCGCAGCGTGTTCGAACGCTTCATCGAGCTCCGCGCCGAGTCGAATCCCCTCGAGCAGTTGCGCCAGATCGGCCAGATCGCCCAGCACACGGGCGCCCAGGTGCTCTACATGCCCAGCGTCGGCATGTTCCCGCTGACGATGTGGTTGGCCAACCTGCGTTTCGCTCCGCTGCAAGTCATGGGGCTCGGACATCCCGCCACGGCCCATGCGGGCGAGATCGATCTCGTGGTTGTCGAGGAAGACTTCGTCGGTGACCCAGCCTGCTTCAGCGAGCAGTTGCTGCTGCTGCCGGCCGACGGCATGCCGTATCGGCCCCTTCACATCGACGCCCAAAGCGCGCAGTCCGCGGCCGTTCGCCAAGGGGACGGCATGGTCCGCATCGCGGTTGCCGCCACCACGATGAAACTCAACCCGGCCTTCCTGGCCGCTTGCGCCCGCATCGCGCACACCGCCGTCACGCCGGTGCACTTCGAATTCCTGATCGGTCAGGCACAGGGCTTGATCAGCCCGCAGGTGCAGCGCGTGGTCCGGGATGTCCTCGGCGACCTGGCCACCGTGCATGCGCACCAGCCCTATCCCGCGTACATGGCGGTGATGGCCCGCTCGGACATGTTCATCGATCCGTTTCCGTTCGGCAACACGAATGGAATCATCGACGCCGTGACGGCAGGCCTGGTGGGCGTCTGCAAGACCGGCCCGGAGGTGCACGAACACATCGACCAGGCGCTGTTCGAGCGCCTCTCGTTCCCGGCTTGGCTGGTCGCATCGACCGTGGACGGCTATGTCGCCGCGGCCGTGCGGCTGGCAGACGGTCACCCACAGCGCGCGGACCTGCGCGCGCGCCTGGCCGGCGCCGACCGCGCGGCAAAGCTGTTTGAAGGAAGAGCCGCGGTGTTCGGCAAACTTCTGCGGGCCGCCTTGACGGAAAAGACACAGCGCATGCCCGCCGCGAGCCATGGGCTGCAAACATGAAACGGCTGCAGGCACAGCTGCAACGCCTGTACGCGCCGCAGGCCGCTGCAGGCGGGGGCGCGAACAGCAGCCCGGTCCTGGTCGATTCGCAGGCCCGCGTGCGCGCGATGGTCATCGAGGTGGCGCGACCCGCAGACTGGCTGGCGCTTTCGAAAGTTTGGCACGGCGTGCAAGTCGGGCTGGAACTGCCCGCCCCCGCCATCGCGGTTTCGGGAAAGGACGCCTATCAACTCTGGTTCTCGCTGGCCGAGCCCGTGCCGGCCGCACAGGCCATCGCGTTTCTCGATGCGCTGCGCGCGCGCTTCCTGGCCGACATCCCGCCGGCTCGCATCGCCATGCTGCCGCGGCTCGATTCGTCGTCACCGACAGCGCTGCTGCATGCCGCCCGTGTGCCCGCTGCGCAGCCCGACAGCGGGCTGTGGTCCGCCTTCGTCGCGGCAGACCTCGCACCCGTGTTCGCCGCAGAACCGTGGCTCGACATTGCACCGAATCTCGACGGTCAGGCCGATCTGCTCGCGGGCCTGCGCAGCATGCCGGTCACCGACTTCGAACGGGCGCTGGATCGGCTCAGGCCCGAGGTGGCATGGCTGCAGCCCGACGCTGGCCCGTCACCCGCAGGCAGGCCTGCCCAGCCCGCAGGCAGACCTGAAACGAGCGTGATGCCGCCGAGCACGCGCGCCATGCCGAGCGGCGCAAGGCAGGCGCCCAAGGAGTTCTTGCTCGACGTGATGAACGACGTCACCGCAGAACTCGGTCTGCGCATCGAAGCCGCCAAGGCACTGCTGCCTTACTGCGACGACACGCCCCGTCGGTGATGAACTGCAGGCTTGCGAACGATGCCGGCACTGAAAATGGCCTGCGACAGACGCGAGCTTGCAGCGCCCATTGCCGGCCCTCTCACGAGCTCACGAGCCGTGACGTCGTCTGGCATTGCCCTTGTCAAGGTCAGTGACCGCGCGGGCACTTAGCATCTATCGGGTAGGCTGCATTGCCACGCCGACCGTCGGACACCGTCGCCCGGAGTCGGCGGCCCACACCAACGAAGCCACACCTCGAACATGTCGCACTTCGCCTTCGACAACACCTATGCGCGCGTATTGACGGGCCTGTATGTGGCCTGCAAGCCTGCCGCGGCGCCCGCTCCGAAGGTGCTGTTCCTGAACCCGGCGCTGGCCGATGAACTGGGCCTGCCGGCGGATGCGCTGCAGGGTCCCGAGGGCGCCGCCTGGCTGGCCGGCAATGTGCTGCCGCAGGGCGCCGAGCCGATCGCACAGGCCTATGCCGGACACCAGTTCGGTGGCTTCTCGCCGCAGTTGGGAGACGGCCGCGCGCTGTTGCTGGGCGAGCTGATCGACCGCCACGGGCAGCGGCGCGACATCGCCCTCAAAGGCTCCGGACGCACGCCGTTTTCTCGCGGCGGCGACGGCAGGGCGGCCGTTGGTCCGATGCTGCGCGAGGTGCTGATCGGCGAAGCCATGCACGGCCTGGGAATCCCCAGCACGCGGGCGCTGGCCGTGGTCGCCACCGGCGAGCAGGTCTACCGCGACACGGCCTTGCCGGGCGCGGTGTTGACGCGTGTGGCAGCCAGCCACCTGCGCGTCGGCACCTTCCAGTATTTCGCCGCCCGCGGCGAGATCGACAAACTGCAGCGTCTGGCCGACTACGCCATTGCGCGCCACGATCCGGCGTTGGCGGGCACGCCGGGCCGCCATCTGGCGCTGCTGCGCGCCGTGGCCGAACGACAGGCCCGCCTGATCGGGCAATGGATGAACGTGGGCTTCATCCACGGCGTCATGAACACCGACAACATGACGATCTCCGGCGAGACCATCGACTACGGCCCCTGCGCCTTCATGGAGGGGCATGACCCGGCCACGGTCTACAGCAGCATCGACCGCAACGGGCGCTACGCCTATGGCAACCAGCCGGCGATCGCACGCTGGAACCTCGCCCGCCTGGCCGAAGCGCTGCTGCCATTGATGGCCGACACCGACGACGAAGCTGCCATGCAGCAGGCCTTGGCCGACGTGACGAGCGTCATCGACGCGTTCCCGGCCTGCTACGCCGAGGCGTTGTGGCAGGGCCAGCGCGCCAAGCTCGGACTGCAGCAGGACGCCGACCCGGGCGCAGACGCCGCGCTGGTGCAGGACTGGCTCGCGCTGTTGCAGCGGCACGGCATCGACCACACGCTGGGGTGGCGACGTCTGGCGGACGCCGCCGCCGGAGACGCCAACCCGCTGCGCGCGCTGTACGCCGAGCCGGCGGCCGTCAACCCGTGGCTCGCGCGCTGGCAGGAGCGTTGCGCCCAGGAAGACGGCGGCGATGGCAGCGCGGGCAGCGCGCGCGCGACGCGAATGCGGCAGGTCAGCCCGTGGATCATTGCGCGCAATCACCGCGTCGAGGAAGCGCTGGCCGCTGCGTCGGAACATGGCGACCTGAGCGGCCTGCAGCTACTGCTGTCTGCCTTGAAGCGGCCATTCGACGAAAACCCGCAATTCGCGCAACTGGCGCAAGCCGCGCCCGCGCAGGTCACGGCCGCTTACCAAACCTATTGCGGCACGTAGCGCAGGCAACCTTCCCGGGCGCCGCACAGGTGCTTGCCCCGGCGCCGGCCACCGCAAAAATGAGGCTCGGATCGCGGTCGAAGGCCATGCCATGTCGAAAGCGCAACGCTGCTCGTGCAATCGCGTTCGCGGACTTCTCGGCCTGGATATGAAGAACTCGCCGGCCTGCGATCATTCCCTGCCCAGGTCGCTCGTGACCTGCGGCGCGAGGAATGCCTCCTCGGACTGCCCGAGCAGACTCTTCAACAAAGGCGGCTCGAAGCGCCGTTGCAGCGAGATCGCGAAGAAGGTTTCGTACAGACCCGGCACCACCGCGTACTCGACCAGTTGGCCGCTGCGCAACTCGTCTTGCACCACCACGGTCGGCACCAGGGCCACGCTGTCGGAGTCGCGCGCCAGCAGGCGCAACAGGGCCATGTCGTCTGCTTCGGCGCGCAGCCGGTAGCGCACGCCATATTGTTCGCACAGCAGGTCGAAGGCGGCCCGGATGTCGTTGTCGCGGCTGGGCAGCAGCAGCGGCACCTCGGCCAGTTCCTCGGGAAAGCGGAAAGCCTTGCGCCGCGGCCGTGGCTTGCCCACCAGGCTGACCGGCTGGCGCGCGATGCGCCTGCAGCGCCACGGGTCGTCGGCACTGGCGTGCACGCGCTGATTCGACAGGATCACATCCAGCGTGTGCACCCGCAGCCGCGCCAGCAGGTCGACGAGGTTGCCGGACTGCAGCACCAGTTCGACATCGTCGCGTTCCAGCAGTGGCCGGATGAAGTTCTCCTGGAAGTTGCGCGACAGCGTCGCGACGGCGCCGATGCGCAGCACCTGCCGCTCTTCGCGCCGGCCCTCGCGCAACAGCGCCACCAACTCGCTGCCCGAAGCGAAGATGGCGTCGGCATAGCCCAGCGCCAGTTGGCCGGCCTCGGTCAGCTGCAGCGAGCGGCCCACGCGTGCGAACAGCGGCTGCCCGAGCTGGTCTTCCAGCAGCTTGATCTGCTTGGACAAGGCCGACTGGGAAACATGCAGCTTCTCGGCGGCACGCGTCAGGTTGCCGTCCTTGGCGACGGCCCAGAAGTAGTGCAGGTGGTGAAAGTTCAGTCGCGACATGGGCAACCCACAGCCTGCCGTGCTCCGGGCCTCACGTCTCTTGCCTCACGTCTCTTGCCTCACGCCTTGCCTCACGCCTTGCCTCGCGCCGCGGCTGTCGCCAGTGACTGACCGCCCGTCGCCGTAACGGCAGCCGAGCCCAACGGGTCGAGCCCGAGCAGCAGCTCGCGGAACGTGCTCGCCGCGGCCGACAGCCGCTTGTGCGTCCGGTGCAGCACGTACCACTGCCGCACGATGGGAAAGCCTTCCACCGGCAGCACGACCAGGCAACCGGCCTGCAACTCGAGTTCGATGGTCTGCAACGACACGACACCCAAGCCCAACCCGGCGCGCACCGCCTGCTTCAAAGCCTCGTTGGTGCCGAACTCGAACCCCGACCGGTAAGCCACACCCTGAGATTCGAAATGGCGCTCCATCGCAGCCCGCGTGCCCGAGCCCGATTCGCGCAACACCAGCGTCTCGTCGACCAGCCGCTGCAGCGGCACGGCCGTCAACGCTGCCAGCGGGTGGTCGGGCGCAGCGATCACCACCAGCGGGTTGTCCATGAAGCGCTGGGCCAGCACGTCCAGGCTTTGCGGGGGCTGGCCGGTGATTGCCAGGTCGGTGCTGTTGTCGGCCAGCGCCGACAAGACCGACTCCCGGTTCGCAACCTGCAGGCTCACGCGCACACCGGGGTGCTGCCGGCTGAAGGCGGCAATCAGGCCGGGCAGGAAGTAGTTGGCGGTGGACACCACGGCCAGCCGCAGGCGACCCCGTTCCAGGCCGCGGAACTGGTCCATCGCCGCATTCATGTCGACGACGTGGGCGGCCATGGCGAGGGCGTGCCTGCGCAACTCTTCTCCAGCCTCGGTGAGGAACATCCGCTTGCCCACCTGCTCGAGCAGGGGCAGCCCGATCTGCTCGCCCAGCTGCTTGACCTGCATCGACACGGCCGGTTGGGTGACGTGCAGTTCGGTGGCGGCTCGCGAGATCGACCCACAGCGCGCCACGGCTTCGAAAATGCGCAACTGTCGAAGCGTGATGTTCATGGCGTGGGGTGGCCGTGCTGTCGTGCGGGGTGGCGGTGCTGACCTCCGGTCGATGGTAACCACGGGCCGTCCGCATCGGGTGAATGTTTACTTAAAGTGATCGTATCGTGCAGATCAATGTATTTCACAGGTGCGCTGCTTGCGGCCACAGTTGCGCCCACTGCATTCCCGAGAAGATCCACGATGTCCACTTTGATTGCCGATTTGCCGGCGCTGCGTGCCGCGCTGCTGTTCGCCGTGCCGCTGGTGTACGCACTCGCCGCCGTGCCTTCGTCCATGGCCGGTTCGCTGGATTCCGGCTGGCGCTGGGCACGCCTCGGCGCGGGCCTGGCGCTGGCTGCCTCGCTGGCCTCGCTGGCCTGGTTGATTTTCGGCGGCCCCGGAATCTGGCGTGGCCCGGCGCTTGCCGGTGCCGACGCTGGCGTCCACTTCAGCCTGCGCAGCGATGCACTGGCCGACGTCATGCTGGTGCTGGTGTGTTTCATCGGCTGGGTCATCGTTGGCTACTCGCAGACGTATCTGGGCGGCCAGCGCGGCCAGCCGCGCTACATCCGCAGCCTGATGCTGACCCTGGCCGCGGTGACCGTGCTGGTGCTGACCAACAACCTGCTGCTGCTGGTGCTGGCCTGGATCGGCACCAGCCTGGCGCTGCACGCCCTGCTGACATTCTTCGAGCAGCGGCCGCAGGCGCTCATCGCGGCACACAAGAAATTCCTCGCCAGCCGGCTGGCCGACGTGTGCATGCTGGGCGCCATCGCGCTCGTCGGATCGCAGCTCGGCACGTTCGAAATCGACACGGCGGTCGCCGCCGCGCGGGCACTCCCCGAGCTGTCGGGCGGTCTGCAGCTGGCCGCGGTGCTGTTCGTGATCGCCGCGCTGCTCAAGTGTGCACAACTGCCGGTGCACGGCTGGTTGATTCAGGTGATGGAGGCACCCACGCCGGTTTCGGCGTTGCTGCATGCCGGCATCGTCAACCTCGGCGGCTTCGTGATGATCCGGCTGGGCACGCTGGTCGCCGATGTGCCGGCCGCGCAGACGCTGCTGGTCGTGGTGGGTGGCATCACGGCCGTCGTCGCGGCATCGACCATGATGACGCGCATCAGCATCAAGGTGGCTTTGGCCTGGTCCACCTGCGCGCAAATGGGCTTCATGTTGATGCAGTGCGGCCTGGGTCTCTACGATCTGGCGCTGCTGCACATCGTCGCTCACTCGCTGTACAAGGCACACGCGTTCCTGACCGCCGGCACGGCCGTCGAGCAGCACCGGCTGCAGCAGATGACCCCGCCGTTGCCGACGCTGAGCGGCTTGGCCTGGTTCATCAGCGCCATCGTCGGCATCGGTATCGTCGCCGCGGCGGCGCTGGCCTGGGGCATCCAGCCGGCCGAAGCGCCTGCGCTGTGGGCAATGAGCGCAATCCTCGCGCTGGCGCTGGTGCCACTGCTCGCCGGGCCGCTGCTGCATGCCGGCGGCGCGTGGATGCTGGCCGGGCTGGCGGGATCGTTCGCCGTGGCGCTGGTGTACTTCGGCCTGCACCTGCTGTTCAAGCAGTGGCTGGGCTCGGCCAGCGCCGCGCCCATGGGCCTGGTGGCCTGGGTGATCGGCTGCTTCGTGGTGCTGTTCGTGGTGCAGGGTGCGGTGCGCGCCCGGCCGCAAGGCGCACTGTCACGCAGGCTCTACCCGTGGCTGTACGCCGGCCTGTACCTGGATGAAATTTTCACCCGCCTGACCTTCCGCGTGTGGCCCGCTCGGCTGCCGTCCAGGCCCGCCGCAGCCCAACCGATCGGCCCCGAAGCCCAAACGCCTGGAGCCCTGTGATGTACACCGTGACCGAAGTTTCGACCCGGGCGACCCACACCGCCCTCAGACCCGTGATCGATGCCGCCTGCGGCCGCATCGCCCCGACCTGGCCGCTCGACCAATTCATCGCGGTCAACCCGTACTGGGGCCACCTCGAGCGACCGATCGCCAGCGCCGCCGCCCACCTCGCTGCGCAGGCCGGCAGCCCGATGCTGATGCCCAGAAGCTGGTACCGCGAACACTGGCAGGCGGGCCGCATCACCCAGGCAGATCTCGACGCGGCCATCGAAGCGAGCGGAGCACGTTGCACGGCCGACGAGCTGGTCGCGGGCCTGAACGCGACCGCGGACATTCCAGGGCGCCTGCCGCTGGCGACGGATCTGGTGGACGCCCGTCGCGACACCCGCCACCACATGGCCTGGCGCGACTACGTCACGCACCACGTGAGCCAAAGCACGGCCGCGTACTTCGACCAAGGCCAGGCCGCCTGGGGACCGGACCACAGCGGCGGCTTGTATGCGAGCTGGCGGCGGCAATCCGAGCACGACTTCGGCCCGTCGATGTTGATGGGCTTCCACGGCTTCAGCCAGCGGCTGCGCGCGCTGCCCTCCGACCCGATCGCGCTGATCGAGGCGGCCATGCCGGTGCTGCTGATCCCGCAAGAGGGGCGCGAGGCGTACTTCAGCGCGCTGCTGATGAGCATCAACGGCTGGTCGTCCTGGTGCGCCTACCAGCGCTGGCAGGCGCGGCTGGCCGGGCGCGACGACGACCACATCGTGCACATGCTGGCCATTCGCCTGGCCTGGGAATGGCTGCTCCACGAAGGCCATCCCGAGGCCGGGGTGGCCGCGGGGTTGGCGTCCGCCTGGCGCCAAGCCGACGGCGCGGTCGCCCGCGCGCAGGCCGCGCAGGGCCGCGACTGGCTGTGGCAGGTGGCGCTCGAGCGCGCCTATCAGGCGCCGGTAACGAGGGCATTGATGACGGGGGCGCCGTCGCTTGCTGCCGTCGAGGCGACACCGGCGGTGCAGGCGGTGTTCTGCATCGACGTGCGCTCCGAGATCTACCGCCGCGCGCTCGAGGCGAGCAGCTCCGACCAGGTCCAGACCCTGGGCTTCGCCGGCTTCTTCGCACTGTTCATCGAGTACCGGCCGCTGGGCAGCGACATGGTGCGGCCGCAGCTGCCCGGCTTGCTGGCGCCGGCGCTGTGCGTCACCGACGAATGCGATGCGCCCCATCTCGCCACCGCACTGGCCAAGCGCCGCAAGCAAGACCTGCTGATGCGACAGCAGTGGCAGACATTTCGCGCCGGTGCCGGTTCGACGTTCTCTTTCGTCGAAACCTGCGGGCTGCTCTATGCCGGCAAGCTGATCAAGAACCGCCTCGGTGGTGAACGCCATCGGGCCGCCGTCGAACTGACAGGATTGCCGGCCGTCGAGCGCCGGACGCTGCGCCCGCGCCTGCCCTCCAGCGGCGGGCCGGACCTGGCCGCGCGCGTCGACATGGCGGCCACCGCGCTCGGCGCGATGGGTCTGTCCACCGGTCATGCGCGCGTGATCCTGCTCGCGGGGCACGGCAGCAGCAGCGCCAACAACCCGCACGCCGCGGGCCTGGACTGCGGTGCCTGCGGCGGCCAGACCGGCGAGGTGAATGCGCGTGCGCTGGCCGCGTTGCTGAACGACCCGGCCGTGCGCCAGGGTTTGCAGCAGCGCGGGCTGCACCTGCCCGAAAACACGGTTTTCGTCGGCGGCCTGCACAACACCACCACCGACGAAATGCTGCTCTACGACATTGATCTACTGCCCGCCAGCCATGCGAATGATCTCGAAGTGCTGCGCGGCTGGCTGGCCGAGACCGGCAAGCGCACGCGCGCCGAACGCGCTGCGTTGCTGGGTCTGGCAAGCCAGGCCGCATCGCCCGCTGCGCTGCAGGAGTCGATCGAGGCGCGCACCAGCGACTGGGCGCAGGTCCGGCCGGAGTGGGGTCTGGCCGGCTGCGCGGCCTTCATCGTCGCGCCGCGCAGTCGCAGCCTGCACATGAACCTTGGCGGCCGCAGCTTCCTGCACGACTATCGGTGGGAGCGCGACCCCGGCTTCAAGGTGCTCGAGCTGATCATGACCGCACCGATGGTGGTGACGAACTGGATCAACATGCAGTACTACGCCTCGACGGTGGACAACAAGCTGTACGGCAGCGGCGACAAGGTGCTGCACAACGTGGTGGGCGGCAACGTCGGCGTGTTCGAGGGCAACGGCGGTGACCTGCGCATCGGCCTGCCGATGCAGTCGATCCACGACGGCGAGCGCTTCGTGCACACGCCGTTGCGGCTGTCGGTGTTCATCGAGGCGCCGCGTCCGCAGATCGACCTCGTCATCGGCAAACATGCCGTCGTCAGGCAGCTGATCGACAACGAATGGCTGCATCTTTTTCACATCGAGCCGGCGGGCACGGCGGTGTCGCGCTACCGCCCGGGCGGCGCATGGCAGTCCGTCGACGCGGCGCACTGACGCGCCTTCGCTGCGCCTGCGGTCCTGCAAGCCTCGGCGCCGTGCCTTGCAGCCGTGCCCGGGGACTTGACTGCCCGACGGTACGGTGTCGGTTCAAGGTCCGGCCGGGCTAAGCCAGTGTCGCCGTGGCCAGCAGCGCAGCGCGGCCGTCCGGGCCCTGCGCTTCCAAGGCCCAGCCGTCGGCGCCGGGCGTGGCCAGCAGGCGGATCGGGCCGAGGTCGAACAACGGCGCCATCCCCCGAAAGCTGAAGGCCGTGATACGCCGCGAGGTCGACTGCCGCACCAGCTGCAGCAGCAGCACGGCGGTCAGCGGGCCATGCACCACCAGGCCCGGGTAGCCTTCGACATCGGTGGCGTAGGCGCGGTCGTAGTGGATGCGGTGGGCATTGAAGGTCAGCGCCGAGAAACGGAACAAAAGCCGCGTGTCGGGTTGCAGCGTGCGCGACCGGCAGCCCTCGGGCGGCAGCGGCTGCGGCTGCGGCTGCGGC
>ENA-OFCX01000257-OFCX01000257.1-metagenomes-genome-assembly--contig:-NODE-257-length-30235-cov-21.739761_pt1 | contig 30235 bp, 28 predicted proteins | sample MGYA00153384_OFCX01 | MGnify analysis MGYA00153384
ATTTATGTGTGCTGACTTTTGGGATCGGGTTTGAGCGCGAAAGTCGCAATTAAGATGCCCAAAATCGAGAGAATCGCAGTAGGAATAAAGGCATTGGTATAGCTACCAAAAATATCTTTGGCATTACCAGCAACTAGTGTTCCAGCTAAAGCTCCTGCCCCATAAGCTGTAAAAACTATGCCATAGTTTTTAGTGTAATTAACAGGATTAAACATCGACAGTGTTGCAGTAGGGGCGATCGCTAGCCATCCGCCCAAAGACAACCATAGTAAACTGAAGGCAAAAAAATAGTTGACAACCTGACCTTTACCAGTATTTAGCATCACGATCGAGGCAACTAGAATCATCACATAAGAGAGAATCGCTGCCATTTTGGGCTTGATGCGATCGGTCAACCAACCGAAAATTGGGCGACCTAACCCGTTAAAGATTGCAAAAATTGATACCGATGCAGTAGCTGTATCGGTGTCAAGTCCGACGATCTCCTTGCCAACATTAGTTGCAATCCCGACCGCCATCAAACCAGCCAGGGTACCGATCGCATAGCAGCTCCACAGTGCAAAAAAGCTGGGCGAACTCAGCAAGCGATCTGGCTTGGGATCGGCTCGGCTGGCAATCAACTGGGGACTGGGTTGCCAGTCTGCTGGCGGAAACCTAAGCTGGGTAGCAATCGCTACTAAAATCACCGTAAAAGCTACACCGAGAATTCTAAACGTGCTGTTGATGCCGTAAGTATCGATTAAAAACTTGGCGAGTGGTGCGGTAATCAATGGTGAGAGACCAAAGCCAACTACAGTTAAACCGACAGTCAATCCTTTGAGATCGGGAAACCACCTAGCGGTGACAGAGATCGGTACACCATAGACAATACCAATGCCAGCTCCAGCAATCAAACCATAGGTAACAATTAATAGGGGAATACTGGTGGCGAAACTTGAGAGAAAATATCCCAAGCCAACGATCGTCCCCCCGACAGCAGTTACTTTAGATGCACCATAACGTTCGATATATCTACTCGCGATCGGCATCAAAATTGCAAATACTACCAGCAATGTCGCAAAAGGTAACAATGTATCTGTTGCCCCAATGGTCATTCCTTGCTGTTTAAAAGCTTCTGTCAGCGGCTTGCGAAAAATGCTCCAAGAATAAACTGTACCCAAGCAGAGCATCGCTGTAATCCCCAGGGGTAAAAATAGCCATCGACCTTGCCGAGCAGGTAAGCCAAATATTTTAAGGTCGTTCATTATATTTTTTATGTCTCAATAGTCTAGACAAATTTATACTTATAAGGTAAGAAGTATAAACGAAAAGTGAGTTATCGCATACAGTACAAGTGCAAAAAAGCACTCGATCGCGATCGATCGTAAAATAGACATCCTGCGCAAGTAAAAATACAATCTTTTTCAGTACTGTTTTCATCTCGACGGCGATCGATCGATTCAATCGGCGATGGTTGCTCACATGGTACTCTTGTGCAGCACCTACGCCAACGATCGAAGAAAGTATTAAGATGAATGAGAAAGGTACAGTTCAACCCGTTCCCATCTCTCATCTGTCTTGAAAAAGTGCTGCTTGGGGGAACCCCAAGAACATTGGGCGGGTTCCCCCAAGCAGCACTTTTCGCTCTCAACTAATTCACCTTTACCCAGCCTGCTCCATTACGATATGAACATTCTCACCGATTTACTCAAGCCCCAAGCTACCCGCGAAAAGAAGCAACAGAAGGGTATCCAGATCAAAACCGAGCGGGAAATTGGGATCATGCGCCAATCTGCTCGGATTGTCGCTACAGTCTTGAAAGAAATCATGGCAATGGTAGAGCCAGGGATGACAACAGCCGATTTAGATGCTTATGCTGAGAAACGGATTCGGGAAATGGATGCAATTCCGAGTTTCAAGGGTTTATACGGCTTTCCAGCGTCGATCTGTGCGAGCATCAATGATGAAGCAGTGCATGGTATCCCCAATCGCAAAAAAGTAATTAAGCAAGGTGATGTCCTCAAAGTCGATACTGGAGCTTTCTTTCAGGGCTTTCACGGGGATTCTTGCATTACGATCGGTGTCGGCACAGTTACCCCCGCAGCAGCTAAACTGATCCAAGTTGCCGAGGAAGCCCTCTACAAGGGGATAGAACAGGTCAAAGAAGGTGCTTATCTCCTAGACCTCGCTGGGGCAATTCAAGACCATGTAGAGGCAAATGGCTTCAGTATCGTCGAAGATTTTACCGGACATGGAGTGGGGCGCAACCTGCATGAAGAACCGTCGGTATTTAATTTCCGTACGCGTGAAATGCCTAATGTGAAACTAAGAGCGGGAATGACGATCGCGATCGAGCCAATCATCAACGCCGGATCGAAGATTACTAAAATGATGCCAGACAAGTGGACGGCGGTAACTGTCGATAAATCTCTATCTGCTCAGTTCGAGCATACCGTTTTGGTAACTAAAGATGGTTATGAGATTTTGACCGATCGTAATTTAGTTTAGAAGTAAAATTAGGATGTTCTTTGTCAAGACATGAACGATCGATCCGAAGAACATCAGTCAGTTACCGATTCCCAGCAGTCCTCAGTCCGAAAATGGCGAGTGATGCTGGGAATTGGTTTGGGAGTGCTAATGTACACGATAGATACTAGTATCGTGAATATTGCCCTCCCTACCCTCATCGAGAATTTGCACACGGATTTTGCCACGGTGCAATGGGTGGGATTGAGCTATGTCCTCGTTGTCACCTCGCTGGTATTGGGTGCTGCTAGATTGGGCGATATGCTGGGCAAAAAGCCGCTCTATCTGGGCGGTTTGGTGGTATTTACAGTCAGTTCGCTGCTGTGTGGCTTGGCACCCTCGATCGAAGTGTTGATTGCGGCGCGGGCATTACAGGGTTTCGGCGCGGTGATGATTTCGGCTCTAGGTGCGGCGATTATCGTCGAGGTATTTCCGACATCGGAGCGGGGGAAGGCATTGGGAATTATTGGGGCGATAGTGTCATTAGGGATTGCTTTAGGGCCATCTGTGGGCGGCGTTCTGATTGGGATTGCGGGATGGCGATCGATCTTTTTAGTGAATTTACCGATCGGGATTTTAGCCAGTTTTGTAGTTAACAAATATGTCCCCCACACTCGCAAAAACCAGCCCCAACGTTTTGATTTCTGGGGTTCTGTCGCAATTTCGGTGGTATTAGTTTGCTTTTCGCTGGGGATGACGGAGGGGCAAAGGTATGGATTTACGAGTACTTTACCATTGGGGTTATTATTCCTGAGCGCGATCGGTTTAGTTGGCTTTATTTTCCTCGAAAGTCGCATCGCTCAACCGATGCTCGATCTGAGTTTATTTCGCTCTGGCACTTTTAGTTTGAGTCTATTGACGGGATGGCTGGTGTTTATGACATTGGGCGGAAGTTCGATCGTCATTCCCTTTTTCCTGCAATTGGTAATGCACTATCCGATCTCCCGCATCGGTTTATTAATGGCAATTACCCCCGTTATTGGTGGCTTAGTCTCGCCCCTGGCTGGCAATTTGACCGATCGCTTTGGGACTCGAAGTATCATGCTGACTGGGATCGTCCTGATGACGCTGGGCTGCTTGGCAATTAGTACCCTCGATGGCAACATCCGCGATCTGGATTATCTGCTGCGGGTGATTCCGCTCGGTTTGGGCTGGGGGATGTTCCAATCGCCGAATAATAGTGCCATTCTGGGGGCGGTACCGCCGCAGCGGTTGGGAATCGCCTCTGGATTACTTTCGCTCACTCGCACCCTCGGACAAACTACCGGATTGCCGCTATTTGCCACCATCTTCGCCGCGATCTCTTTAGCTGGAAAAAATGGCGGCGACTTGAGTTTAGCCACATCTGGGGCGATCGTCAGTGGTTTTCAGGGCACATTTCAGCTAGCGGCTCTGTTACTAGCGATCGCGGCGGCATTAACCATGCTGTTGTGGCGGATGGAAAGTCAGCAATAATCTGGGCGATCCGATCTCTATCAACTATCAACTATCAACCATAGCAATCCTAAATCACATCCTTGGGTATCGATTGTGGTGCGTTACGGCTGTCGCCTAACACACCCTACATCAATCTATGTTCTCATTTAGGATTGCTATATCAACTATCAACTATCAACTATCAACTGTTTTACTGTGCAAGTTGAGAAAGTAGCATAAGCCGATCGCTAAATAACTAGATCCTCACTCACAATGGAGGAGCAGAAAAACACGAATAATATATGATTTACGGTAGCGTAGCAGCTTTTAATTCTGGATTAATTTTTATTGCTGTATTAGCATTTGGACTCTTGAACTGGTTTCAAATTCCAACTGGAAGTATCCTCGATTGGGCGATCGGGATTGGTATTTTTGAATGGGCGATCTTAATCGTCACGGTACCGTGGAATATTTATTTCAAAGCACAAGCCGTAGTTCAGACGGGAAAAGAATCTCAGCTTCAAGGCATCGATGTCGAAGAGCGTCAGATTCAATATGCTAGCAGTGTTGCTACTAAATCTTTAATCGTAGCGATCGGCTTACATTTAGGCACCGCGATCGGTTTATATTGGTTAGCAGTTAGCGGAATTACTGCTTTAGGTTATTGGAGTTCGGTTGGGGTACTATTGCTGACATTATTACGTCCAGCGATTAGTACTTACGAGTATTTAGCAATCCGGCTGACGGCGATGCAGCAAGAATTTGCTTACCCGCGTGCAGATATTTTAGAATTACGCGACAGGTTTCAACAATTAGAAGATCGAGTGACTCAATTAATCAGTAAATTAGATCCCGACGATGACACATCTTGGTTGAGCGAACAAAATTATCGGTGGGAAACAAATCGCGAAGAAGTAGCGAAAATCACCGTTTCGATCGCCAATCTCAAAGCAACTAATGAATCAGATCGTCAACGATTGATGCAAGAGACTAGACAAGCAATCTCGCAAATTACCGTCGATGGGCAATTTCTCGATCGCGCTCGTGAATTGGTTCGTTTCTTTAAAGAAGCCTGAGTTAGGCTTTAGGGATTAGGCTTTAGGCTTTAGGGTTTAGACTTTAGGACGCGATACCAGTTTAAATAGTTAACCCGACAGATCTTTACCCCACCCCAGCCCTCCCCTTATAAAGGGGAGGGAGCTAATCTGTCATTTAGTGAATTTAATTTGGTATGAAAATGTGTTTGAAAATCAGCAAAGCAATATAAAATATCACTATTGTCACTATCCGATCGCACTATCGGCAAACATATTGAGTTTCTAAATCCTAAATCCTTTCCCCTCAAGCCTAATCCCTAATCCCTAAAACCTAAATTTATGATTCCTGGTGAAATTATTGCTAGAGATGGTGAAATCGAATTAAATATCGATCGTCCTACGCTGAGACTAACTGTAGCAAATACAGGCGATCGACCGATTCAGATTGGCTCTCATTATCACTTCTATGAGGTTAATGCAGCTTTAGAGTTTGACAGACAACCCACTAGAGGAATGCGTCTGGACATTCCCGCTGGTACCGCCGTCAGATTTGAGCCAGGAGACGAGAAACAAGTCCAACTAGTCGCGCTAGCTGGCTCTCGTGAAGTTTACGGATTCAACGCCCAAATTGAAGGTAGACTCGATCGATAAAATTTGTAGTAAAATTGAATCAGTCATAAACCCACTGATGTAGGTAGCTATGGTTGCCCAAATCCCCACAGAAAAGACTACTCAAGTCATCTATCCCGATTGTGATGGTCAGCCGATGTCCGATCATACCAAACAATTTCGGTGGATTGTCACGATTAAAGAAAACCTCGAACTGCTCTTTGCTGAAGATCCGCAGGTATTTATCGCTGGGGATCTGCTCTGGTATCCATTCGAAGGCGATAATAAGATCCGCCAAGCACCCGATGTGATGGTAGTATTTGGTAGACCAAAAGGAGACAGAGGATCTTATCGACAGTGGGTAGAAGACGATATCCCGCCGCAAGTCGTGTTTGAAATCCTTTCCCCTGGCAATCGGATGGCAGAAATGAGCCGGAAGTTGCACTTTTACGATTGCTATGGAGTATCAGAGTATTATATATATGACCCCGATCGGATCGATCTCGCAGGTTGGGTCAGACATGGAGATCGATTAGAATCGATCGAAGATGCTCACAATTGGATTAGCCCTCGACTGGGTATCCGCTTCAGTATGCAGGAAGATACGCTCGTAATCTATCGTCCTGAAGATCGACCATTCTTGAGTTTTGTCGAAATAGACCAACTTCGTCAACAAGCTCAACAAGAAACCCAACAAGCTCGACAAGAAACCCAACAAGCTCGACAAGAAACCCAACAAGCTCGACAACAGGCTGAAAAATTAGCGGCTAAATTGCGCGAACTAGGTATCGATCCAAACGATTTGTAAATGTTGCCAAGATCGAGAGCGTTGATGTAGCCGCGCTCAGAGGTAATCGCCATATTACCGTATTTATACGGAGCCAGTTCACACTCGTTCCGATCTATATTTGAATCGATTCGCTATTTGGTAGTATGAGTGAGTAGTTCATCTCGATCTGGGACAGTATTTATCGCTACAGGCGCAACGGTAGGTGCGGGAGTATCGACTACAGTTGGTGGCATGGGAGTAGCTGGCAGTTTTGGCGCAATTGGTGTTGGTGCTGCGCCAGTCGTTGGTGCGGGAGCAATCTTCGGGGCTGCTGTCTATGGGGCTACACAAGCATTAATCGATCGAGATCCTGTAGCCGGATCTTTCAATTTGGGTACCCTTGCTGGAGCAGGAATCGCTGGCACCATTGGCAAAATGGGCTTGGTTGCACCCAAAATTGGTTTAGCTGTGGGAGTTGGCACTTTACCGATCGCACTGATGGGTGGAATTTGTGGTTTAGCAGCTTATGGTGTGGCTAAAATGCTCGATTCTGGCATTCCTGAAACACCCAGCCAAGCGATCGCTCGTCAAGAAGCACGCATCGATTGGCAAGCAGATTATGTTCAAGCTCTAACGGATCTAACTTTAGGCGATCTAAAATGGGTAGATCTAGAACTAGAATTAAGAGCGGCAACGGTTGAAGATGAGTTGCAAGCACTGAAACAGAAAATCCAAGGACTCCCTAATTTAAAGCTCGATGCTAAGACCGTTAAATCGACCTCTAATCCCTCTGCAAATATTCATAGATCAACAACTCCAGTTATAGATGCAGACCCTCTCAAAGAGAATCTACACAGCAATTTTAATGCCAATTTGTCTGAAGCGATTCAAGAGCGAGTGTCATCCCAGTGGCAGTTGATATCTACGCTCAAAGGACACACCGCAGTAGTCAATAGTTTAGCATTTAGTCCAGATGGAAAAAAATTAGTCAGTGGTAGTAGCGATCGCACCGTAAACTTATGGGGACTTGCTAATCAACAAAGACTATACAGCTTTTTTGGTGCTCAAGATGGGATCTCGGCAGTTAGTTTTAGTCCTGACGGTAAACAGCTAGCGGCTAGCAGTCTCGATCGATCGATTACCAGTTGGAAAGTAGATGAACGCCAACTTTTACACAGCTTTTTATACTTAAATTCAGCAACCAGCCATAGTAACTTAGTTAACTCGATCGCTTATAGTCCCAACGGTCAAATATTAGCTAGTAGTAGTGCCGATCGTACTATTCGACTATGGTCTAGTAGTGGCAAAATCCAGCAAACTCTTAATGGGCACACGGATACAGTTTTTACAATTGCTTATAGTCCCAATGGTAAAATATTAGCTAGTGGTAGTGCCGATCGCACTATTCGATTATGGCAGATAAATCGACTTGAATCTAGTCAGATTTTGATAGGACATACTGGTTGGGTAAATACGATTGCGATTAGTCCCAATGGATGTATTCTAGCGAGTGGAAGTACAGATCGAACTATTAAAATATGGGATCTCAACACTGGAGAATCGATCGCGACTTATCGTCATCATCAAGCTGGTATTAGATCTTTAGCGATCGGTGCAGATAATCAAACTATTGCTAGTCTAGATTTTAATGGGTTACTACTAATTTGGGATCTGGATACGGGCGAAATCAAAGCAACACTGACTGGTAGTGGTTGCGTGATATTTAGCCCTAATAGTAAAACTTTAGCCACAGGTGGAAAAGGTGGGACAATCCAAATTTGGCAACAAGTTTGTGCTGAAGATTCGATCGCCATCCATCTACCATTATCTGGTGAATGGTGGGAAATACTAGGTGTCAATCCTGATGATGCGGCTAGCCAGATTAAATTAGTTTATTTGCAACTAGCTAAACTTTATCATCCCGATTTAAATTCCTCAACTACCGCTCTAATTTGTATGCAGGCTATCAACTCAGCCTATCAGCAGTTTCAGCAACAGATCTAATTCTTTAGATTTTAAATTAGATAACCCGACGGTGTAATATCCTATCCGCTTTGGCGACAGCGATCGCAATTACCACACCGCCAATTTTGATTCAGCTTGCAGCCAAACGCCGTCAATAAATATTCCCAGCGACAACCAGAATATTTAATATAAGTCGGAACGCCGCTAAAAAGTTGCTGCTGTTGTTCCTTTAATGACTGCCAATTGGGTTGTTTCCCACTCACCAAACGTCGATAATTAAATGGTGTTTCCCAAGCCAATTCACCGATACTGTGTAAGAGGGATAACGCGATTGCACTTTTCGGAAATTTACGCTCGATTTCAGTTACATCCCCACTCGCTGGTAGTTGCTTGGCTAAAGTAGTTGCCAGATCGTAATATCGATCGATACTCTCAGTAAAAAACTTGTTGCGCTGGCGATCTTCTGGATACAATAAACCCGTCGATTCACATGCTAATAATAACGCCGCCGATGGTTTCCCATCCCGTCCCGCTCGACCGATTTCTTGGATATATTCAGCCAATAATACTGGGGGCTGAAAATGGACAATCCACCGCACGTTTGCTTTATTAATCCCCATTCCAAACGCGCAGGTACACACCACATATTGCAATTTCCCGCTCAACCATTCGCCCTCGACGCGCCGCCGCGCCTGGGGACTCAATCCAGCATGATAAGCTGCTGTTTTGTCGCCGCGTGTTGCTAGCAATGTTGCTAATTCTTCGCTAGTGTCTCGCGTTCTGACATAGACTAGCCCTGATTGATTGGGATATTTGTCGATAAACTTGGTGAGCTGCTCTCTTCTACCGCGTGGTGTCCAGATTTGGGTGACTGACAACTGGAGATTTTGGCGGTGAGGATTGAGGATAAATTCGGCGGGTTTGTCAAGTTGCAGGACTTTTTTAATTATCTGCTGCGATCGGGGGTCAGCAGTCGCTGTGAAGGCAGCGATCGCGATTTTGGTACCGACTGGCTTTTGGTGGATGAGGTTGGCACGAATCGCCCCCAAGCGGCGATAGGTGGGACGAAAGGTTTCACCCCAATGCACTAGACAATGCGCTTCATCGAGGATTAGCCGATCGATCTTTAGTTCAGGAGCGGACAATCTCGACCATACAGCCGGAGTTAGGAGGGTTTCAGGTGATAGATAGAGTAGCTGTAGTTTGTGGTCTGATAAAGCTTGCAGCGTCTGCTTGCGAGCGGCTGTCGGGATTTCGCTATGTAACAAACCAGCGGCTAATCCTTTCTCGGTTAATTCCTGAACTTGATTTTCCATCAATGCGACTAGGGGCGAAATCACTAATGTGACTCCACTACTCAATAAAGCTGGAATTTGGAAGCACAGAGATTTACCACCCCCAGTCGGCATCACAATCAGTGCATCTCGATCTGCAAGCAAGCATTCAATAATTTCGCGTTGGGGCGATCGCAATTCATCGTAGCCCCAAATCTCCTGTAATTTCGCCTGAATCCGATCCATGCGTCGTCTGAAACAGTGCCCTAAACAGTTGACAGTTGACAGTTGACAGCGAGGTTTTTAGGGTGGGATTTAGACCCTACTCTAAAAACAATCCACCTAAAATGTGGGGGATTTAAACCCATACATTTATTAAATCTGTACTACGTGCCTACCCGTATATGAAAATCCCCTCCCTGGAGGGGTGCCCGCAGGGTGGGGTGGGTAGATTTACGCCTGCAAACCCAGGGGGCAATTCATGAATTGCCCCCTATTCGATCGTTACTTATTATTCACTAATTCCAATCGATCGCGATCGGACAGTTTCCAGACCTTGCCATCGAGAGCCATCTGTTCGATCAATGTCGCGAGGCGCAAGGCTTTAAGTGCCTGTTCGCCACCGACTGAGGGTTCGCTGCCACACCTAACACAGTTGACAAAATGCTCTAATTCTGCATATAGCGGCTCGACATTTTTGACATACACTTTCTCGATCAGTCCATCCTGACGGTATAAGCCCTGATGGTACTCATTAAGTAGATCGGTATTGTGACGGTGGATTGAGATTTCGTTGCTGAGGAAGTTGGCTTCTGTCAAGGATTGACGACAATGAGCGGCGATGGTGCGCGTTTTGCGATGGGTGACTTTGCTAGCTGTGAGGGTAGCGACGACACCATTGGCAAAACCGAGGGTAGCAGTCACGTAGTCGAGATATTTGGATTCGGGGCAGCGGCTACCGCTAGCTGTCAAGCCGACGACTGGCGCACCAGCTAGTTCTAGGAGCAGATCGATGTCATGAATCATCAGATCGAGGACGACGGAGACATCATTGGCTCTATTTGAGTAGGGACTCATCCGATGTGCTTCGAGAGCTAGCACTTTCTCAGTTTTGAGGACTTGACTGAGTTCTTGGAAGACGGGGTTGAAGCGTTCGATATGTCCGACTTGGAGGATACATTGAGACTCAGCCGCAGCATTGACTAAAGCTTCAGCTTCAGCAATCGTCGCGGCGATCGGTTTTTCGATCAGGACGTGTATTCCTGCTTGTAAGCAAGCAATCCCCACTTCGTAGTGTAGTCTAGTCGGGACGGCGATACAGACAGCATCGACTTGAGAAATCAGATCGCGATAGTCTTCATAAAATTTGGCTTTGTACTTACTGGCGGCTTCTAAACCATGCTCGACATTGACATCCGCAATGCCAACCAGTCTGACATTTTTGAGTAAGCTCAACACCCGTGCATGGTGTTGTCCCATATTACCGATCCCGATGAGTCCTACTTTCAGTGGCTGGGGTGAACCCGACTGAATCCCTGTGTCTAACTGTCTGGCTGACATGCTATTTCTCACTCTAAAATGTACTCCTCCACCACGAATTAGTTATCAGTTATCATTTGTCAGTCGATCCGGCTGGGTTTATTTGTCCTGGGACACCTTCTCATCTCGATCGATCGTTGATGTGTTTGGTGTCGATCCCAAGCCAAACCGAGTGGTGGCAATTGATAACCGATCGAACAACGATCGATCTAAAACAATCCCGATACTATCACAGCATCATTATTGTAAAGAACAGAAAAGTTTTGTTTATGTTCCTTATTTTAGGCTTTAGGCTTTAGGTTTTAGGCTTTAGGTTTTAGGCTTTGGGTTTTAGGCTTTGGGTTTTAGGCTTTAGGCTTTAGGCTTTAGGTTTTAGGCTTTAGAGAGTAAGGAACACCCAGTCCCCCCGTCACCCCGTCCCCCCGTCTCCAAGTTAAAATAGCGGTTTATCCCTCATCCCTGGCTCGTTGTGAAAGCAGTTATTCTCCTCTCAGGTGGTTTAGATTCCTCGACGGTGTTGTATCTGGCAAAAAGTGAAGGTTACGATTGTTACGCCCTCTCTTTTGATTATCAACAACGTCATCGGCGCGAACTGGAGGCTGCTCGGACGATCTCGACGGCTGTTGGGGTTGCTGCTCATCAAGTAGTCAGCTTCGATCTACGCTTGTGGGGCGGTTCTGCACTGACAGACGATCGAGTTGACTTGCCGCAGGATCGCGATCTGGCGGCAATGTCCGAGTCTATTCCCGTTACCTATGTGCCCGCCCGTAATACAATTTTTTTGAGTTTCGCGCTGGCTTATGCCGAAGCGATCGCGGCTAGTCGGGTATATATTGGTGTGAATGCGCTCGATTATTCTGGCTATCCCGATTGTCGCCCCGACTATATCGATGCGATGCGATCGGTATATACATTGGGCACTAAACAAGGTAGAGAGGGCGATCCGATCGAAATCATCACGCCGCTAATCGATCTCAAAAAAACGGAAATTATCCAGCTTGGCGATCGATTGGGCGTACCTTGGGCGCAAACTTGGTCTTGTTATTCGGGGGATCTAGTTCCTTGTGGTGTCTGTGATTCGTGTCGGTTGCGGTTGGCTGCTTTTGAGGAGTTGGGTTTAGTCGATCCGGGATTAGGTGTTAGGCTTTAGGCTTTAGGCTTTAGGCTTTAGGTGTTAGGTTTTAGGGGGAAGGAGGAAGGAGGAAGGTTTTGCAGTAAATCCCTAGCTGGTGCGTTACGCTTGCGCTAACACACCCTACAAATAGAAGTAACGCCTTTTTCCCTAAAGCCTAAAGCCTAATACCTAAAGCCTTCCTAAAGCCTAAAGCCTAAAACCTAAAGCCTTCCAAAGCCTATCGGCTAATCCTGACTCGATCGATCCTAGGGCCTACAGTAGAAATAACTGTAAAATTCCAGTCACCATAATCTACGGATTCTCCATCCTGGGGAAATCTTTGTAATTTGTTTAGCAAAAATCCGGCGAGGGTTTGATAATCATCAGCTAGCGGGAGATCGATGTTTAGTTGTTGGTTGAGATCTTCGATATGGATTTGTGCTTGAACGAGGAATGTTCCGTCTACTAGTTTCTGGAATAGTTGTGTGGGTCGATCGGATGTAACTTTCATGCCGATCATTTCTTCGATCGCATCTTGACGGGTAATCAAACCAGCGGTGTTGCCAAATTCATCAACGACGATCGTCATGTGGGTGTCGGATTGCTGCATCTGTTTGAGGACAGCGGTTACAGGTGTAGATTCGGTGACAAATTCTACGGGTTGAATCCATTGGGCGATCGGGATTTGTCCGGCGGATTTACCTTGAGCCAAGAGTGGGACAAAATCTTTAAATGCGACTACGCCGACAATTTTATTTAGGGATGTATCGGTGACTGGATAGCGGGAGTAGCCATTTGTCGCTACTTTAATTAGCAGTGTCTGACAACTAGCTGTTTGGGGGACGGTAACGATCTGGGTACACGGTACCATCACATTTGTGGCGATCGTGTTGGCAAATTCCAGGACTTTGGTTAATACTTCGCGTTGTTCGATCGCTAGTCCACTAGATTCTCGATCGGTAGAGACGATCGCTTGCAACTCTTTGAATGTCACGAGATCGCGCTCGTCGTATCGCTGTTTTATCCCTACCAAGCGCAAACACAGTTTAGTCGATCGATCGAGTACCCAGATCAGCGGACTAAAAATTCGGGCGATGGCGAGACTGGGAGTAACCAAGAAGCGGGCAATTTGTTCGGCATACAGCAGCGCGATCGATTTGGGAATCAGTTCGCCGAATACAATCTGGAGATACGCCAACAGGATAAAAGTGACTGGAATCGCCAGCGAATGTGCCAATGGGATATTTTCAGACACCTGCACCAAGATTTGGGCGATCGCCCGTTCGCCAATCCAACCTAGTGCCAAGCTAGACAGCGTGATGCCGACTTGGGTAGTAGATAGTAGTCGCTCGATGCCTCGTTGTAAGTCTTGGACTTGTCTGGCTCGATCGTCACCAGCAGCCACTAACTGAGTAATTCGCGATCGCCTCACTGACAAGATGGCAAACTCGGCAATCACAAAAAAGGCATTAATCGCAATTAAACCCGTTACTAGTAGGAGTCGCCACCCAATGTCTGAACCACCTAGAAGTGGATGAGGATCGTTCATTGTCGGGATTTGGAGAGAAAAGAGGGGGCTAGGGGATTGGGGGACTGGGGGACGGGGGGACGGGGGGACGGGGGACACTATTCACCCCTAAAGCCTAAAGCCTAAAGCCTAAAGCCTAAAACCTAAAGCCTAAAGCCTAAAGCCTAAAGCCTAAAGCCTTCCCACAGGTACTCCTGAGGCTTCAAGTTGCAGTTTTCGATCTACATCAGTTAATTGTAACGATACACTCTTGACTTTATCCAGAGCATTTTTGGGAATAATCAGCATAACTTTGGCTTCTCTACCATTAGCCGCGAGACTATTTGGTAATCCAGTGGTAGTAGTACCGATCCCTTGAGCGCGATCGTTAGTGACATTAATTGTCCCTTGTCCAAAGTTTACAGGTTGGCTGCCATGATTGACTAGTCCCAATTCTAGCTTAACATCATTGCCTTTAGATGCGATCGATTTGACTGTCATCATAATCCCCTGATCTTCTCTGACGATCGGCAGTTTGAGCAGTGGTAAACCAGTTTTTGGGTCGTTTTTTACAGCTTTTTCAAACTCAGAAGCTTGTTTTTTGGCATCTTTTGCCTGTTGAGAATTCTGTTTGGGATCTTCTATCCCCATCTGTTTTTTGACACCAGCAATCAGTTCTTGCTCTGGAATTAGTTCCAAACCTTTAGTATTTGGATTTTGTTTGTTACCACCTTTGCTATTATTAGGACGAATATCTGGTTGGGTTACGCCTTTGAGTGCCTCATGTCCAGACACAAAGCCAAGAAAACCGCTCATAATTCCTGCTGCCAGCATAAAGAATAGTAAAATACTGGTCAATAGTAAAGTGCGATCGCCTTTGATACTTTTTTTCATATTTATCTTTGCCAAAAATCACTTGAGACAGTCGTTACCTGCCAATGTTTATAAAATATTACCCTAGTCGGTTGATTTTCTTTGTTAATATCCTAGCAATCGTACCATTAGGCTGTATTGTTCGCTTCAGTCATATATTACCCGAATATCTGCATCATATCGCTGGGAATATTGCCTACGAAATACTTTTAGTATTAATCGGGGTATTTATCTATCCATCAGCCAATCGGCGGCTCATAGCCCTCTGGGTATTCTGGATAACTTGTGGGATCGAATTGCTCAAGCTCTACCAAGCACCCTGGTTTCAATCCATCCGCACTACCTTAGCCGGACGTTTGGTATTCGGTTCGACTTTCGACTGGTGGAATTTTGGTATTTATTTATTTGGTACCTATTTGGGATGGCTCTGGGTGGGCTGGCTCGATGCCCTTTTTTCAAAGGCTACGCCAACGAAGAGGAGGTAATTAGTCGATAGTCGATAGTCGATAGTCGATCGTTGATAGAGCAATCCTAAATGAAAAGCTAGGTTGATGTAGGGTGTGTTAGGCACAAGCCGCATGAGCACCAGTACTCGATCCTAAGGATCTGATTTAGGATCGCTATAGTCGATCGTCGATCGTTGATAGCTAAGTTATTAAGAGCGAAATTGATGAGCCAAGATCGATCGATGATTTATTCAAACCGTTACCTATCAAACTATTGATGTTGCTTCTTGCGTTCTGCGATTGCGTGTCTGAGCAGATAGATAAACATGGCGATATTGATAGCGAATACCCCAAATTTGACGATCGAGGCTTTTTGTATGATTTCGTAGACTTCCACTGGAATTGTGATCCCGACAATCCCGACGACTAGAATTGTTGCCCAAGCTTTTTGGTTCCATAAACCAAATGCTTCGATCCCATTAACTGCTGCATAAACCAGGGCGACCAATGCCCCTAATTGCATTTTAGTAGTTGAAACGCTCAATACTTGCGTTAATCCTGCTTTGATAATTTCGCGTTTGCCCGTCATCATATATTCTTCGGCAAGCGCAAACAAACTATCGTGTTTTTTAGATGTCAAAAATAACCCGATCGCTACAAAGGTTAATAATCCAACTGTAAAACACTTGTAGATAACGATCGCAACTAAGGCACGCGGACGGGGTTCTGGTTGGGACATTGGCTCGATAATTTGGTAAATGGCTTGCGACTTGCGCGAAGCCGTTGGCGATAGCCTGCCGTAGGCACAGTGTGGAGCGCGAATGGTGGCTCAGGGCATGAACTCCGATCGAGGATTGAGCTGAACTCACTAGTCTCTCAAACTCCCTCATCCATAATCCCGATCCCTTATTCCCTGAGTTTAGTACCTAGATCGCCTAAAATTATGCTTCAATAGTAGAATCAACGGGGAGTCTGCGATCTTCGTAATGAGCAAGAGTCGCCCATCGTTTCTTAACCAGGTTATAGTCACATCATGAGTTTAGATACCCAAATTGAAGTCAATTCCGTAACTAATGCCAATCGTGGTTGGCCGGGATTAATTGAGACATATAGAGCGTATCTACCCGTGAGTGCGACTACTCCAGTAGTCACCCTGCATGAAGGTAACACACCATTGATTCCCGTGCCGACGATCGCGGCAGAAATCGGACGTGGTGTCAAAGTATATGTCAAATACGACGGTTTAAATCCCACAGGTAGCTTCAAAGACCGAGGGATGACTATGGCAATCACAAAAGCAAAGGAAGCGGGTGCCAAGGCGGTAATTTGTGCCAGTACGGGCAATACTTCGGCGGCGGCGGCGGCTTATGCAGTACGCGGGGGAATGCGCGCCTATGTCTTGATTCCTGATGGTTATGTGGCTTTGGGTAAATTAGCCCAAGCTTTGCTGTATGGTGCTGAGGTATTGGCGATTAAAGGTAACTTTGATGATGCTTTGGATATCGTCCGGCAGATGGCAGATAATTATCCAGTTACACTCGTAAATTCGGTCAATCCTTATCGGCTAGAGGGGCAAAAAACCGCAGCATTTGAATTAGTCGATGCTTTGGGTGACGCGCCAGATTGGTTGTGCATTCCCGTCGGCAATGGCGGTAATATTACGGCGTATTGGATGGGATTCAATCAGTATCAGCAGCATGGCAAATGTCGGAATCTCCCCAAAATGATGGGATTTCAAGCCGCAGGTTCCGCGCCCCTAGTTAGTGGTATCCGCGTCAAAAATCCCGAAACTCTCGCTACGGCGATTCGGATTGGTAATCCCGCTAACTGGGAAAAAGCGATCGCGGCTAAGAATCAAAGTGGGGGCGAATTTAATGCCGTCACCGATGCTGAGATCATCGCCGCTTATCGGTGGTTGGGTAGTAAAGAAGGGATCTTCTGCGAACCTGCAAGCGCGGCTTCGGTAGCAGGTTTACTCAAGGTCAAAGATCGCGTACCCGATCGCGCTACAGTAGTCTGTGTCCTCACTGGAAATGGACTCAAAGATCCCGACACGGCGATCGCTAATAAGATCAATCCATTTCAGCAAGGTATCGCGGCAAATATGGAAGCTGTTGCCTTAGCAATGGGGTTTTAAATCAGTTGACAGTTGACACTTCGGCTACGCTCAGTGCAAGCAGTTGACAGTTGACAGTTGACAATTTCGTAGGGTGGGCACTGCCCGCCTACTGCTGTATGTCCGATTTAGATATATCTTGGGATGAATATCACCAGTCGATCGAGTTATTAGCCGCCAAGATTTTTGAGTCAGAATGGGAATTCGATCGCATTGTCTGTCTGGCTAGAGGTGGATTGCGAGTAGGCGATATTCTGTCGCGGATCTTTAACCAACCTTTAGCAATTTTAGCAGCTAGTTCTTATGGGGGCGACTCCGATCGAGAGCGCGGTAAACTAGCGATCGCCAGTCAGATTACCATGACTAGCGACAGGTTGGGTAGTCGGGTATTATTAGTTGATGACTTGGTAGATTCTGGTGTCACGCTCCAACAGACAGTAGGCTGGTTAAAAGATCGATATCCAGAGATTGAAGAGCTAAAAACGGCTGTCATCTGGTACAAAGACTGCTCGATTTGTGTACCAGACTATTACGTTAGCTATCTCCCTGAAAATCCCTGGATTCATCAACCGTTCGAGAAATATGACAGTTATAAACTATCGACAGCCGATCGTAATTGTCCGTGATTCTGGGCGAGAATTGCCTCGGCTGTGGATCGATCGATCTGATTCCAGTGCATTAGTAGTGCAACTTTGACAGATTTATTACTCGCTGACAATAACTCACTTGCAGCATCCCGTTCTAATTGCGTCAAATCTTGAATAATCTGCAAAGCTCGATCGAGTAACTTGGTATTAGTCACCGCCACATCTACCATCCGATTGCCGTAGACTTTGCCCAATTTTACCATCGTCCCAGTCGAGAGGATATTCAGAGCCATCTTTGTCACAGTGCCCGATTTTAGCCGCGTAGAACCCGACAAAATTTCTGGCCCTACAGGTAGCCTAATATCGATATCGGCGATACTGGCGACCTGATTTGCAGGCACACAGGCGATAAATATTGTCTTGGCACCCCGTTGTTTGGCAGACTCGATCGCACCGTGGACATAGGGAGTCGTCCCACCTGCGGTAATGCCTACTACTACGTCATGCTGTCCGATCTGATGCTCCACCATCGCTTGAGCACCATCGCTGGCAATATCTTCCAAGCCTTCGGAACTCTTAATTAGTGCCCCAACACCCCCAGCTAGAATACCCTGAACTAGCTCCGGTGGCGTACAAAAAGTCGGCGGACACTCAGCCGCATCGAGTACGCCCAATCTCCCGCTAGTACCCGCACCGATATAAAACAATCGTCCGCCTTGACGCAAGGAATCAGCAACAAGATCGATCGCTTGGGCTAATTCCTGTCTGGCTTTGGCGATCGCGTCTAAAGTATTCAGATCTTCCCGATTGAATAAATCTACTAGATCTAGGGTACTGAGTCGATCGAGGTTGGCACTATTGACATTTACCTGTTCGGTGAGCAAATGTGCGCGGGTATTAGGGCTTTCGATCGTCATGAATTTGTGAATGGTGAATGGGTGGATGGGTGGATGTAAAATTAATGGTAGAGACAATTCATAAATTGCCCCTACCATTAATTTTGTTAAAGATCTAAAACTGGGATGTCAAATTCAATCCCCAAAATCTCAGCTATTTATTACTGAACTAAAGCTAGAGGAGGATTGGTAGCACTGACGCGGCGATCGATCACGGTATCGATTAAACCATAGTTCTTGGCTTCCTCCGCAGACATATAGAAGTCGCGATCGGTATCATCTTGGATTTTCTCCAATGGTTGACCCGTATGTTTGGCGAGGAGATCGTTTAGTGTGCCCTTGATGTAGAGGATTTCCTTGGCTTGGATGGCGATATCTGTCGCTTGTCCCTGTGCGCCACCTAGAGGCTGGTGAATCATAATCCGCGAACTGGGAAGACTCATCCGTTTGCCTGGGGTACCAGCACTGAGCAAGAATGCACCCATACTCGCGGCAAATCCCATACAGACAGTAGAGACATCGGGGCGAATTTGATTCATCGTATCAAAGATGCCCATTCCCGCCGAAACCGAACCGCCAGGGGAATTGATATACACGTAGATATCTTTTTCGGGATCTTCTGCTTCCAAAAATAGCAGTTGCGCCACAATCAGATTTGCCATATCTGAAGTTACTTGACCGCCTAAAAAGACAATCCGATCGCGCAGTAGCCGAGAATAAATATCAAAGGCGCGTTCGCCTCTGCCAGATTGTTCAATTACGGTAGGTATCATAGCTACGCTTTTATATCGATTTTTTTTATTATCGCCTAATCTCGGTACTAACAGTCTAGGGTTAACCGTACGCGACGATTGTGCTTGGCACAATTGTCGCGTAATCATTGTCTTTTTTTGGGTGGGGTCAAACTCACTACCTCGAATAAATCAGCTAAACACTTACGTAAATTCCCGTAGAGGCTGGGCAAACACCTACGTGAATTCCCTGATGGATTCATAATTCTTCCTTGCTATACTCGACACTTACGTATTTCCGATTTTGTTACATTTTCACCACACCCTCGGCGAAGACGATTACCTCCGGTCAGCTCCGCCGAGGAGCTTCGACATTTGGTAGTTCTGCACCAATATTTGCTAGTTTGGAAGGAAAGATATGAATAAACTTTTGATGGTTACGACTGTTCCCAGCACCCTGCGTAGTTTTTTACTGCCGTTTGCCGCTCATTTTCGGGCGCAAGGATGGCAAGTAGATGCGATGGCGTGTGGGGTTTCCATGTCGGCGGAATGCCAGCAAGCATTCGATCGAGTGTGGAAGGTGAAGTGGTCGCGCAACCCGTTAGATCCACGGAATTTATTGGCTGCGCCACAGGTGATTCGCGAGATCGTCACCCGCGAAAAGTACAATATCGTTCATGTCCATACTCCGGTGGCTGCCTTTGTGACGCGATTTGCTCTCAAAGATCTCCGCGCTCGACTTGGAGTTAAGGTAATCTATACGGCGCACGGCTTTCACTTCTACACTGGGGGCAATCCTCTCAAAAATGCGGTATTCATCAATTTAGAAAAATTGGCGGGTAATTGGACTGACTATTTAGTCACCATCAATCATGAGGATCGACAAGCAGCACTACAGCATAAATTAGTGCCACCAGCGCGACTAGTTTATATGCCAGGGATTGGGGTGGACTTAAAGTATTACAATCGGCAGACGGTGGCTGAGTCAGCAGTAATCCAGGTGCGTCAGGAGCTAGGCATCGGCGAGCATACTCCGGTGTTGCTGTCAGTGGCGGAATTCACTGCCCGCAAACACCATGTTGATGCGATCGCTGCCTTTGCGAAATTGGCTCGGACGGATGTACATTTAGCCTTTGCGGGTAGCGGCCCACTGATGGAAAAAATGCAGCAGTTAGCCGCTCAATTGGGTGTTGCCAAGCGAATTCATTTTTTAGGAAATAGACCAGATATTCCCGTACTGATGAAAGCCGCCAGCGCGAATATCCTCGTGTCTGCACAAGAAGGATTACCCAGGAGCGTGCTAGAATCCCTCGCTTTGGAGACTCCAACAATTGGTACTAAAATTCGGGGTACCCAAGATTTACTTGAGGGCGGTTGTGGCTTATTGGTTGATGTTGGTGATGTGGATGGAATAGCCGCAGCAATGGCGACGATCCTCGGGTCGCCCGCAGCGGCAACTCAGATGAGTAAACTAGGTTATGAGCGGATATCTGAATACGAGCTGGATTCGATCGTCCAGCTACACGAGCAATTATATGCTAACGCCTTGGGTGAGAGTTGAGAGTTGAGAGTTGAGAGTTGAGAGTTGAGAGTTGAGAGTTGCGGTTCGCGCCCTGGAGGTTCCCTCCAGATCGAGCAATACAAGACACAACGGCTGTTTTGTCCCATAGCAAACGATCGATCGCAAAAGTCAGCCCATCGCACGGCAATGGGCTGACTTTTGTTTTTTACTAGTTTTGAGCTGGTAAATAGCAGATGACAAGCATCCTCCGCTATCCACTTATCTGCCAACTATCAACTATCAACTATCAATTATCAACTATCACTTGACCCACTTTGCACCAACGATTTCAGCTAGATCGACGACCCGCTGACTGTAACCCCACTCATTGTCATACCAAGCAATGACTTTAACCATATCATCACCCATAACCATCGTCAGACTAGAATCGATCGTACAAGAGGCATCAGTACCCTTGAAATCGCTCGAAACTAGTTCCAACTCGCAGAAGTCCAGAATCCCTTTCATCGGCCCGTGAGCGGCAGCCTTGAGGGTAGCATTGACTTCTTCGGTGAAGGTTTTCTTCTCAACATGGACGACTAGATCGACCACTGAAACGTTGGGGGTAGGGACTCGCAGTGCAATCCCATTGAGTTTACCCTTCAATTCTGGTAATACTAGAGCTACAGCTTTAGCAGCACCAGTGGATGTGGGCACGATATTTAGTGCCGCAGCCCGCGCGCGACGCAAATCGCGGTGAGAAGCATCCAACAGCCGCTGGTCGCCAGTGTAGCTGTGAGTGGTGGTCATCGTGCCTTTGATAATCCCGAAGTTATCATTGAGGACTTTAGCAAAGGGTGCTAGACAGTTGGTAGTACAGCTAGCATTGCTAATAATAAAGTGTTTATCGTGGTCGTAGTCTTTATCATTGACTCCGACTACAAATGTACCATCTTCATCTTTGCCTGGTGCAGTAATTAGCACCTTTTTCGCCCCAGCCTTGATATGTCTGGAAGCACCAGCATGGCTGATAAATACCCCTGTAGACTCAATTACCAGATCGATCTCCCATTCTTTCCAAGGTAAGTTGTCAGGATTGCGATCGGATACGCATTTGATGACCTTGCCATTGACAGTGATGGTGTTATCGTCAGCACTGATTTCTGCATCGAACTTGCCCAACATGGTGTCGTATCGGAGCAAGTGTGCGTTGGTGCGAGGATCGGAAGTATCATTGATGCCGACAACTTCGATATGACTATTTGTTCTTCCTAGCCAACACCGCATAAAATTCCGTCCGATCCGCCCAAACCCGTTGATCGCTACTCTAATCACAGCCTCTTATCCCTCTTTTCGTAAATCTCAGTATATATCCAGTTATAAAACCAGATCATATCGTAAAGCATACACATCTATAACTTTATCGATGTCAGAATGGTGAGTTTCTTTTCGATCTGGGCATAAAAAAATATCCCCAGTGCCATCACAGCCTGAAGATATCCACCAAAATACTTACCGATCGACAAACTTACAGCCTTGCGGGTTTAAAATCTGTAGCCAAGACTCACGCCAATATCAAAACTACTATTACCGGAAATTGGGGCACTGCCGCTAAACCCACCAGGGCCTGATACACTCAGCGTCCCACTTTTAGAAAAGTTATAAGTAGCATTTAATCCAGCAGTCAGATCGCCAGAAATTGCATAGTCAGCACCTATTAATGCGCCGATACTAGTTTCAGTAGTACTGGTATCAAAGTTACCAACTTTGCTAGAGCCAGTCGCAAACAAGATTCTGGGGCCAAAATATCCCGTCAGTTTTTTGTCAGCCGATTCAAAATCATAAGTAATCGCTGCACCATACGCAGTCCCAGAACCAGGCGTAAAACCTACCGCACCCGTATTTGCGGCGTAAGTAACACTCTGATTGGCTATGGTGACGATGGCATTTTGTGCCGGAGTTCGAGTGGCGGCAGGAGTCTGTAGTGCTGAAGTCAACTGATTAGCGAAGGCATCAGCTTCTAACTCAGTTAAAGGAGTTTTCGCGAAAATTTGCGCCGTTTCTCTTTGTTGAGCGGGGGTAAGGCTGGCAAAGACGCTTAAATCGGCATTATTTAGACTCGCTTGAGCATTAGCGATCGTTTGAACCTGTGCAGTAGTCCGACTACTAGCCGGAGTCTCCACTGCTTGCTTTAGAGCAGCCGTGGCAGCATCAATCTGAGCATCAGTCGTAGTTGCAGGTGCAAAAAGTTGTACTTGTGCTCTCTGCTGTGCTGGAGTTAGAGTTTTAAAGTTTTCAAGATCGTATCGTTGTACAGAATCTTGAGCCTTGGCAATGTAAAAATTTTGCTCGGTAGTCCGACGGGCAGGAGCAGTAGCTATAGCCGCGCTCAGTCGCTTGGCAACATCATCGGCTTGTTGGTCGGTCAAAGCTATATCATAAATTAACCTTATTTGCGCTCGTTTCTGCTCGGTGGTTAGGGCTGCAAAACCGCTGAGAGTACCCGAACCACTTGATACAGCTTGACTAAAGGTAGCACCGCTGACGCTGGGCGTGTAACCAAACAGCACAATTGGTCTGACAGATACGGGTACACCTGGATTGCTAATCCGTCCTTTAATACCAAAGGAAGTGCCCCCACCACTAAACTCGATCGCGGGGCCGACTGAGTAGGGTTTGAGGTTAGCTGAGGGGTTGTTCTGAGCATTTGCACCACTAGCTGTCACCGCCGCCATCGCTGTCAGCAAAACAAGTATGTATGTACGATTCATGATTTTAGTCTCGATTTGAAAGGAACGGGGTGTCTGACATTTAGGTAGCTAAAATGCAAATAGATTGACTTTTGCACGAGCGCGGTTTGGATTACCTACAATCAGTGTGCCCAGTTCCGGTAAGGCATTATCTATACTCACAGAGAAATATTCCCAAGTTGGCGATCGCGCGGAAGCTGCTAATCTCCTACAATTAAAATGTACTCTTATCGGATTGAGGCTATGCAAGTATCTCTAATAGAAGCCGCCGCCAGCTTGAACGATCTAATAGAAGCCGCTATCGATGGCGAAGAAGTGATTTTGCTCGTTGACAATTTACCCGTTGCCAAAATTATGCCCATGGAAGTGCGAAAACGTCGTCCGGCTAAAGCTGGTAGTGCAAAAGGGCTAGTCTGGATGTCTGAGGACTTTGATGAGCCACTAGCAGAATTTAGAGAGTACATGGAATGAGATTTCTGCTGGATACCCATACGTTTATTTGGTTTGTTACTGAAAGCCCAAGGTTGAGCGATCGAGCGAAACAATTAATTGAGGATGATTACAATGAAAAATTGCTTAGTTCAGCAAGTATCTGGGAAATGGCAATTAAGCATAGTACGGGTAAGCCCAATTTTAGTACTCCCTTTCCTCAATTTATCGAACAACAAATTGGGTTAAATAGTATCGATCTATTACTTATTGAAATCAATCACATTAATGTTGTCTCTACGTTAGCTTTTCATCACCGCGATCCTTTCGACCGTTTATTGATTTCGCAAGCTTTCGTCGAGAATATTCCGATTCTAAGTACAGATATAGCGTTTGATGCTTATCCCATTCAGCGAGTATGGTAAATAAAAAGGTATATGGCATTTAGTACAGAATTTGAACTACTATTACGGGCGCGATCTCCCCTGATTTATATCCCCACCACCGAAGAAGAACGGGTGGAAGGTGCGATCTCCAAAGTTGCCCAGCAGCAAGGCAATCGTCCGATTTATATCTGGGATTTTGTGGATGGTTATCAAGGCAATCCCAATGACAATGGCTATGGTAAACGCAATCCCCTTCAAGCCCTAGAATTTGTCGATAAACTCAGTCCCGATATCTCTGGGATATTTATTCTGCGAGATTATCACCGCTTTCTCGAAGATGTTTCTGTCGCCAGGAAGCTCCGCAATCTAGCGCGTAAGCTCAAATCCGAACCGAAAAATATCGTCATCCTCTCGCCCCAGATTACCATTCCCAGCGATCTGAGCGAAGCGATCGTCCTATTGGAATTTCCGCTCCCAACTGCGAGCGAAATCAAAGTCGAGATCGATCGATTGCTCGCTGCGACTGGCAATAACTTGACAAATCAGCAATTAGACGATCTGGTTCGTGCTTGTCAAGGTTTATCACTCGATCGGATTCGACGGGTACTAGCGCGGGCGATCGCTACCCACGGCGAGATCTGCCCCGATGATGTCGAATTAGTCCTCGCTGAAAAACGCCAAACCATCCGCCAGACTCAAATTCTAGATTTCTACCCCGCCAAAGAACAGATTACCGATATCGGTGGTTTGGATAACCTCAAAGACTGGTTGCTGCGCCGTGGGGGTTCCTTTTCCGATCGAGCGCGTCAATATGGTCTGCCATACCCTAGAGGGCTGCTCCTGGTCGGAATTCAGGGCACTGGTAAATCTCTTACGGCTAAAGCCATCTCCCATCACTGGTATTTACCCCTGCTCCGACTAGATGTCGGACGACTCTTCGGGGGACTGGTAGGCGAGTCGGAAGCCCGCACCAGACAGATGATCCAACTCGCGGAAGCTCTCTCACCCTGCGTGCTGTGGATCGACGAGATCGACAAAGCCTTCGCAGGTATCGATGGGAAAGGCGATGCGGGCACATCGAGTCGCGTCTTTGGGACATTTATCACCTGGTTGACTGAAAAAACTTCCCCCGTCTTCGTTGTCGCGACAGCCAATAATATCGACTCACTCCCCGCCGAAATGCTCCGTAAGGGTAGATTTGATGAGATTTTCTTTGTCGGATTGCCGACTAGAGCCGAACGCCGCGCCATTTTTAACGTCCATCTCACGAAACTCCGCCCCCACAACCTCGCCCAGTATGACATCGATCGATTAGCTTATGAAACCCCCGATTTCTCAGGTGCTGAAATCGAACAAACCCTAATCGAAGCCATGCACATCGGCTTCAGTCAAAACCGTGATTTCACCACTGATGATATTCTAGAATCAGCCAGTCAAATGATCCCCCTCGCCGTCACCGCCCAATCCCAAATCCAATTCCTCCAAGACTGGGCAAACTCTGGTAAAGCGAGACTAGCTTCGAGACAAGGTAGTTTGGGGAAGGGGGTAGAGGGAAGGGGGTAGAGGGTAGAGGGTAGCAATAAATCCTGCATCTGGACGCAACAGCGTCCTGCGACCACCGATACTCCCCATTCTTTGACCTCCCCACCCTCTACTCCCTACCCTCTACTCCCTTCCCCTACCCTCTACTCCCTATCCTCTACTCCCTACCCCCTACCCCCTCCCCTCTACCCTCTACCCCATGAATGGCGCACTAAAATCTCTACAATTACTCATTGGTATTCTGACTGGATTGGTTGGATTGGTTGGAATTTTGGGTGCGGCGGGCTATTATTTCTTTGTTACTCAGATGAGTACGCGTCCACCCAAACCCGTATTTGCAGAAGAGCGGGATGGTGGTAAATCGCTTGCAGCCAAACCTAAACCCAAACCGCCAGCAGCTAAACCTACTCAGGTACCAGCTACTCCTCAAGATCCCAACGCGCCCCAAAAGCTTCCGCCTGAAGCATTTGATGCCAAAGTCGTCTGGAAAGATGGGTTATCGCTGAAGAAAGATCCCAATTCTGGTGCCGAAAAGCTGGGTAGTGTGGCATTTAATGCGAAAGTTGCTATTATCAAAACCAGTGATGATAAACAGTGGGTGTTGATTCGATCGCAAATGGATAATGTCCAAGGTTGGGTGAAAGCGGGGAATATCGACAAAGCTGTAGCGGCAAATGAAGTCAAAGAAGATGCTCCCACAGTAAAACCTAGAATTAAAGCCAAAAGAGTACGCATGAGACCGCAAGTCGATACTCAAGACAATTGATAGTCCAGCTCCGATCGATTTCAATCGCTGTTGTGTCCTAACCCTTGGCGATTGCTATATTTAAAACCTTTTTAAAGACAGAATACGTCTTTAGATAGATAAAATTATTAATACTACCGATTATCATACATTAGGTAAATTAAAAATTAATGAGATTTACTTCAAAGTAAATGATTTGGTGTAATTAAATTAAAAATCAATCAGGTCTAAAGAGCTACACACACTAATTTGGTAAGTGTTCACGGGGGTGTCAAATGCATTAAAAGCTTGCCACACATAGACTTTGGCTAATTACAGCAGGACGTAATTCGATAGCGAAGCGCTGCCTTGAGCAGGTCGAAAACCCAACTTAGGATTACGATCGACAGGAATTTTCAAACTCAAACCACTAGTGGTAGTGCCTAGCGATCGCAAAAACACCATAGGTACCCCGTGAACACTTACCTAATTTGTGTGTAAAAATTGCTATAAAGATATTATTTAGATCGAAAGGTTTAGGTTTAGAACAGTTCGGATTACCCTAGTGATAAAAAGGATTTAACTCTAGTCTATTATTATCGTATCGATCGAATAGATTTAAATGCGCTCCTAAAACTGCCACAACTAATCGATCGTTTAGCATCAATATCGCGTCTATTTTAAATGAGCTATGTCTTAGAAATTTATGAATCATAAAATATCGAGAAGAAACTTTGCACTGTTAACTGGTACAGGTGTAACAGCGATGGCTCTAGGCAGTCCATCAGTCATTGAACTAGTAGAAGCTGCAACTACACCTGAAGCTCAAATGAAAGCCGTGCTGGACGAACTTGCTGCTTTCAACGCTCCACCGATCTCTAAACTATCACCTGAAAACGCCCGCAATAATCCAACTGCTACAGATGCAGTAATCGGTGTGCTTGCCAAACAGGGTAAACCCGCTTTAGAAATGGTTGCAGATATCAGCCATCAACTCATTCCTGGCCCAGCAGGCGACTTACTAGCACGGGTTTATCTACCCCAAGGAAAAGGGCCTTTCCCTGTATTAGTTTATTTTCATGGCGGCGGTTGGGTGATTGCCAACCTGGATACTTATGATGCTTCGTGCCGTGCATTGACTAATACCGCTAGGTGCATGGTTGTCTCTGTCGCTTATCGGCAAGCTCCAGAGCACAAGTTCCCAGCCGCAGCCGAAGATGCTTATGCGGCATTGCAATGGGTGATGACCAATGCCGCTCAACTCAAAGGCGATCCTCGACGAGTTGCCGTCGGGGGCGAGAGTGCTGGCGGTAACTTAGCGGCGGTAACTTGCCTAATGGCACGAGATCGACAGGGGAAAATGCCCGTACATCAGATGCTGATTTACCCCATAACCAATTATGCCTTTGATACGCCTTCCTATCAGGAGATCGGTACCAATCCTAAAGTACCACTCGATCGACCAGGGATGGAATGGTTCTGGGATAAGTATCTCAAGAATCCCGCTGATGGCAGTAATCCTTACGCATCACCATTGAGAGCCAAGAGCCTCAAGGGTCTGCCACCTGCAACCGTGATTACGGCAGACATCGACCCCCTGAGGAGCGAAGGGCAAGCCTACGCGCAGCGATTACGCACTGAAGGTGTAAGTGTTAAAGCTATCAACTATACCAATGTCACCCATGAATTTTTTGGGATGGGAGCCGTAGTAAATAAGGCGACACAAGCTGTGCAACAAGCAGCAGATGGATTACGTTCGGGTTTCAATCGCTAAGATAACCCAAGTTACTACCCATAACCTCAGCGGTTAAAATCGTAGGCACTCCAGTAGGTAATATGGGTGAACGGGAGCGGAGTGAGCTAAGTCAACAGGCTTTAGGCTTTGGGAAATGCGTTCTTTAGTTTATCGCTCCTCGTCTCCCAGTCCCTGGCGTTTGAGCTAAAATTGGGATAGTAGATATCCCCTAAGATAGCCCGATCGATCTTATGCTTTTGAACGAACTGACACCTATTCTCAAAGAATTTACCAAAGAACCAGCCGCCTTTTGTAGTGGCTTCATTTCTGGAGTGCTGCGGTTAAATCTAACTGATGACCCCGTGAAAACATGGTTGGAAAAGCAAGCAGGATTTACACCTACTAGCAGTCAAACTGGATCCGGCAGCCAAAAAAGACCACAATCGATCGATATTGATTAGACTTTCGCTAAGTATAGTTACTTAATTCTAGCTCTTGACTATTTGGGAAGTTGTGACTTGCAAGCAGCCAAGATCCGGCGATCGTTATCACTAACTTTGCCGAGGGGTTGATAGGTTGGTTGACCCATCATTGGCTGCTTGCTTGCCGTCAAACCTTTGGGATTGACGGCGAGGGTGAAATTGTACTTTTGACGATCGAAGGGGTCGATTAAGGTCACATTTAAGCTCGATCCTTTAAATTGCCCGTAAAAGCAACTAAACTCCGATCTGGGGAGGTAGAAAGCACCGAGTGTTTTAGTACCGATCGTTTCAAAAATAATATATTCTTTACCTATTACATCCGCTCTGTCAGTCTCACCATAAAGGTGGATGCCTTCGATAAAAGGAGCTGAGATCGATCGAGCGGGTTTCTCAGTCAAGGCGATGGTATTGCCAGCCAGGATCGCGAAGATCGTGATGCCGAGGCTAATGAGCCATTTTTGGCGAGCTTGGATGGACTGTAGTAATGTGCCAACTATCATAAACGCCAACACTTTCCCGAACGATGATTTGTGGTAGTAGCCGCAGCAACGATCGGTGATGACTGAATGTTTTTGGCTAGCCTTTTTCGATCGGCTAAACTCGGACACGATAATCGCTGAGACTATCTTAATTATATCGTTACTGCCTTGTGTTTGTCGCTAATAAAAAGCCCCTTTCCCAAGATTGGGGAAGGGGTTGGAGTGAGGGCAACTACTTTATAATTCACCACTGGCGATCGATTGAATCAATCTCGGAGTGCTAGGATCGAAACCAGCAATATCCCAAGAGTTCGGGTCTTTTGGATCTACTAAAGTGATATCGTTGGGCACGAGCGAGATATAAATTGCTTTAGCATCAGGATTCACCTTTTGACGATATTCTGCTAATGCTTGGGTGGGGTGTTTATACCCAGCCCAACTTTCACAGTCAGTCCAAAAACAAATGACATCGGCGTAGCATTTATTTTTTATCATCCAGTTGTAAGCAGAACTAGCATCAGTACCACCAAAATTGAGATCGCTAGCTTTTTCCATTGCCGAACTAAATGAGTCACTGCGGTTAATATTCAGGCTGATAAACTCAGTTGAGAAACCGCAAATCATGTAGTTTTGTTCCGCTTTTGCCGATACTAATGCCATCGTCGTCGCGATTTCGCAACAGGTGAGATTAATCGAACTTACCGAAGATTAAGACATCGAACCAGAGATATCTACAGCGTGCATACAGCGGTTCGCAGGCATATGGAGGACACTTTAAATTCTCTACCTCTTTCTGAATGGGGCTTTTGAAGATAACTGTACC
>ENA-OFCX01000258-OFCX01000258.1-metagenomes-genome-assembly--contig:-NODE-258-length-30223-cov-3.954654_pt1 | contig 30223 bp, 30 predicted proteins | sample MGYA00153384_OFCX01 | MGnify analysis MGYA00153384
CTCACCCTAACCTTGACGAATTAATTAAACTTGGTGAAGATGCATTGCTAAAAAGACAGCAAGAAGAGGCTGAAATGAAGTATAAAAAGAAAATTGGCAATCATTTAGAAGATGTGCTGCGAGAACATTTATCTGAGAACATGAATGCTAAAGTTTTAAGTGAGCAAAATGGACAGGATTTAATAATTTATATTGAAGACCAGCCTGTTTATTATATAGAAGTAAAATCAAGATGGCTCGAAACAACCCCAATCAGAATTTCAAGAAATCAAACGCTTAGAGCACATGGAAATCCTAATTGCTTTGCATTGTGTTCAATAGATATGACTAAGTACACAGGAGCTGACAAATATGAAGTGGAATCAATTACAAGTATTATTGAAAATATGAAATTCAATTTAGACGTTGGAAAACATGTTGAGCATTTAGTAACTATATACACCAACGCCCATCAGCAAGATAAATTCAGTTTAGACGGTGACTATAGAACACTTATTCCTGCACAATATATTAAAGATGGTACAGATTTAAACGGTTTTGAAAAGAGTATTCTAGAGTTCATAAACAAAAAACATGCAAAGTAAAACCAACGAACAAGCACTGGAATCCACCATTGAAAAACGCCTCACCGGCAACTGCCTGGAAGAGCTGATGGAACAGGGAACGGCTTTAAATGCTTTATCTGAAAGGCAGGAATTGTACCGTTCGGGCAATGGTTACTACATTGGCCTTCCCGAAGATTTTAATGCCAAATATGCCATAGACGAATTACGCTTTTGGGATTTTCTGCAAACTACCCAAAAAGAAGAATTAGCCAAGCTGCAAAAGCAAAACGATTGGAAATTAAAAATTCTAGAACGCCTGGATCGTATGATAAAGAAATACGGCATCCTGCGTTTGTATCGCAAAGGGTTGGATGTTGATGATGCACATTTTACTTTACTCTATCCACTACCATTAGCCAGTAGTAGCGATACAGTGAAAGCAAATTTCGAAAGCAATCAATTTAGTTCAACCCGTCAGCTTCGTTATTCGTTAACTAATACCAGCGAAGAAATAGATATGGTGCTTTTTGTAAACGGTTTGCCATTTGCCACCATGGAGTTAAAGAACCATTGGACAGGACAGAATGCCAAAGTACATGGGCAAAATCAGTACAAATTCAAAAGAGATATTACGCAGCCCTTGTTAAACTTTGGTCGTTGCATCGTACACTTTGCTTTAGATACCGATGAGGCCTACATGACCACCAAACTTGATGGTGCAAACACTTTCTTTTTGCCCTTCAATTTAGGTCAGCGAGAGCCTCTATTTGGAAAGGGAAATCCACCAAACCCCTTTGGTCATAAAACAGCTTATTTATGGCAAGAAATATTTACGCGAAATAGTATTGCAAATATTATTCAACATTTTGTCCGCTTTGATGGTAAAGAAACTGACCCGTTGAATAAAAAGACTTTGTACTTTCCACGCTACCACCAGTTAGATGTAGTGCGAAAACTAATTGCCGATGCCAGTAAAAAAGGCGTTGGGCAAACCTATTTAATTCAACACTCGGCAGGTTCTGGAAAGTCAAATTCGATTACTTGGGCAGCGTATCAATTAATAGAAACCTATCCCGAAAGTGACACAATACCTGGTAGTAAAGGAATTTCCAATCCTTTGTTTGATTCGGTAATTGTGGTAACAGATAGAAGATTATTAGACAAACAACTTCGGGAAAACATCAAAGAATTTTCAGAAGTAAAAAACATTGTTGCCCCTGCTTATTCATCCAAAGAATTAAAAGAAAGTTTAGAGAGCGGTAAAAAAATTATCATTACCACCATACAGAAATTCCCTTTTATTGTAGATGGTATTGCCGATTTAAGTGATAAGCGATTTGCTGTAATTATTGATGAAGCACATAGCAGTCAAAGCGGCACAGCGGCAGGAAAAATGAACCAGGCTATGGGCAATACTTCCGAAGAAACTGAAGAGGAAGAAGATCAAGACCCGCAGGATAGAATTTTGGAAGCTATGCGTTCGCGTAAAATGCGTGGAAATGCTTCATATTTGGCATTTACTGCAACACCAAAAAATAATACTCTAGAACGTTTTGGTGTAAAACAAGCAGATGGAAAACATAAGCCATTCCATTTGTACTCCATGAAACAAGCCATTGAAGAAGGATTTATATTAGATGTACTGGCTAATTATACTACCTACAAAAGTTATTATGAAATAGAAAAATCTATACAAGAAAATCCTCTGTTTGATACTGTAAAAGCTCAAAAAAAATTAAGAACCTATGTAGAGCAGAACAAACAAACAATTGCTACCAAAGCAGATATTATGCTGGAGCATTTTGTTACCAAGCTCGTTAGTACAAAAAAATTAAAAGGAAAAGCTAAAGCAATTGTTGCCACACAGAGTATTGAATCAGCAATCAATTATTATTTCGCTTTAAAAAAATTAGTAGAAGAAAGAGGCAATCCATTTAGAATTGCGATTGCTTTTTCAGGCATCAAAAAAATTAAAGGGATTGAATATACAGAGGATAGCATCAATAATTTTCCAGCAAGTTTAGACACGGCTAAACCTACCGATCCAGGATATATCAGCGATAAAATTGCAAGGTATGTAGATATGGATGAATACCGGATTTTAGTAGTAGCAAATAAATACCTAACCGGTTACGACCAGCCAAAACTAACCGCCATGTATGTTGATAAGAAACTACAAGGTGTAATTGCGGTGCAAGCTTTATCCAGATTAAACCGTTCGTCAGATAAACTGGGAAAGAAAACAGAAGATTTATTTATCCTCGATTTTTACAATACTACAGAAGACATTAAAAGATCATTTGACCCATTTTATACTGCTACCTCACTGAGCAAAGCCACCGACATCAATGTATTGCACGAATTAAAATCAAATTTGGACGATGCAGGAGTTTATGAATGGAGTGAAGTGGAAGATTTTGTAGAGAAATACTTTAAAGAATTAAATGCTCAAGAGTTAAGCCCAATAATAGATCTCGCTGCGGAACGGTTCAACACCACCCTTGAACTGGAAGATAAAGTGAAGGCTGATTATAAAATTAAAGCAAAACACTTTGTAAAAATTTATGGGCAGATGGCTTCTATTATGATTTATGAAGTTCCGGTTTGGGAGAAGCTATTTTGGTTTTTAAAATTTTTGATTCCAAAACTCATTATTGTAGATAACGAACAAGACGCTTTGGATGGTTTATTAAATTCTGTAGATCTATCTACCTATGGTTTAGAAAGAGTGAAATTAAACGCTAGTATTTCTCTTGATGCTACGGAAACTGAAGTTGATCCACAAAATCCCAATCCTAGAGGAGCTTATGGTGGTGAATCTGAAAAAGACGAACTGGATTTAATCATCAAAAGTTTTAACGAACGATGGTTTCAAGGATGGGAAGCTACACCTGACGAGCAACGAGCAAAATTTGTAAACCTCGCACAGAAAATGAAAGAGCATAACGACTTCAAAGAAAAATATGCCGACAATTCTGATTTGCAAAATAGAGAAATTGCTTTTAATAAAATTTTTGATGAAGTGATGGGAAATCAACGCAAAAACGAGTTAGATCTTTATCGGTTAGTATCACAAGATGAAGGATTTAAAGTTGCTATGCAGGATACGATAAAGAGAATGTTGAGGACCTAACAAAGAAAATTATTTAAGATAGTAAGATAACATTAAATTGTTTCTCCCTTATTTACCGTCCATTCTGCTTAGTCTTAATATAGCGTCGTAGAATTATGAATTTTCCGATTTGCAAAATATCCAATTATTCGGAAATTTTAATTCCGAAGATTAAAATTAGGTTTTGCAATTTTTGAATACAATTAAGCATTTTTAAATTTTAATAAATTATTTTAGAAATTAAAAGTTTAAGCCATATGACAGAAGACGAAATAGAAGAAAAAGCAGAATTTGTAAATTTTGAAGAGTATTTAATTCCAGAAACTAGAAAACTATTTGAATTCTTTGTCCATTATAAAAAGTTGTATCAAGTTTTTGGCTGAATACTATAGACGTTGTAAATAAACTAAAGAGAAAAATTCCTGATAATTTCATTTAGTAGCTTGGTATAATTTTAAATAAATTATTTATTAATATATTTTCTAAGAGAAAATAGTAATAGATTTTTTTAGTTTAAAGTAAAAATTGAATAGCTGCCAATTCTTTTCCAACTTGTTGTGCACCTTTTAATATTCGGGCGGTTTGCATTGATGAAAGTTTCTTTTTTCCTTTAATATACTGTGCCAAAAGGCTTGGATTCATACCGATTCTTTCTGAAAGTGCCTTTGCGTTAATTACTTTGTAGAAATCAAAAAACTGTGGTAAATCCAATATAATTTTTAAATTTTTTTCTGTTAATACGATGTTTTTTTCTTCAAAGTATATATTGGTTGATTCTAAAACTTTTAATTTTATTTCTTATAATGAGCTTCCAACTGTGTAATTGCATATTTTTCTGCATATGCCGAATAACCTGTTTTTGTTTTTTCTAAAATTATTATAATTTTCATAGTTGGATCTTTTTGCTTTTAAACGAAAATCTATAAATATTCATTAGAAATTAAAGAATTTACTTCTAATTTTAAATTAGGAATATGATTTTTTACAATTGACCAGATATTTTCATCTGAAACACTATCATACGAATGAATAACCAATTTTCTTAATCCTATAATTGATTTTGCATGGGTGATTTTTAAAAGATAAGTCTCGTTGTTTTTTATAATACGATTAAGTGCTTCTCCAATTATTTCTAAATCTCTTTCCACAGCTCTTTTTAGCATTAAATTTTCACGGTATTTATAAAAATCGTTTTCTGTTAATAAAAAAAAATTCTTAATCTCTTCTATTGCAATTTTTATATCGTAAAGCCATTTTAAAATTCGTTCATCCGTAAACTAATTCTTTATTATTGTTTATCGACCTTATTAAAATCGGATTTTTTAATGTTTGCTCTTCCAGTAAATCAATATTTCGATTAAATAAACTTTTTAGTTCTTCTTTTAATTTTATGTAATTATCAAAATAAGTAGTTAAGTCTATTTCTTTAAATTCTACTAAAAAATCTAAATCACTTTTATCTGTAAAATTTGAACTATTTGAAGATCCAATTAAATACATTCTATTAACATGATTTGTGGAACATAATGCATTTAATTTTTCAGCATGACTTTTGATATTATACATATTTCAAAGGTAATTAAAATTTAAGCTGATTAATACAGAACTACATTATCGAATATTTTGAGTAGTATGTCAGATTAATTACTTTCTTAACCAAACTCTCATTATTTCACCTACTCATTAAACCTTTTCCTTTTTGTTTCATCCTAACCCAAAGTTAGAAGACAATGAAAAAAAACCATTTTATCCTTTTTGCTCGCCTTTGCGATGTTTTGTAAAACATCTTTTGCGCAGAAAACCACACCAGTTGATAATCCAGAATATACCGGCGAAAACTTCAGTTTAGAAAGGGCATTAGCACTATTCAAAAAATCAAACTCCTTAGAAGAATTTGAAAAACTAATTAACGAAGAAAATAATAATGTAAACAACCTCGATCTAAACGGCGATGGGGAAACAGATTTTGTAACCGTAGAAAGTCTAAATGAGGGTGATACACATATTATCGTTCTCAAAACTTTTTTGAATGGTAAAGAAAAACAAGACATTGCTACCATCGGCATAGAAAAAACCGGAAAAGAAGAAGCTGTTTTGCAAATAGAAGGCGATGAAGAACTCTACGCTCCTAATACCATCGTAGAACCTGTTGAAATAGACGAAAAGTTAGAAAAATCAAAAGGTGGCCCAAGTATTTATGAATATTATCCAATTCGACAAATTGTAAATGTTTGGTTTTGGCCATCGGTGCGCTATTTATAGGCTCCTGTATATGTTGTGCGGGTTTCACCATATCATTATGGCTATTATCCACCTTATTGGAAACCTTGGAGAGCGCAACGCTACTCAGTATTTTACAGTAGAAATAATGGTTACCGAAACTATTACCACCGAACACCAACGCAAAGGGTAGTAGTTGCTAAAAAAGTTTATGCTCCACGCAGAAATTACTCAACAGTAGTAGTTCATAAAAATCGACGAACAACCGTTATAAAACAAGGCCCAGCTAGAAATTCCAAAGTAGTTAGATCAACTCGCCCGGCATCTAAAGCAAAAGTGATTAGGAAAGGAAGACCAACAAGAAGTAGATAAATTCATAAAAATTTCATGCAGAAACCTTCACACTAATTTAGTATGCAGATTTTTTTATTTCATTAAAAGTTTGATATTGATAATCTTACTTTCATGATTTTTTAGAAGTCTATTATAAAATGGAAACTATTTTGGATGTTTGTTTGTAATACGAATGAAAAAAATTGCTCACTACAATTTGATTAATATTGATTTCAAATTCACTATAAACATTAACTTTATCGTTGAAACATCTAAAATTAACCCAAAATCTGCTTCAATGTATTGTCAAAAGTTATTAATTACTTTTTTAGTAGTATTTATTTCCTTTTTTTTTACCTCAACTAGCATTGCGCAAACCTTTCCCGATGAAATAACATCATTACGAAAAAAAATCAGTGAAGCGAAAGATGATTCTTTAAAAGCAAAACATTACTTAAAACTAGGTAAAGAGTATCAAACCTTAAACCCTGATTCTGCATTAATTTGTTTTTTAAAGGCACTTGAAATAGGAAAAAGAAAAGAAAAAAAATCAATTCAAGCAATTGCTTATGCAAATCTTTGTTCTTATTACCTCCGAAAAAATAAAAATGATTTGGCAAAATTATATGTAGATTCTTCTATAGTAATTGCTATTAATCTAACCGACAAATTACCACTTGCAATGGCTTATACTGTGTTAAGTTCTTACTATTTCAATCAATCTGAGATTAAAAAAGCTTTGAGCTATAGTTTGCAAAGTTTGAAAATAAGAGAGGATGCAAAAGATACAGCTGGCCTAGCTACTTCCTACATTGTACTTGCAGAAACCTATCAGCAAATAGGAAAATTAGCTCAGGCAGAAAAATATGCACTGCAAAGCTTATCATATTTTAAATTTATAAATAGTACACGGTATGAAATAAATGCGATGCATACCCTAGCAAACATATATGGGCAAAGCGGTGAATATCAAAAAGCACTAAACATAGATCGTAAAGCATTAGTACTTTGTAATAAGTCAAACTCGCTTCTAGGCAAAGGAATGATTTTTAGCAACATGGCGAATTGCTATATGTATATGGGTAAAACTAATGAAGCAATTTATTTTCATAAAGAGGTATTAAAAATTGATCAAAAATTCGGGAATAAACAACATATAGCTGATACTTATTTAAACATAGGAAATGCATATTTATTAAACAAAGAAGCAAAGAATTCATTGCCTTGGCTGGAGTTGGCTGTTGCGTTATTTAAAGAAGTTGAATTTCCAAAAGGAGAATCAGATGCAGCACAATTATTGAGTGAAGCCTACAGAAGCTTAGGCAATTATAAAAAGGCATTCGAATTTAAAGAAATTCAATTAACACTTTCGGATAACATCTTAAATACTGAAAGCAATAAACAAATAGCTGAATTGCAAACGCAATACGATACTGAAAAAAAGAATCAAACGATTCAAAATTTAAATCAGGAAAATACTATTCAGAAATTAAAGATTAATTCTCAAGACATTTATTTATACATGGGTTCAGTATTATTATTACTATCCACTGTTGTCGGTTTTATGCTTCATAATCGTGCTAAACTAAAACAAGAATCTAAGTTTCAAAACGAGATAATCTTACAACAAGATGCTGCTTCTGGTGCTATAGTAGAGGCAGAAGAACGAGAAAGCAAACGCATAGCTGGAGAATTGCACGATGGCGTCGGTCAGTTATTCGCAACAGTAAAGTTGAATTTAAGTGGCTTGAATTCCGAAATGAATTTTAATAATGAATACGCAAAAAATTTATACACCAAAACAATTGATTTAGTAGATGATGCCTGCGCAGAGGTAAGGAGCATCTCGCATAATTTAATGCCAAATGTTTTGCTTAAAGCTGGTTTAGCTTCTGCTATTAGAGAGTTTATTAGCAAAATAGATGAAAAGCAACTGAGAGTTAATTTAGAAACAATAGGTCTCAACGAAAAAATAGATATAAAAATTGAAACCGTTTTATATCGGGTAATCCAAGAATTAGTAAACAACGTGATTAAACATGCAAAAGCAAATATACTTGATATTCAAATTACCCTCGACGAAGGTGCTATTGTAGCTACAATAGAAGATAATGGAAAAGGATTCAATACTAATATTAAAAATTCGGAAGGAATAGGTTTGAAAAACATTAAATCAAGAGTTGATTTCTTAAAAGGAAGTGTTGAATGGGATTCTGCTATCGGTAGAGGAACTGTAGTTTCTATTTATATTCCATTGAATTAATTTGGAAAACTAAACGTTAAAATATTGATTGAATAATTTGCATAGCTTTTTTCGTAATGTAATTTTTTTTAATAACAATTTTAGGTCTTAAAAATATATAGCAAGTAGTTGGATTTACTCCAAAAAAAGATTGCAACCTTATTTTGCTTTTTGCGAATACCATGAATTTACTATTCAGAAAAGCATGCAAACAGGTACACCTGGAATCAACCTCATACGCTTAAGTTTCTCAAATCAATCGGCAGATAGTCTTATAGATCTTGCCAAAAAAGTATTGGATTCAACTATTAACAATCCAAATTTTCCAGACAACGATGAATTAATAATTGAACTAGAAAATTCAGTTTTGGAAACTGAAAGAATGCAATTAACGGAAACAAAAACTTCAGTTGTATTAGCTTTATGTAGAAATAATTTGATTTCCTCATTAAAAAATCTGGCTGCACATATCGAAGAAGTATCATCTGGAAATATGGAAATTGCCACTTCGTCGGGGTTTATTTTATACAACCGTATTTTTAGTCAGGAAAAACCAACTGTTATTTCAGATTTCTTAATAGAATCAGGGAATCGTAGTAATGGAATCAGAATTCATTTTAATGCTAAAGGTCATAATAATCGATATTTACTACAATTTACAGAAAACCCTCAATACGACGATTCATGGAAAACCTTAAAAGTATCAAAAAGTAATACTATAAGATTGGAAGGAGTATTTGACCGACCCGGAAAGTTCGTGCGATTAATGGTTATAAATTCGGGAGGAAAAAGTGACTGGAGTGAAGTATTTCCATTAATATTAAATCCCAGAAATGTAGCCTGATTTATAGAATTGGACCTTTTGTGTTAATTTTTTTTGCTTTAAAATAGGTTGTAACTACCGGAATGGCAGTTAAAACAACAAGACCAATAATTATAAAATGTAAATAATTTTGCGCCTCTGGAAAAGTTTTTCCAATGAAATAACCAGCATTTACTAAAATACCGACCCACAATGCAGCACCTATAATATTTGCTATTAGGAATCGCTTAAATTCCATTTGGCTAATTCCAGCAAAAATAGGAGCAAAGGTTCTTATGATAGGTAGAAAACGAGCTATGATTAATGTTTTTGCACCATATTTTTCAAAAAACTGTTCTGCAGTTTTTAAATGTGCCTTTTTGAAAAACAAAGTATCGCGCTTATCATATAAATTTTCACCTGCTTTTTTACCAAAATAATATCCAAACATATTTCCTAAAACGGCGGTAAAAAAAATGGAAAGAATAATTATGGTATAAGGTTCTGGTAAAATTTTAGTTGCACTTAATAGACCAGCAGTAAAAAGTAAGGAATCTCCAGGAAGAAAAAATCCAAAAAACAGACCAGATTCTATGAAAACTATAATGAGTAATAATAGCAAACCTCCATGCCCAATGATGTATTCAGGGTTGAAAAGACCTTTTAATATATCCCAATACTCATGCATGGTGCGCAGAATTGAAATTAATTTGGCAAAAAAAAGACTCTATCATATTGTCAGCAAGTATAATGGATTGCATTAAATAATGGAAACATTTCCAAACTCAACCAATTTGGTATTTAATTGTTCGCATTTGAATGAAACACAATTAAGCAAAAGGGCTATATTTACATTTTTATTTATTATATTTTTTTAAATGAATGAATACGAAGTAGTAATTGGTTTAGAAGTTCACGCACAATTATCAACCTTTAGCAAAGCTTACGCTTCTGATTCTGCTGAATTTGGAGCAAGTCCTAATAATCATGTAAGTGTAATCACACTCGGCCATCCGGGAACTCTTCCATTAGTTAACGAAAAAGTAATTGATTTTGCTATAAAAATGGGATTGGCTACGGGGTGTAGTATTCGTGAATACAATGAATACGCCCGAAAAAATTATTTTTATGCTGATTTACCCAAAGGTTATCAGATAACTCAAGATAAAACTCCGATTTGTTTTGACGGTAAAATAAACATTACCCTAAAAAATGGCGAGGTAAAAATGATAGGTATCACCCGCATTCATATGGAAGAAGATGCCGGAAAAAGCATGCACGACCAAGATATGTATGATTCTTTGATCGACCTAAATCGAGCTGGTGTGCCTTTAATTGAAATTGTTTCGGAGCCTGATTTTAGAAGTTCGGAAGAAGCTTATCAATATTTAACTGAAATTCGGAAACTTTTAAGGTATCTTGAAATTTGTGATGGAAATATGGAAGAGGGCAGTATGCGTTGCGATGCCAACATTTCTGTCCGCAAAAAAGGTGATCCAAAATTAGGAAACCGATGTGAAGTAAAAAACCTAAATAGTATTAGGAATGTGCAACGAGCTATTGATTATGAAGCTCACAGGCAAATTTCGGTGATAGAATCTGGAGGTTTTATTGATCAAAACACGTTAAATTTTGATGCTGTCAGCGGAACCACTTCTGTTTTGCGATCGAAAGAAATGGCAAATGATTATCGGTATTTTCCAGAACCTGATTTGCAACCGGTAATTGTAACTGAGCAAATGATTGAAAATGTCCGAAATGAAATGCCAATGTTGCCAGAGGCACTTGTAAAATTATACACCGGAAAATTTGGTTTATCAGATTATGATGCTGGAAATATTGCCGATCAGAAAGAGTTAGCTGCATATTTTGATAGAATTGTTATGCATACTCACAATTATAAAGCTGCTGCCAATTGGTTGATGGGTCCCATAAAAAGTTATTTAAATGAAAAAGCTATCGATATCTCATCGTTTATTTTACAACCGATAAAAATTGCTCAGATTATAGATCTTATTGACGAAGGAAAAGTTTCTCAATCTATGGCAACTCAGAAACTTTTTGATTTAATTATTCAACATCCTGAGCAATCACCATTATCAATTGCGGAAAACAATCAGTTGATTTTGGAAAACAATACTGACGAATTAAATTCATTTATTACATCAGTCTTTGCTCGTTTTCCTGAAAAAGTAGAAGAATACAAAAATGGAAAAAAATCACTTTCTGGCTTGTTTATTGGCGAAGTGATGAAAATGAGCAAAGGCAAAATAGATCCAAAAATTATAAATGCTGCTGTAATTGCAGAATTGCAAAAACTTTAAAATAAATTATAAAACAAGAAATATTGCAGTTATACTGCTTAAATAAAATTAATCCATTATGATCATGAAAAAATTCAGCTTTTACCTGTTGTTTACATTCTTATATATTTCATGCTCGCAAAGTAGTGAAGTTAAAATCTCAGGAAATTTTGGGAATGCAAGCGATAAAAAAGTTTTTCTATTTTTAATAACAGACAAGCAACCATTAATTAAAGATTCTACCATTATTAAAGATGATGGTTCCTTTAGTTTTTCGTTTGCGGCAACTGAGCCAACTTTTTTTCGGGTTTCTTCTAAAGATATTTATGTTGATGTAATCGCAAAAAACGGTGACCAGATTAAAATAAAAGCCGATCATACAAAAGATAAAAAGAAGTATGAAGTTTCTGGTTCTGCAGATTCTGAATTTATTAAAAAAGCAAAAGATTTTTCGACAGAATATGAGAAAGTAGCTGAAGGGTTAAATAAAAATTATAGCGATAATATGGCAGCAAAAACTGCAAATATGGATTCAGTGGTTCGATTATTAAATGCTAAAAACGAAACTGCAGCAACTCAACTTAATCAAGAATTGAAAAGTTTAATAAGCAATTCGAAACAATCATATGGTGCTTTGTATGTTATTAATTTTCTTAATCCAGAGCAAGAAGCTGTTTTTATCAATAATTTTATTGCAGAAAATGATAAAACATTCGGAAAGACAGACTTATATATTGGTTTGAAAAATCGAATGCAAGAAATGAAAAAATTAGCAGTAGGGCAGCCAGCACCAGAAATTAGCATGCCTACACCAGCTGGTAAAATGCTTTCACTTTCTTCATTAAAAGGTAAATACGTTTTAGTAGATTTTTGGGCATCGTGGTGCGGTCCGTGCAGAAAAGAAAACCCAAATGTGGTGAAACTTTATAATGAGTATAACAGTAAAGGATTTGAAATTTTAGGCGTTTCGCTCGACACGAAAAAAGAAAACTGGGAAAAAGCGATTGCCGATGATAAACTTACCTGGCCTCATATTTCAGAGTTGGCAGGTTGGCAAACATCAGTAGTTAAAAATTTCAAAATTGAATCAATCCCTTCTACATTGTTAGTAGATAAAGATGGTAATATTCTTGCAAGAAATTTAAGAGGGGAAGATTTAGAAAACTATTTAAAGAAACTATTTAATTGATATTTTTTTAATGTGAACTCAATGTTATTTGTTAATAATAGCTTAACATTCTGTTAACACAACTGACATTTATACAACCTATTTTTATCAAAAAATTGTACCAATGACAACCGTAAAGCAAAAGATTCTGATCGTTGATGATGAACCAGACATTTTAGAGTTAATTGAATACAATTTAAAGAAAGAAGGCTATACAGTTTATTTGGCTAGCAATGGTCAGGAAGCACTTGTGCAAGCAAAAAGATACATTCCTGATTTAATTGTAATGGATATTATGATGCCTAAAATGGATGGTATAGAAGCTTGTCGGCAAATCAGAAATATGCAAGAATTCAAAAATACTTTTATGGTGTTTTTGACTGCCAGAAGCGAAGAGTATTCAGAAATTGCAGGATTTAATGTTGGAGCAGATGATTATATAGCGAAACCAATTAAACCAAGAGCTTTAATATCTCGCATAAATGCCATTTTAAGAAGAAATACGTATACGGATTCTCCAACTGAAAATAAACTGGAAATTGGCGATTTAGTAATTGATCGCGAGTCATACCTGGTTTTTCAGAAAGAAGAAAAAATAATGCTTGCCAAGAAAGAGTTTGAATTACTTTATTTATTAGCATCTAAACCTGGAAAAGTATTTACCCGCGATGTAATTTTGAAAAATATTTGGGAAGACTCCGTTGTGGTAACAAATCGTACTATTGATGTTCACATCAGAAAACTCAGAGAAAAATTGGGTGAAGACTATATTTCTACCGTAAAAGGGGTAGGATATAAATTCGAAATATGACCAAAAACCTTACGCCAAGAGCAATTTCATTATACACGGCTTTATTAGTTAGTGCGATAGTTGGTATTATTACGTTGCTTTTCAAATCAAACTGGCTTGAATTATTGGCCATTATTGTATTAGTTTTTGTTTCTTCCTACTTTGTTTTTTTATATGCTCTTGAGTTTTTTATTTATCGAAAAATAAAACTCGTTTATAAAAATATTCACAATCTTAAAACTCAAAAAGCAGATGGAAATAGTCCTACATTAAGTAGCGATCCGATTGCTAATGTGAGTAATGAAGTGATGGATTGGGCTGCCGACAAAAAAACAGAAATTGATCAGTTAAAAAAGTTAGAGAAATTCAGGAAAGAATTTTTAGGAAACGTATCACATGAGCTTAAAACACCTATTTTTAATATTCAGGGTTATATTTTGACCCTGTTGGATGGTGCTTTGGATGACAAAGAAGTGCATGTTCATTTTTTAAAGAAAGCTGCAAAAAGTATTGATAGAATTGCCACGCTGGTTGAAGATTTGGAAGCAATTACTCAATTAGAATCTGGCGAATTGACCATGGAAATGGAAACATTTAATATCCTTGATCTGGTTCAAGATGTATTTGACTCTTTGGAAAGTAAAGCAAGCGAAAAGAAAATTACTTTCGATTTTAAAGAGGGAACTAAATATGCTTTTATAGTAGAAGCTGATAAAGACCGGGTTCAACAAATATTAATAAATCTGATTACCAATTCTATTAAATATGGTAAAACAGGAGGGAAAACTGTAGTTGGGTTTTATGATATGGACGAAAATATTCTGATTGAAGTAACCGATAATGGACTTGGAATAGAAGAAGAACATTTAGCTCGGCTTTTTGAACGTTTCTACAGAGTTGATAAAAGCAGATCACGCGAAGTAGGGGGAACGGGCTTAGGATTATCCATCGTAAAGCATTTGATTGAAGCTCATAAGCAAACCATTAATGTAAGAAGCAGCATTGGTGTTGGTTCTACTTTTGGTTTTACTCTTACCAAAGCATAATTTTTTTAGGGTAATTGTTTTTTTAATTTCCGTTTTTAAGCCCATCCTTTTTTAATTTTCTATTTTCGCGTGATTCTGATTTTTTTATCTGAATCTTAATTTGAATTCATGAAATTAATTTCTTTATCAGATATCATACTTTTCGAAAATGAAAATCTGGTTGTAGTTAACAAACCAGCAATGTTGCCGACCCTCGAGGAGAGAACCCAAACTGGTAAAAGTCTTCAGCAATTGGCAAAAGCCTGGAATGCCGAAGCTCAAATTTGCCATCGTTTGGATAAAGAAACATCTGGATGTATAATCATTGCTAAAAATCCAGAAACGTATCGTTTTGTAAGTATGCAATTTGAGCATCGTGAAGTTGATAAAACTTATCACGCAATTGTTGATGGCTTATTTGATTTTAAAGAACTTCAAATTAATTTACCTATTTTAAATCAAGGACAGGGCAAAGTGAAAATTGATCGGCAGGAAGGTAAAAAAGCGGAAACTATTTTTAATTCCATCCAATTTTTCAAGCATTACACCTTGGTTTCCTGCAAACCAATTACAGGTAGAATGCATCAAATAAGAATTCATTTAGCGTCGCAACATGCAGCCATAGTTGGCGATGAAATGTATAAAGGAAAAGCAGTTTTTTTATCAGAGTTAAAAAGAAAATTCAAACTTGGTAAAGATCAGGAGGAGCAACCGATTATGAAACGATTTGCTTTACATGCTTATCAAATCACATTTAATGTTGCAGAGAACTCACCGGTAACTATTACAGCACCTTATCCAAAAGATTTTGCAACCTTATTAAAATTACTTGAGAAGTTTGATTGAAATTTAAAAATCGTAATTTCTAGGAGCAATATTTAACCGAAGTCCACCGGTTATAATCATCGATTCGGTGTCTCTAGCATTTATTTCACTATCCAATTTTCGATAAACTCCAGAAAGATCGAAGTATAAATTATGCCTTAACTGATAAGAAACAATACCGGATACATTAGTTAATTGTGTTGCCACACCTTGCAAAGTTTCATTCCCGTAATCTTTAATGCGGGTTGTATAATTTAGCAAAATGTTGCTTCCATAATTCAGACCGCCACTATCGGCACCAAACGTTGCACTAATTATGGTAAACTTTAGGGTTAATTTTTGAATAGGTTGATATCTCACAATTGCTATGTATTCTTTAAAATTTGCTCCTAAAGGGTGAGCTAGTGGTTGAGAATAATGAGAATAGGATTGTTGAGTATTAAAATGTGTGTAGGTGTAAGGTCTTGCTGCATTGTACTCTATTTGCAAATCAAGATTACTAATATTAGCAACATCAATGTATTTTAATCCTAACTGATAGCCAAATTTATTTGCCCACCAGCCATCTCCAGCAGTAACTTCAGCAAATTTAAATTCATCTACAAACAATTGCCCGTATGCTGAAAATCGTTTAAGAAAATTATATTTAAAATCAGCACCCAATGATGCATTATGTGGACTTCCCAAATAAAATTCAACGTTTCTGTAAAAAATAATGGGGTTTAAATAATTCAAATCAAAACCATTATCGTTGGAGAAAACAATGTTTTCAAATAAACCTACATTTAGGTTTTTGTTCAGATTTACACTCAAATGATGCACTGCTGCGAATTTTTTAGGAAACGTTTTATTATTTAGTACACCATTTACATCCGTTAATTCAAAAAATAAATTGGTGTAATTTAGTTTCCAAACGTTGGTATTTAGTTTTAAAAACAGGTTAGAATTTCCAGCATCTGATTGTATCATAGAACGAAAACCATTTCCAATAAAATTTCGATCGTTACCAAATTGAATATTCACATGGCGAATGGCTTGAAAAGAAATATAGCCACGTGCCTCAGAAAAATCAATTGATGTACCATCACCATAAGGTTTTACTAATCCACCACCAGGCAGTATTTTGAAATTATTGGTCAACTTATCTTGAACATAATTAGGTACTCTTGCCTGATTTTCTGTGAGATATGTGTAAAACGCTAACTTTTTACTTATCAATCCTTCAATTTCTACTCCACGAGTATTGGTGTAAACTAAATTATCTGAATTGGAATCTTTACCAATTACATCATACAAAACCGGATTCAATCTCAATCTGAAATCTGGAACATCAACCGCAAAAAAGTCCGTTTTGCTTTTATATATTTTTTTTAGAAGCGGATTTTTACTCATCTCGAAGCTACTTTCATTGTACACCCAATTATCTCGGTTTATGAATGCGATTAATTTCAAGTCGGTTTTGCTTAAAACTGTAGAATCTGTCGAAAATTGATTGACAACCAATCGCATTGCTTTTCGATTATATGGTTTAACAGACGTAAAAACCGAATCATTTATTCTTCCCGATTTAATTTCGAGCCGATCAAAAATATGATACGCTTCTGTTTGCAAAGGTTGATAAGCAGATTGTGAGAATGCGGCTGTTGAAAATAAAAAGCAAAAGCAAGTCGAAATAAGGTTTTTCATTAGCCAAATATAAATTTTATTTAAAAAGGAATGAGGGTTTCCTTAATGTGTAAATATTTGATGGTTGTTGAAACTTGTAATTGGAGTTTTTAAACTTTATTGAAAAATCAAATTATTTTGTATTTTTACTATTAAATCAGACATCCAATAATATGTTATATCCTTTGAATCGAAGCCGCCATTTAATAAACGCTCTTGGAACAATTATAATCAGTATCTATTTTATTCTAACAAAAAACTACTATTTTGCTGCACTTACTTTAGGTATTACAGGATTAAGTTTCATTATATTTTTTAAGTTGAAAAATGATTTGAACAGATTTCAGGAAATTTTTAAGCAAAATCTTACCTATTATCGTGTTTGTGTTTTTTCATTTTTCGGCTTATTGATTTTGAGTATGTTATCAGCAAGCAAAAACATTATCATTAATAAAGAATACTTATTCATACTCGGCGGAGCATTTTATGCGTCTATTTTATATTTTTACTATCTAGTATTTTTTAAAAAATACGATAACAATAACAATTTAGCATACATTTCAACATCAAAAAATGATCTTGATTATTTATATGATCAGGATTTTTTGGGTTTAAGCTTTTTTTAAATTATTTTTCTTTTGTTCCGTTCCGCTTAGCTAAAAAATAACCTAACGTTTTGCTAATACCTTTATACCAACGTACTATATAATAAGGGTATACCATCCAATCAGCTTTTAATTGATAGCGATATTTAATATATGCAGTAGTTGGAAATACATCATTCAACAAATAGCGGAACTTATTGATCGTTCCGTTTTGTTTTTTTAAATACGCTAAATTGTTAAGTTCATTAGTTTTAGAAGTTTTATCTAGTTTTTGATAATCTCCATTCAGAAAATACAAAAAACGTTGCTCCGCTTCGATAGAAGTTATTTCAATTTCTTTAGGTAAAATATCTTCTAAAAAATCTACCTGCCAATATTTTTTTAATAAATATAGAACTGAACAAACCTCATTCGTGCAATTATATTCTTTAGAGGTACTTAAAAATTTATCCCAATCAATCTTATTTTCCTGTTTTCTAAAAATTTCACGCAAATCGCAAAAGGAACTAATTTTCAACCTTCCGAAAAATAAATGTTTATGAATGTGTATACATAAATGCTGTATCAAATCATTTAATTGCAAAGTATATACTTTATTAATTCCAAAATCAGTTGAAATTGTATTTTTTATATACCTGTTTGTGTCTATCTCATACGATTGCCCTCCTGAATGAATTCTATTGTGTACCTCTATGAAATGATTGTTTTTGGTTAATGTAAATGGATGTGCAGTTAAAATCTTGCTACTTATATAAGAGCTTGTTTGAGGAGTATTTTCAAGTTTCCAGCCTAGTTCTATTAATATTTTGACCATTTTGTCTAGATCATGTGATTCGACTAAAATGTCAATATCGCTTATGTGTCTTAATCCATAATCCTGATAAATCTTTTCAGCCAAATAAATTCCTTTTAATGGAATTAATCTAACTCCTTTAAGATTTGATGAGTAAGCTATTTCATTGAATAAATAAAATAATCGAATGTTTTCAGCTAATAATTTCTGATAAACTTTCACAGCATTTGCTTGTACAAATGGAGGAATTATATTTTTAATTTCTGTATTAGAAAAATGAAGAGTAAATAATTGAATTAGATAATTATTAGAAGCCTGCTCAATAAAATAATCCCAATCTGTAACTTCTTTACTTATATTAATTATTTCATTAATAGAATTCTGATCTAAAACACAATTCGATAACCTGATCATTAATTGATTTTCAGGAATCATTCCTTCGTATTTCATTTAATTTTAATTAAAATTAAATTTATAATCCGTTGTTGGCGGAAGTAAGAACCCATTTCCAATCTTGTTTTTTCTTTCTTTTCCAAATAGTTACATAAGTTCCGATCGAAAAAATGCTGTCGTTTGTTGAAGACAAATATTGAAAATTGCCATATGTGTAGCCAATATCACCAGAAAGGCTAACTTCAGCAGACAAAGGTCGCCAAGTATAGATCCCAAGATTTGAATCTATATTCGAAAGTCTGTCTTTCAAAGCAATTATTCCTTTTACAGGGAGTGAGTTTGGAATTAACCAAACTGCATTGCTATCAGCATAATTTAAATAGGCATTGGCCAATCCGGCTTGCTTACTTTCTTCAGAAAATTTCTTGTCTAACTCAAATAAAGCGTTTAACTCTTTAGTTGTATTAACCCTTTGTACACAAGCAGTAAATAGAAGACTAAATAAACTTATTACGATAATTGATATTCTCATTTTCTTAGTTTTTAATTAAAGAAGCTGGATAAAGCAGTTTTATTGATTCAATAGATAATTTTATAAGCTAATTAATTTAGTTTTAATTGCAATTCACTTCTTTTAATATCAATCCACTACTAAAGTTTAATTTCGATCGATTTTCAAAAACCATCATATTGTTTTTTTCTTCCACATTTCCCATACCTTCCACAAAACCTTCGTCGGTTTTTAAAAAAACAATTTCTCGCTTGCTTTCTTGACCTTCACTTATAAAATTGTAAGTACCAATTAATGTATCACCTGACATTTGACCTTCAAAAATACCTACATTTTTATCCTTTTGATATAAATTATATGTCAACTCCCCAATCATTGTATTATCTATACCATCGATTGACAAGGTTACAGTATCATTATTTTTAATATAAGAATAACATATAGTCTCATTTTTTTTGGAAAGAAGAGAAGAACTATCCAATCCTAATTTATCATTATTTTTCTCATTTTTTTGCTTACAGCTTAGTACTGTAATCATTAGAAAAGAGGCAAGTAACAGAGTTGATTTTTTCATATTTATGTGCTTTCTATATCAACGAATGTCAGTAAAAAAGATTAACCCTGCAAAATTTTTAGAATTGATAATCCTTTCACTAAATTTTGATGGATAAAAACAATCAAAAATAATGTGTGTTAGAAAATCTAATATTACAATATTTATAAAAAAGAATTAAAATCATGAAAAAAATTATGTTGTCAATACTTTTTACGTCTTTTATTTTTGTTGGTGCAATTGCTCAAACTTTTACATTAACTAGTAACTCAATTGGAGGGCAAAGCACTAAAAAACAAGAGTTTAACGGTTTTGGATGTAACGGCGAAAACTTATCACCACAACTTAACTGGAAAAATGCACCCGCTGGAACTAAAAGTTATGCAATTACAGTTTACGATCCAGATGCACCTACTGGAAGTGGTTTTTGGCATTGGGTGGTATTTGATTTACCTGCAAATATTAGAGAATTAGTAGAAGGAGCTGGCAAAGTTGGTTCACCATTAGCACCAAAAATGGCAGTACAAAGCAAAACTGATTTTGGCGGAAACGGATACGGAGGCCCATGTCCACCGCAAGGGCACGGTATTCACCAATATGTATTCACGGTTTATGCATTAAAAGTTGAAAAACTTGGACTAGATGAAAATGCAAACCCAGCATTTGTAGGGTTTAATTTATGGATGAATACTATTGAAAAAGCTTCAATTGTAATGTATTATCAACGATAATTTATAATTTTAACACAAAAAACATGAACAGAAGAGCAACAGCAAATTGGAAAGGTGATGGCGCTACAGGCCAGGGAACACTAAATTCGTCCAATAAATTTTTTAACAATACTCCTTATAGTACTAAATCTCGATTTCAGAATGAAGATGGTATGTTGGGAACTAATCCTGAAGAACTAATTGCTGCAGCACATGCCGGTTGTTTCAACATGGCTTTGAGTTTTGCTTTAGGCGGTAATTCATTTCCTCCAACAGAATTGAATACTGAAGCAACTGTAACAATAGAGCAAACAGGAGTTGATTTTAAAATCACAGCCATTAAATTGGAATTAAGTGGGAAAGTGGAAAATATTACTAAAGAGAAATTTTTAGAAATAGCGGAGGGAGCAAAGAAAACGTGTCCCGTTTCTCAAGCATTAAGTTCTGTACCGATAACACTTGAAATTAAAGAGTTTAGTAATTAGAAAAACCAATTGTATAAATAAAAAAATGCCCTCAATATAATTAGGGGCATTTTTTTTATTTTAAATTTTAAAAATATCACGCTAAACTTTATATTTTCATAACCGTTGTTTTAGACTAAAAAACATTCCAGAACTTTGAAGTTTTATAGATCCTGAACCAATACCTGTTCCTGGGATTTTTATAAATGGTTCTAATTGTATAGATAAATTTTTATAAACTGTTTTTTCAAATCCAAGAGAAAAATTGTAAACAGATAGGTAATGATTTTTTCTTTTTATAGCATCAAAATGATGTTTAGCTTCACCATATTGAGTTTTATAAACAAAATCATATGATTCTGAGCGCATAAAATAACTTGACACTCCGGCACCTACAAATAATTTACCGGTTGGACTTGGCAAAAGATAATATTTGAACGTAACAGGTACATCAATTACTAAACATTTGGCATAAACATCTTTTGCAGGGTAGGAGTATGGACTTGTCCAACCTTCAAATTCATATGGATTATTTGCCACATGATACTTTTTCATAGCTCTGTTTACTCCTAATGAAACACTTGCATTTTTAATAAAATAATATTCTGCAGCAACACCATAGTTTACCCCCGCATATTTACTTACAAAGTTTGAATTGTAGGTAAAGTCTGGAGAAACCATTGCAAGAACAGCAAATTTGTTTTTACTTATTTTTGGAAGTTTAATTTGTGAATTATCAATGTCAGTATTTTTTATCGATAATATTTCTGAATTAGAAAATGGATAAATAAGTGGAATTGGTGATAAGTAGCTCACAAATTCATTAGCTATTGGTTGAAAACTGTTAGAATTTGAAATAGAATTATTATTATTACTCGTATTGTTTTCCAATTCTTTTACTAATGACTCTTGATCATTTTTAGCGGATGCTTTTATACTTGCTATAGTTGCCTCATTAGTAGTCACGTTTATCTCACGATTATTGTTTTCTTTAGAATTATCAATACCGTTTAATTTGCTTTTATCTGAATTTTTAATGATTGCTATATCTTCACCTAAATAAAAAGTATCCTTTTCTTTGTTTTTTAAGGTCTTTTCTTCGTCGCCATTCAATTTTTTTCGAGCATTCTGTGAATCATCAATTGCTATAAAATTATTGCCCGAAAGTGCTAATTGATTTTTCGTATCACTTTTAGAAACACCTAACAAAGTCTGTTCAGCGTTATTTGTTACTGATGCTATGTTATTTTCACCAGTTTGTAGATTTTTATCTTCCAAATTATTATTCTTCGATTCTGATGATGATTGATTGCTTTCACCAGTTTCTTCTTTTACAGATTCTGAATTAGCATTTGAAGACTTTTCAGTTTGACCAGAAGATTTGGCAACCAAATCCTGATCACTAGTTCTCTTAGTAAAATTAAATTGACTAAAATTCACCACTAAAATACCGCCTAGAAATACAGCAGCAATTAAAGCAGGAATTTTAAAACGTTGCCAAATGTAGAATGCAGGTTTCTTGCGATCCAGCTTTTGTTCCATATTGGCCCAAGCTGCCTCATTAAAAGGGAAATCTATTTTATCTGCTGCATCTTTAAAAATGCCGTTATATTTTTCTTCAGGCATATTTTGCAAACTCATCTTTGTGATATTTTTTAATTAAATCCTTCATCTTTCCCTTCGCTTTAAATAAATTTGATTTAGAAGTTCCAGTTGAGATTCCCAACATTTCTCCAATTTCATGATGTTGGTAGCCATCAATTACATATAAGTTAAACACTGTACGGTAAGCAGGTGGCAAACGTTGCACCAATGCAATAATCTCTTTGTATGATAATATATTTACTGCAACTTCGTGAACCATCGGGTCTCCAGCCTCTTCTATTGGAACATTGTTATCGTATTTGGCATTTTTCCTAATTAAATCTAATGCCGTATTTACTACAATTGTTTTAAACCAAGGTTTAAATGCTTTTTCCTGATCATATTTACCCAAATTCATGAATATTTTCAAAAATGCATCATTCAAAATATCCATTGTATCATCTTCATTGCCTGAATATCTGAAAGCGATACTCATTCCATAACTGTAAAATTGCTTATAGAGTATTTTCTGAGCAGAACGCTTTTCAGCAATACAATCAGCAATCAACTCAGAGAAAGAAATTTTAGACGTGTTATTCACAAATGCTCAATAGGTTCAATGAAAAATACGAGAGTTTAGCGCTCATAATTTTATGTAAATGTATTTAATTATCTTCTTGTTCTAAAATTGTGGTAAAATTCAAATCTTTTGATCGCTTATCAATTCATGTTCCATGGCATATCTCACCAAACTAGCAGTATTATTTAGGTTTAGTTTTGCTAAAATATTTTTTCGATGTGTTTTTACTGTAGCAGGGCTTAAGAAAAGTAGATTGGCAATTTCAGTATTAGTTAGCCCTCTGGTTACATGTTCGACTATTTCTTTTTCGCGATGCGTGAGCACATCATGACTAACTACTCTTTTTGACTTTTGAACGTCAGGCTGACCAAGTGTATAAATACCTTTCATAATAATTTCAGAAATATCGGAGCTCATGTAGAGTTCATCTTTATCAATCATTTCGAAAGCTTTTAGTAATTCCTGAGCTCCAGTATTTTTTAATATAAATGCATTCGCACCGGCTTTCAACATTTGATTTACAGAAACAAAATCATCAACCATAGTCAAAGCGATAACTTTACAATCAGGACATATTTTTTTAATTTCTTCTGTAGTTGCAATTCCATTAAGGCCAGGCATATTTATGTCAATAATTATGTATTCTGGTTTTAAAATTTTAACCAATTCCAAAGCTCTGGGTCCATTTAATGCCTCACCAATTATTTCAATATTTTTATGTTGTTTCAATACTAGTTTCAAACCATCAAGAAACATTTGATGATCATCAACTATTAGAATTCTTTTCTTTTCCATAGTATTTACTTTTGAAAGGTAGTTCAATCATAACATTATTTCCATAGCCAGGTTTGGTATCTAAACTTAGACTTCCATTTAACATTTGTATTCGGGTTGCTATATTTTTCAACCCGTATCCTGTTTTTATTTTTTCATAATCAAATCCTTTTCCGTCATCTTCATATATAAATACAACTATGTTATCGCGATAAAGCAATTGAATGGATATTTTTTTTGCCTGTGCATATTTAATTGTATTGTTTACCAATTCCTGCATAATCCGGTATAAATTTATAGTAATCTCAGGTGTTATATTCTCAGGAAAATGAGAAGAATGTAAATTAAATTTGAGACTATTAAACCTACTCATTTTAAACATATAATTATCTATTGCTGCGGGCAACCCATGTTCGTCCAATACACTTGGATTTAATTGAAATAAATGTTCGCGCATGTTGCGAATGGATGAATCCAAAATCTGTAATGCGTTTGCATGTATCTGTTTCAGATCATCATCTTGTTTTTCAATAAGTGTTGACATTCCATCAATGTATAATCGAAGCGTAGAAAGACTTGTTCCTAAATCGTCATGTAAATCTTTGGCTAAGCGTTGTCTTTCTTGTTCTTGAGTACTCACAATTATAAAAAGCTGTTGCTTTTGTTGTTTATGAAGTAAAAATAATCGGTATCGGATAATTAGAAAAATCATTAGAACAACAGCTAAGGTTACTTGCCAACCCCATTGTTTTATAATTTCCATCACTTCTTTAGAATAATTGTAAGATTCTTGTTCTCAGTAATTCAAAATTTACAGGTTTTGCAATAAAATCTGATGCGCCTAGTCTTTTAGCATCTTCCCTGTTTTTTATATCATCATAAGCTGTTATCATCATAACTTTAAGATGCGGAAATTCTTTTTTCACAAATTGCAATAAGTCAAGACCACTTAATCCTGGCATTTTAATATCAGATAAAACTAAAACGATATCGAATTTATTTAATGTATTTAAATATTGAATGGCGCTTTGTGCAGAAGTTGCAAATCTGAACAGAAATTTACCTTCTTGAATATCCTTCTTAAATTTTTTTCTAAATAAAAGTTGTATATCTTCCTCGTCATCAACTACAAGTATCTTTAAAATATCTTCTTTCATAGGTAGTGAAATACTCAAAATTTATTGTTAAATATCATTTAATTATCTGAGAAACTGGCAATTTAATTACAAATTTGGTATAATGACCTATTTCCGATTCGAGGCTCATTTCTCCATTATGTCTGCCTACAATTAAGTCAAAGGAAATTGATAAGCCTAAACCAGTACCTTTTCCTGCACTTTTTGTTGTGAAAAATGGATCAAATACTTTATCTTTTAGTTCATCTGGTATTCCATATCCATTGTCTCGAATAGCTAAGAAAACATAATCATTTGACAAGGAAGTGGAAACAATTATTTCTGGTTTAAATTCATTTCCTTTTTCTCTTTCTTCAATTAATCGCTGATTAACTGCATCAAAAGCATTATTCAATAAGTTAATAATTACACGGCTTATTGATTGCTCAATTAATTCTATAGAAGGTAAATTGGGGTCAAAGTTTTCAGTTATTTTACATTCAAACCCATTTTCGATGGTTTGAAAACTACTATAACTAAATGTAACAGCTTGTTTTAAAATTTCATTGAGATTCGCTTTTACAAATTTTTCTTCTTGTTCATCTCTTGAATGTAAAAGCATGCTCCGAACAATTTTTTCAGCTCTTTTTCCATGAAAAGTAATCCGATCTACATTTTCTTTTAATTCATCCACTACTTCCATAATACCCAAATTGGGTTTTGTATCAGCCAATTCATTCAATAAATCAGTACTTAATTCCGAAAAATTATTAACAAAGTTTAAAGGATTTTGAATTTCGTGAGCAATACCAGCGGTAAGCATACCAAGGGAAGCCAGTTTTTCTCTGGCAACTAATTGCTTTTGAGTATCTCTAAGTTTAATCATAGAAAAATTAAGTTCGGCAGTTCTACGTGCAACCTGAATTTCTAAATCTTGTTTTTGTTGCTCGATTAATTTATTTCTTTCTAATTGTTGTTCACGTTCTCTTCTTCGTTTTTCCGCTTTTTCCGCTTCCAGTTCTTTCCTAATTATGTTTATTCGATAAGCTAAAGCAAGAGATAAAAAAACGGCCTCAACTGTTGAAGCAAAAATTACAATCGGGTAACTAAAACCCATAATGGTAATGCTTGGCGGAATTCCTTGAAGGTCAAGAATAATATGCGTAAACATGGCAAGAATTAAGGGTAACCAAGCCAATGAAAAATAAATTGCGATTCGTTGTTTTAGCCGAAGAGAATGTATAGCCGCTGTAATTACCAAACAACCTCCTGCTAAGGCTGCCATTTGATTTAACTTTAAAACCCAAGAACTAAAAGGATATACAATCACCATTACGGCTATTGAAAGCATACACAATTCAACTGCAAGAAAATAAGGTGTGTATTTTGGAAGGTTAGTTTTTATTCGTAAAAAACTTTCAGAAAATTTTGTTGAAAAGAAAAATGAAAGGGCAAGCAAGGAGTACATAGACCTTATATGCCACCAAGGCGAATTGGGCCATAAAAATTCATAGCCTTTGCCCATCCAAGTAAGCAAAAAAAGTAAAGTCATTAAAAGATAACCTGTATAATAAATATAACTCCTGTCCTTTAATAAGATAAAAATAAAAAAGTTGTAGAAAGCCAAAATGAACAAACAGCCTGAAAGTATACCAATTACCCAGTTTTCACTGATGTTGCGTTGCATTAATGGTGGAAAAGAGGAAATAGAAAATGCCGCATACATTAAGGTTCTGCTTTCGCAGCGGACATAAAAAACGATGGTGTCTTTAGTATAGAATGGAAATTTTATAGAATTCGGAAATTCATTCGAATTATTTCTAAATGGGTAAGTCGCTCCAATTTTTTGTTCAATTATTTTACCTGCAGTGTCTGGATAAAAAACAGAATATTTTTCTGTTCGGGTTGCAAAATCTGTAAAGTACCAAACAGAAGAATCTTTTGGAGGCACTATAGCACACTTGAACCAAATTGCAGAATTTATAAATTCATTGAAATAGTTGTTTGGGATATTTTTAAAAATCAGATCACCTTGAGCTATAATATCTTGAATGTTTAGTAATTTACTTTTATCTTCAAACGCAAAAATAGTATCGCTAAAATAATAAAATGAAGTTTTTTGGTTTAAATCAGTAACCTTCAATTTATTTTTGCCAAAAGAATTGATTGATACACTTTGTAGTAGAAACAAGAAAATAACTATTAGCAGATAGTTTTTCATTTGGCTAATATAATTTCATTTGACGTAGAATAAACATTAATCCATTATAAAAGTTAAGATTAGTATTAAAATATTTCATCAAACTGAACGATAAATTTGAGAATTAAAAATATGTTGATTGATTAATAAGTACAAATAAATGATAACTAAATTAAAAGTTGAAATCTGGAGCGATATGGTTTGTCCGTTTTGCTATATCGGTAAAAAAAATTTTAATGATGCGCTTCAAAATTTTGAACATAAAAGTGAAGTGGAAATTGTTTGGAGAAGTTTTTATTTAAATAAAGAATTAAATACCAAACCTGGTGAAACGGTTAAAGAAAGTTTGGCTTTATCAAAGGGATGGTCGGAGGCAGAGGTTGAACAAGCCACAAATTATACTTCTAAAATGGCAGCTGAATCAGGTTTGCAATTTGATTTTTCGAAAGCTATTGCCGCAAACTCTGCAAAAGCACATGAATTAGCACATTTTGCTGCCAGCAGAAATTTAGCCGATAAAGTTTATGAAGCTGTTTTTTCGGCATACTTTACGGAAGGCAAGAACATAAATGATAAAGGCACATTATTGGATATTGCTAATGATATAGGTTTGGATAAAAAAGAAACCGAAGATGTATTAAGCAATGAAGTTTTCGCGCCCGCAGTTGATTTTGATTATTATCAAGCGCAAAATTTAGGAATTACCGGCGTTCCATTTTTTCTATTTAATGAAAAATACTCAGTTTCTGGTGCTCAGCCTACTTCTGTTTTTCATTCTATTTTGAATGATACCTGGAGTAAAATGCAGAATGAAATTTAAGAAATAGTTAGTTTTCTTTAATTGTTATTTCGGTTTAATTTATCTTTTATTTCTATTTATTATTTGACTGATAAACAATTTGTTTTAAATTATTTGGGGCTTACCCTGAAAAACGGGTCGGGCTTTCCGCTTTCTCTTTTTTGATTTAATTGTTTTTTTAAAGGAAAAAAAGGATGCCGCTACTATCCCTAAGCCTCATTCCTCCAATTTTACATTCAAATACATTGATTTAAAACGAAAAACGGGGTTTACTTTTTAAGGAAAATGAAAAGTTAGCTAAAAAATAAATAGAGTTTTACTATTTAACAATAACCAAGCGCATAGTAAATAAGAACAAAAATTACGATAGTTCCGATGCAGCCACCTCCAAGTTTGCTTGCTCCATAGCCAGCTATTAATGTTTTGAAAAATCCGTTCATATTTTATTTTTTTAGTAAACCTTGCAATTAAAATACCGTAGATTTTTGATTATACAAAATCTAATCTCAGTTTAGCTTATTTGCTTGCTGGATTGTAATAATAAACAACTTGATAAGGTTGAAATTTTAGTACAGAAGATAATTGACCAATTTTTAGATTCTGTAATTGTGGAGTGGGTTCGCAAACTGTGAATTTTTTACCCTCGTATTCAATTCCTTTAGGGTTTTCTTTGTCGAAATTTACCGCCATGGTTATATGCGTTGGATATAGCATAGCAATCATTGGAAGATTATAAATTTCTTTAATCAAATAGAAAAACAAACCAGCTCGATCATCGCAATCGCTATGGTTGTACAACAATGTTTGTTCTGGCGAAAGTCTACGTTCTTTTCCGAAATTTTCAACATCATCTACATATAAAAACGCATATCTGGTAAACCTCATTAAATAGTCGACACCTTTTTTCTGACTCATTCCCGAAATATATTTTTTCAATAAGGGAATAAGTGATGAATAGGTTTGTCTGCTTAGTGGAATGTTAAAATAACTTTCGAACGGTACTTCAGGATAATTTTTGAATAATTGTTTTAACTCTGAATTTAGTAAAATATTGAAATGATATTCACGCTCTCTGAAATTGAATGCTAGTTTTTCTTCCTGATAGTTTTCTGGTTCAAAATCTGGAATTTCATTGATGTGATACGAAAATTTCTGGGTAGCACCCTCAACTGGCATTTCAACCGGAAAAATTGGAGATTGCTCATACAACAGTTTCCCATAATCGTGATAATTTAAACAAACATATTGTTTACCTGAATTACGGTATAAAGGAATATCGAAAATTTCATCATCGCTTCTGATATAAAGAATTATTTGTTCTTTACCAGCTGCCAAGCGTGCATCAAAACCTAAATGTGTAAGTAAATACCATTTCATAATGGTATAGGATATGTAATTTTTTTCTTTTGGATATAGATTACCTGCTGCTTTCCTGATTAATTGGTAATAAAACCAATCGTCTAATTTATTTTCTGTTCTAAAAATTTTAAGTGCAGCAATTAAATCCTGATAATTTGATTGGCTAATTTCTGCTGCAAATTTCAGGATTGTTTTTTGGCTTAATGTATCCGTAAAGTCAATTGAATTGTTTTGAGTAACGCAAGCATTAAACGTTTTATTAGCAAATGGAATGCATATCGTTTTCTCCTGTCCATAAAAAATGGATGGGGAAAATATAAACAGCCATATGATTAATTTTTTCAATTTATGTACTAATGATTTAACAATAACTTAACTATTAATTTACATTAAAGTTACAATTTATTTACATTAAATTAACATTTGAAATAAATCTTAAGAATTTTGATTCTTAAAATTTAACAATTCTTTGGTTTTATTATCTGTAACGCAAGCATTAAGTCATAGACTGTAAAAATGAATGCTTTCCATTTTTAAAATTAAGTCTTAACCACATTCTATTTCTTAACAAAAATTTAACCCGTTGTGCAGTATAAAACAATATATAAAAATGTAAATTCGTAGTGCGAAAGGCTTAAAGATAGTAGCGGCATCCTTTTTTTCCTTTAAAAAACAATTAAATGGGATTCTTCGCTTAGCTCAGAATTGAAATATAGCGGATAGCCCGGCTCGTTTTTCACGGGAAGCCCCAAA
>ENA-OFCX01000259-OFCX01000259.1-metagenomes-genome-assembly--contig:-NODE-259-length-29792-cov-3.371154_pt1 | contig 29792 bp, 29 predicted proteins | sample MGYA00153384_OFCX01 | MGnify analysis MGYA00153384
AGTCGCTGCCAATGCCAAAAGTTGAGAGCTTGTCATGGCTGTGCTGCAAGACTTTTTCAGTCGGCTTGCCGCGCAAAATATCCATCAGGTGTCCCGCCCCAAAGCTGATGCCGCTGGCCTGCCGCACACGGTAAATGCAGCTCAGCATTTTGCGGGCGGCATCGGTGGCGTCCCATACCGCAGGCGGTGAAATGCAGTTATCGCAGTTACCGCAAGGTAAACTTTTTTCATCAAAATAATGCAGCAAACTTACCCGCCTGCAAGCCGTACCTTCAGCCAAATTCAGCAACGCATCCAGCTTGCTGCGCATCACGGCTTTGAACTCTTCACTCGCGGCTTCGCTGGTGTCAATCATGCGGCGCTGGTTGACGACATCGTTCAGGCCGTAGGTCATCCATGCGTTGGCGGGCAAGCCGTCGCGTCCTGCCCTGCCGGTTTCCTGGTAGTAGCCTTCAATGTTTTTGGGCATGTCCAGATGCGCCACAAAACGCACGTCGGGTTTGTCAATGCCCATGCCAAAGGCAATCGTGGCCACCATCACCTGCGCGTCATCACGTAAAAACTTGTCCTGTCGCTGCTGGCGCAGCACCGAATCAAGCCCCGCGTGGTAGGCCATGGCATTGATGCCAGCGCCTTGCAATGTGTCAGCAATTTCTTCCACCCGTTTGCGAGACTGGCAATACACAATGCCCGCTTCGCCTGCGTGCTCTGACTGGATAAAGCGCAGCAGCTGCTTGGTCGCATCAAGCTTCTCAACGATGGTGTAGCGAATGTTGGGCCGGTCAAAGCTGCTGACAAACTGCTCGGCCTGCTCCAGATGCAGACGCTCGACGATGTCAGCGCGTGTCAGGTCGTCTGCCGTCGCCGTCAGTGCAATGCGTGGAACGCCCGCGTAGCGTTCGTGCAGCACGCTCAGTGCTCGGTATTCGGGCCTGAAGTCGTGCCCCCACTGGCTGACGCAATGCGCTTCGTCAATCGCAAACAGGGCCAGCTGGCCCTGCGCGAACAAGTCATCCAGCAGGCCCAGAAAACGGGGGGTGACCAGCCGCTCGGGGGCCACATACAGCAGCGTCAGCTGCCCGCTTTGCATTTGCCATTCCACATCCTGCGCCTGCTGCCAGTCAAGTGAGGAATTGAGAAACGCCGCCTTGACGCCCGCCTCATGCAGGGCCCCCACCTGATCGTGCATGAGTGCAATCAGGGGCGAGACCACGATGGCCACGCCATGACCTTGCTGCTGGCGCACGATGGCCGGTATCTGGTAGCACAGGCTTTTGCCGCCGCCCGTTGGCATCAGCACCAGGGCATCGCCTCCGCCCGTCACATGCTCCACAATGGCTTGCTGCGGCCCACGAAAGGCGTCATAGCCAAAGGTATCTTTCAAAACGGAGTGAACGGCGGACACAGAGAGACCCAATCCAACAACAAAACAAACATCGAGGGCAGTCAGCCCGCCAGGCGCTTATTGTGCGCTGAGGTGCACTTTGCTGAGGGCAAACACATATTTATGGTTTTTCGGCCATGCTTTGTCGAATTCGGCTTGCAGAAAATTGGGTTTTGCGTGGCCAAGATTTAACTGTATTTCCATAAAACACAACGCTTCGCTTTGCCAGCTGAACGCACAAAGGAGAAATAGATATGGTCTACAAGTCTTTCATGATGGCTTCGGCGGGGTTGCTGTGGGCAGCCTCGGCACTGGCACAAACCGCCCCGGCCCCGACGATGTACGTGCAGGCAGGCGCTGGCGACCACCGCAGCGCAGCACTCACGGTGGGTGCCACCTTGCCCTGGCGCAACTGGTCATGGAATCTGGGCAGCGGCACCGTCAGAGGCCATTGGGATGCGTATGTGGGAGGCTGGTCTGGAAAAGATCCGTCGGATCACCGCTTTACCACGGCAGTGATCGGCATCGGGCCCAGCCTGCGCTGGCGCGGCGCGCAAGGCACATCGCCCTGGTTTTTTGAAGCGGGCACCGGCCTGATGGTTTCCAACAAATATTTCTACAACGGTGACGAACGCATGGGAACGCGCTGGAACTTTGCATCGCACCTGGGTCTGGGGCGCAACTTCGGCTCGGCTTCTCAGCATGAGCTGTCGCTGCGCGTTCAGCATGCCTCCAATGCGGGCATTAAAAAACCCAACCCTGGCATTAACTTTCTACAGCTGCGCTACGCCCGGGCGTTCTGAGAAACTGTCACACAGTTAACAACAGCGCCACCGACAACGCCGCATGATGCGGCGTTGTCGCTTAGGAGAACATGTGTATGTCGATCTGGCTCAAACCCACCCAACTGGATGAAATCAACGCCCGCAGCGCCAATACGGCCGTGGCCCATCTGGGCATTGAAGTGACCGAGGTTGGCAACGACTTCCTGGTCGGGCGCGTACCGGTTGATCACCGCACCAAACAGCCTTTTGGTTTGCTGCACGGTGGTGTCAGCGTGGTGCTGGCAGAAACACTGGGGTCGATTGCGGCCTACCACGCCAGCCCTGAAGGGCATGCGGCCGTCGGCCTGGACATCAACGCCAACCACCTGCGTGCGGCACGCAGCGGCTGGGTGACTGGCACCGCACGCCCGGTGCACATCGGAAAAACCACCCATGTCTGGCAAATCGACATGGTCGACGACAGCGGAAAGCTCACCTGCGTGTCTCGCATCACCATGGCCATTCTTGCTCCCAAAGACTGACGCAGCGGCTGCGCCACTGAAAAAAAGCTTCGCATGCGAAGCTTTTTTTATGGATGGCGCCAGCCTTTGCTAGCGCTCATAGGCCTGCCTGGCCAGGGCCTGGGCCAGGATCCAGGCGGGGTCAATCAGCTGCACATCCTGGGCTTGCGTCGCCTGGGGCAATGCCAGTGGAATTTCGGTGCACCCCATGATCACGGGCACATCGCCATAGCGTGCACGCATGGTGGACAGTACGTCACCAAAACACTGCGTCGCCAGTGCCAAGTCTGCACATTTCACTCCGTCATAAATGCCTTGCATCAGCCGTGCAATGCCCTCAGCGTCGGGCACCAGCGGGGCAATGCCGCAAGCGCTCAGGGCCTGGTCATAAAGGCCTGTCTGGTACGTGCCTGCCGTGGCCAGCACCATGGCTTGCTGGGCCCCTTGTGCCTGCAGATGCCGCGCCGTCTCCTGGGCAATGTGCAGCACCTGCAACTGCGGAAACTGGGCCTGCAGCTGCCCATGCCAGACATGGGCCGTGTTGCAGGCCACCGCCACACTGCCAACGCCCAGCGCAGCCAGACGCCCCATGCCTTGCAGCATGTGCAGGGCAGGCCCGGCTGGGCCTTGCGGGTCTGTGCGCAGAGCCTGCGTGCGGTCAGGTATGGGCATTTGCACCAGCCAGTGTTCAGGGAATGCCTGATCACGCACCGCATGCCCATTTGTGTGCAGATACGTGGTGCACGCCTGCACAAACAGGCGTACGAAGTCGGCTCCGGCAGCAGGCCCCATCCCCCCCAAAATACCAACACTGCGTACGGGGAACCCGCTACCAGAAGCCATTTTTAGAACGCTGCCTTGTCGCTCAGCTCCACCAGGTTCTTCTTGAGCGCATCGCTCATGGGCAGGCCCAGTGCAGAGTTGGTGGGAGGAATCGGCTTCATGAACCATTTGTCGTACATGGTGGTGAACTTGCCCGACTTCATCAAGTCGCCAATCACGCCATCGACCAGGGTTTTGAACTTGGGGTCGTCTTTGCGCAGCATGCAGGCATAGGGCTCCACCTGCAGCGCATCGGCCACCACTTCGTAAGCCGCTGGATTTTTGGCGTTGGCAATCAGGCCGAACAGCAAAATGTCGTCCATGCCAAAGGCCACGGCGCGGTCGTTTTCCACCAGCAAGAAGGCATCGGCATGGTCTTTGGGCATGACCACTTCCATGCCCCATTTGTTTTCAGCGTTGGCCTTGCGCAGCACCTGCAAGTTGGTGGTGCCTGAGGTCACAGCCACGGTCTTGCCGTTGAGGTCGCTGTAGTTTTTGATGCCCGAGGTTTTCTTCACCAGCAAGCGGGTGCCGGTATAGAAATGGTTGATGGCAAAGTCCACATCTTTGGCGCGTGTGGTGTTGTTGGTGGTGGAGCCGCACTCCATGTCAATCGTGCCGTTGACCAGCAAGGGAATGCGGTTTTGCGAAGTCACCGCCTGCCAGTTGACCTTCAGATCCTTCTTGCCTGTGGCCTGCTTGACCGCTTCCACAATGGCATTGCTGATATCGACGGTGATACCCACTGGTTTACCGCCATCCAGATAGCTAAAGGGAATGGACGATTCACGGTAGGCCACGGTGATCTGACCACGCTCACTGATTTTGGCCAGGGTATCGGCATGCGCTGTGGCGAGACAAGCCAGACCCATGCTGGCGCAAAGCAAAGTGGTACGAAATTTCATGCAATTTCCCTTGTGATGGCTACGAATTGATAGGCCAGTGTAGGAACGACACTGCTGCGTGTGTGATGCCATTTGCACGCCAACCCATGCCCACAAATTATGGATATGGAAGGGTTTTCACCATGCGGGTGCAGCTATGGCTCATCACAGTGCCCGGCGCACAAATATGGGCATCTCTGGCCAAGCGATTGCCATCCAACTCATAACATCAGGGCATACCCTAGATCGCAAACGCCATGCCCTGCCCTATCTGCCTGGGCCTACAGTTTGGCCAGCAAGGGAGAAACGAAAAATGCATGTGTGTATCGTGGGCGCCGGCATCACCGGCTTGGCAACAGCGTATGTTTTGCAGCAGGCGGGCTACCGCGTCACCGTGGTCGATCGCGGCGCGGCACCTGCGGCAGGCGCCAGCGGCGGCAATGGTGCGCAGTTGAGCTTTGCCTACGTGCAACCGCTGGCAGACTCGGGCATCTGGAAGATGCTGCCCAAGCTGCTGACCGAGAAAGATTCGCCCCTGCGCTTTCGTCTGAAGGCCGATCCCGCACAGTGGCGCTGGGGCCTCGGTTTTTTACAGGCATGCAACAGCGCCACTTCGCAGGCCAGCACGCAGTCTTTGCTCAGTCTGGCGGCAGAAAGCCGCGTGGCTTTTGAGCAGATGCTGCAACAGGAGTCGCTGGATTGCGACCACAAAACTCCGGGCAAACTGGTGCTCTACCCCACGCAGGAAGCGCTAGATACCGCAGCCCAGCAAGTGGCCCTGCAAGCCCGCATGGGTGGTGCCATGCAGCACATCATGAATGCCGCCCAGGTGGCCCGTATTGAGCCCGCACTTGGCAGCTATGCCCCGCGCATGGCCGGTGCGGTCTACACCCCCAGCGAAAGCGTGGTGGACTGCCGCGTGCTATGCGAGCAATTAGCCACCCTTTTGCAGCAGCGCGGCGCAGACATGCGCTTTGACACCACGGTGCACGGTTTTGACGTGCAGGGGGGCAGCATTCATGCGCTGCGCACCGCCACAGGCGTCTTGCAGGCCGATCACTTTGTGCTGGCCAGCGGCTGGGACAGCGCGCAGCACGCCCGCCAGCTGGGCCTGCGCATTCCGGTCTATCCGCTCAAGGGGTACAGCATCACGATGGATACGGCGCAACAAGCCCACGCAGCGCCGCTGGTCAGCGTGACGGACACCACGCGCAAGGTGGTGTTTGCGCGCATTGGAGAGCGCCTGCGTGTTGCGGGCATGGTGGAAATTGTGGGCGCCGACACCACGTTGCACACCGACCGCATTGCCAGCCTGCAGCAATCGACGCGTGAAGTGTTTCCACAGCTCAACCAGACGGCAGATGTGCAGCCATGGACGGGCATGCGCCCCGCTACCCCCACGGGCTTGCCCATCACCGGCCGCCAGCGCGGCGGGCCCGGCAACCTGTGGCTGCAAACCGGACATGGTGCACTGGGGCTGACGCTGGCCTTTGGCTCTGCCCAGCGTTTACTGCAGCAAATGCAGACGGCGTAAACAGCTGCCTGCCAGTTTTTAACTGCCCAGAATTTCTTTCAGCGCCTTGCGCATTTCCTGCGTCATGGCGCGCGCCAGCACAGAGCTGGGCCGCTGGGCCAGATGCAGCGCATTCACGCTCACCGTGATGCGCGGCAGCAGCGGCACCACGTGCACCTTGCGCAGATCTGCAGCAGATGCCGTGCAGCCATCCACAATGGCGGCCCCCAGGCCGTACTCCGCCATTGACAAGGCCGCGTGGTAGGTCTGCACCGTCACCACCGGAGACAGGCCCACACCATGCTCACGGCAGGCCTGGTTGATGCGCATGCCCAGCGGGTCTTTCACATCCAGCGCCACCAGCGGCACATCAATCAAATCCTCCAGCGTCATGCCCTTGGTGTGGATGCGTGATGGCGGCAGCAGCCCCTTGGGCAGCACGCAGTGCATATCGACCTCGGCCAGCGTTTCGTGTTCCAGCGCGGGCTGACCAACAGAGCTGATGACAAAGCCCACATCGGCCTCCTGCAGCAGCAAGGCAGAGACCACCTGCGGCGTATGCAGCGCCTGCACGTTCACTTGCACCTGCGGGTACTTTTGCCGAAAACGCGCCACCGCGTGCGGCAGCACTTCGCGGCTGAGCGCAAACACGCTCAGCACCAGCAGCTTGTCGCTGGCATGGCCGTGGCGCAAATTGGCTGCCAGACGCTGCACCTCGTCGAGCTGCTCGTACAGCCGCTCCACCAGCGGAAAGAGCGCCATCGCTTCATTGGTGGGCGTCAGGCGACCGCGCACACGCTCAAACAGTGGAAAGCCCAGTTGCAGCTCCGCATGCTGCAGCGTGCGGCTGACGGCCGGCTGCGTCACGTTGGTCAAACGCGCAGCGGCGCTGACGCTGCCGGTCTGCATCACCGCATGAAACACCTCAATGTGCCGTAAGCGCATAACCGTCCAACTCCTTGCAAAGGCCGTGTGTTCTACCTGGGGCTTTCAGCAACATGCATGCCCGTATCACAAAAAAAGAGCATGCAGCGCTTTCCAAGCAATGATTTCAGATGTTAAACACCGTGAAACCAATTGTTTATGAGCGTTGTTCGCTCTTTTTTTAGCGTTTCTACCAATGCCCAGCTGACTGTTTCACGCACCCTCTTGCAGCTTGGCCAGGCGATCGCTTTTCCAGTACACATCATCGCCACCGTCCACGCGGTTGAGCACGCGGGCCAGCACAAACATCAGGTCTGACAGGCGATTGAGGTACTGGCGCGGCGCGGCACGCATGGTCTCCACCTCTTGCAGCGCCACCACACTGCGCTCTGCGCGGCGTGCTACGGTGCGGCAGACGTGCGCCTGCGACGCCGCACGCGTGCCAGCGGGCAAGATGAACTCCAGCAGGCGCGGCAACTGCGCGTTGTAGTGGGCCAGCGCTTCATCCAGGCGCAGCAGTGCATCGTCCTTGAGCAGTTCATAGCCGGGGATGGAAATTTCCCCTCCCAGGTTGAACAGCTCATGCTGCACATCCACCAGCACTGCGCGCACGCCATCGGGCAGTGCCTCGCACAGCAGCAAGCCGATGTGCGAGTTCAGCTCATCCACATCACCCATGGCGTGGGGGCGCGCGGTGCTTTTGGAAACGCGGGTGTTATCGCCCAGCCCCGTGCTGCCGTCATCCCCGGTGCGGGTGGCGATTTGTGAAAGGCGATTACCCATAAGAACTCCTGGTTGCGCACGCAAGCAACACGTGCAAAACGGGCATTGTGCGTTACATGATGCTGGCAGATGTTGGTGGGGGAAACAGCCGGCAAAAAGCGTGGACATCAGCCCTTGCATGCCTTGCAATGGAGCCATGTTGAATACGACAAGGACTCTTGCCATGAACACTACCGCACGCAAACCCCACACCTTTGACATGCGCAGCCTGCTGCTGTTTGCCAGCTTGACGGTGGGTGGTACCTCTGCGGTTTTGGCTCAGACGCCGAATACGCCCTCCTCGCAGGCCCCCGCCAAAACAGCACCTGCACCCGTTGCTCCCGCTGTGCAGCCCATCACCCCTTCTGAAGCATTCATGCGCTCCGACCTGAACCGCGATGGGCTGCTGTCGCGCGAGGAAGCAGAAAACCTGCCCAGCGTTGCCGCCCAGTTTGAACAATGGGACCGTGATGGCAATGGCAGCCTGTCGATGGAAGAATTCTTGCTGGGCGTTCAAAAACACAAGTAAGCGCCCTGCTGCAGCGGCGATGCCAGATGCCGGTGTCACCGCTGCGCGGCGAATGCAGCGCCCCCTATTTACGGGGGCCACAGCGGGGCCTGAGGTGGTATTCTTTTTGGCTGCATTTGGAGCCCTACGATGAACGCACCCACCACCTCGCAGCAGTTGCTGCCCCGCGCCATTTCCCCTGAATTTCTGCAAGCGCTGACTGCCCGTTTTGGCACGCAGTGCTCTGTTGCGCAGGCCGTGCGCGAGCAGCATGGCCGCGACGAAGGCTCCATCCAGGCGCCCCCGCCTGCGGCTGTCGTCTACGCGCACAGCACCCAGGATGTGGCCGATACCGTCAAGCTGGCCGCGCAGCACAACGTGCCCGTGATTGCGTATGGCGCAGGCTCGTCGCTCGAAGGGCATTTGCTGGCCGTGCAAGGCGGTATCAGCCTGGATGTCAGCCGCATGAACCAGGTGCTGCGCATCAACGCCGAAGACATGACGGTGACTGTGCAGCCCGGCATTTTGCGCAAGCAGCTGAACGAAGCCATCAAAGACCAGGGCCTGTTTTTCCCCATCGACCCCGGCGCTGACGCCTCCATTGGCGGCATGGCCGCTACACGCGCCAGCGGCACCAACGCCGTGCGCTACGGCACCATGCGCGAGACCGTGCTGGCGCTAGAGGTGGTGACTGCCAGCGGCGACATCATTCGCACCGGCAACCGTGCCAAAAAGAGCGCTGCCGGCTACGACCTGACACGCCTGATGGTGGGCAGCGAAGGCACGCTGGGCATCTTCACCGAGATCACGCTGCGCCTGTTCCCGCTGCCCGAGGCTGTGAGTGCCGCCGTGTGCTCATTTGCCAGCATTGCCGATGCCGTGCACACCGTGATTCAGACCATCCAGATGGGCGTGCCGATTGCGCGTGTCGAGCTGGTGGACGCTGCCACTGTGGCCATGGTCAACAAGCACAGCAACCTCACGCTGCGCGAAGAACCCATGCTGCTGATGGAGTTTCACGGCAGTCCCAACGGCGTGAAAGAGCAGGCCGAACTGGTGCAGGACATTGCGGCCGAATTCAACGCCCAGGGCTTTGAATGGGCTGACACCCCCGAAGAGCGCACACGCCTGTTCACCGCCCGCCACAACGCCTACTTTGCCGGCATTCAAAGCCGCCCGGGCTGCCGCGCCATCACGACCGACACCTGCGTGCCCATCAGCCGTCTGGCGGACTGCTTGCTCGAATCAATCGATGAAGTGAACGCCAGTGGCATTCCGTACTTTTTAGTCGGCCACGTGGGCGACGGCAACTTCCACTTTGGCTACCTGATCGATCCCGATGATGCCGATGAACGCGCCCGCGCTGAAGCGCTGAATCACCGCCTGGTGCACCGCGCCATCGCCATGGAAGGCACTTGCACGGGTGAGCACGGTATTGGTATTCACAAGCAGGATTTCTTGGTCCAGGAGTGCGGCGAGGGCGCGATTGCCATGATGCGCGCCATCAAGCAGGCACTGGATCCGCAGAACATCTTGAACCCGGGCAAAGTCTTTGCACTATAAAAAACAAAGCTATAAGCGCTTGTTATTGCTTGTTTTCAAAGTGTTTTATATCTGAAAACAAGCATGGGCAGGCGTTGGTAGCTCCTGAAAACAAAAAGGCCGCGAATGCGGCCTTTTTCCGGTGGGACGATTGCCCTCATCTCTGACCGCACTCAGGCAGCAGCGCCCACCGTCACACGCTTTTGGTGCAGCTGCACGCCCACCGCACTGGCAGCCAGCACACTCACCGCCAAGGCCAGCGCTGCGCCAAAAAATACCTGGCTGTGCATCTGCTGGTCCATCATCCAGCCAAAGATGGGGGCGGCCACGGCAAACCCCGTATCCAGGCCCGAATACACGGTGCCATACACGCGCCCAGTGGCACCTGAAGGGGTGGCTCGCTTGATCAGCATGTCACGCGAAGGGCCCGCCAAACCGTGACCAAAACCTGCGGCAGAGGACAGGATCAAAGCCGCGGTACCGGGCAACCAGCCCGTGCCCACAATGGCCAGACAGGCAGCGGCAATCAGCAGGAAAGTGGCAATGATTTTTTCCAGCCGCTGCACGCGCTGCGCCAGAAAGCCGCCACCGACCATGCCCAGCGCACCGCACAGCATGAAGCCTGTGACCACCAGCGCCGTCTGCGTCAGCGGCAGGTCATACATCAGGTGCAAAGCGGTGCTGGCGTAGTTCTGAATGGCGCTCAGCGCCACGGTGCTGAAGAAAAAGAAAGCAAAGCACATCCACACCGCAGGCAGCTTCAAATACGCAAACGGGCTTTCTGCAGAGGTGGCCGCCGCAGCATGTGCTTTGGTGTTGGCACCCGCCGCGTCAAACGCTTTGTCATCCAGCCAGCGACGGTTGAGCCACATGGTGAGCAAGACTGTGGCGGCAAACACCGCACCACACACGCAGGCAATGCGCCAGGAACCCGTCCACGTGGTGATGCCCAGCATGAACACCGGCGCCATGGCCCAGCCAAGGTTGCCGGAGATACCGTGCACCGAAAACGCATGGCCAATGTTCTTGGCCGTTACGCGTTTGTTCAAGATGGTGAAATCCACCGGGTGAAACGGTGCATTGCCCAGCCCCGCAAAGAACGATGCAGCCAGCAGCATGGCGTAGTTCTGTGCCACCGCAGCCAGCAAGCCAGCGACGACAAAGCTGCTCAGTGCGGCAAACAGCACGCGCTGCGCGCCCACTTTGTCCACCAGAAAACCTGCCAGCATCTGCCCGGTGCCCGAGACAATGAAGAACAGCGACACCATCACACCCAGTTGCGAGTAGCTGGTGTCGAATTCCGCAATCAGCCACGGAAACAGCGGCGGCAGCAGCAGGTGAAAAAAGTGGGAAGAACCGTGGGCCAGGCCCACCAGGCCAATGGTGCGCGCATCACGGCGCTCAGGGGCAGCAGAAGCAATCACAGAAGCAGTCATGCTGCGCATCTTAGGCAGCGACGTTGCGGCAGGTATGCGATAGTCGGCCAAAAGCTATTGCAAATCTGCCAATTCGCATGCCATGCCCAAACCCATCGCTTTGCCTGCCGTTGCACCAGGCATAAATCCACACCGCAACGCACGCACGCTGGAGCAAATCCCCATCCTGGATCCGCTGCTCTACCAGCCGCATGCGCAGCGCCCTGTGCGCTCCAAAATGCGCGAGCTGGACAAAGACACCCTGATCATGCCCCACACACACCCGTGGGCGCAGCTGGCCCTTTCCACGGGCGGCGTGATACGACTGTCACTGGCCAACGCCACCTACATCGTGCCGCCCCACCGCGCCGTGTGGGTGCCGCCCGGCGTTCAGCATGCCGTGACCATGGTGGAGACTGCACGCCTGTATACCTTGTACTTTTTGCCTGACACGCATGGTGGCGGGGCCCAGGCACACTGGATGAACGACCCCGTCTGGCAAGAGTGCCGCGTCATGGAAGCTTCTGCGCTGCTGCGTGCACTGGTCGTGGAGATGGACGTTGGCAGCGACAACTCGCTGCCCCTGACACTGACCCAGCAAGAGCGCGAACTGCACCTGAGCGCCCTGGTCTGCGACGAGCTGCGCCGCGCGCCCGTAATCCATCTGGGCATCCGGCTGCCCAAAGACAAGCGCCTGAAAAACCTCTGCGAGGCCGTACTGGCAGATCCCACACGCCACGAAACGCTGGAGCAATGGATTCTGGACACCGGGGCCAGTCTGCGCACCGTGGCCCGGCTGTTTCGCAGTGAACTGGGCTGCACTTTCACCCAGTGGCGCCAGCAAGTCGTGCTGGCGCACGCGGTGGCACTGGCTGCACAGCAGTTGCCCATTGCGCACATCGCGGCTGAGCTGGGCTACACGCACAGCGCATTCAGCGCCCTGGTGCGCCGCACCGTAGGCATGACGGCGGCCACCTTTTTAGGGCAGCAGCAGTCTGCGCCCACAGCGCCCTAGTGCCTGTGCATATTGCCGCCGGGGCGGCCTTTGCGGGGGTACAGACTCTGGCCTTGCACCACAATGCCCTGCGGGCGCACAGGCAGCATGCCCGCGATTTCGTCGCTCAGCACACTGTCGTAGTCCACCTCGGCCAAAGGGGCCTGATAGGCATAGACTTCACGGCCATCTTCCAGTTCGGCAACGTAGACCGGTGCCACGTCCGGGATGGGAAAGTTCAAGCTCACCAGCCACGAGCCATGGCGCATTTCACCCAATGATTTGACCGCAGCACGGCTCATGCTCTCCGGGCGCTGAAACAGATAGACCAGATCAAAATCACCCCAGCTGCTTTGCCACAAATCACCCCTGCGCACCACCGCCCATGGGCAGCGCAGTGCACTCAGCCAGCGCAGCGGCCAGCTCCACTCCACACCATAAATACGCGCCTGCGGCCAGGCGCTGCGCAAGGCTTTCAGACCATCACCCGCCCCGCAACCGGCATCCAGCACGTGCGCACCCTCAGCCAGTGCAATGTGCGCAGCCAAGCCGTCCAGAGCACCTTTGGGTGTCGGAAATACCGGCGCATCGCGCCAGGCATTGATGGGGTACACCAGCAGCAGCAGCGCCAGCGGCAGCAGCCACAGCCACGCGGGAAAGCTGCCTGCTGCCAGCACCATCCATGACAGAGGAAAGCCCAAGGCGATCATCACGCGGCGCCACCATGTGCCCCCCCACAGGCTGGTTGCCAGAGCGCAGGTACAGGCAACGCACAGCGCCCCCCACCATGGCAACCAGACCTGGCCCACGGCAAAGCTGGCCCAGGCAAGGCCCCAGGCCAGTAATGCGGGGATTGGCCATATCAGCTTGTTCAGAAAATGCATGCCGCGATATTGCCCGAAAGATCAATGCCACAGCACCTGCAGGCAGCAACCCGCGACCATGCACCACGCACATTAATTACCCTATGACTTCTCACAAAGAATAGTAGAAATCTTTCGATAAGCTTCTAAAAGAAACAAAGTTTCCTTTTCGCAAGAAAAACCACAAAATTACGCCGTTTACATAAATGAGAGAAAGAGGGGGGGGAGAGCTATGTCCAAATTTTTTGGATGGTATGTACTGCCTGCGTTCATCTTGGCAGGCTGCGCAGCACAGCCACCGGCAGAGCAATTGTCTCGCCAAGAAACCGTTCGCGTCTGCACGGGCAGCCAGTGTGTGGACCAGCATCGCAACACCGTGACTGCCGTCAGTCCGCCCTCCGACCCAGAGGCGGAACGCAGGCTCGCAGCCTTGAGCCAGCTGGCAGAGAAAAATCCCAAAGCAGCCTATGACCTGGCACTGCGTTTTCTGCGCGGCGACGGCGTAGAGCGCAACAGCTTCCAAGCCATAGAGTGGCTGCGCAGCGCTGGCGATCAGGGTCTGGTCGACGCGCAATTTGCACTGGGCCGCCTGTATCTGCTCGGCTTTGAGGAAATGGGCTCAGACCCCGCCGAGGCTGAAGCGTGGCTCTCGCGCGCAGCGGCCAAAGGCCATAAAGAGGCCCTGCACCTGCTGCCCCAGGCCCAGGCCGCCAAGAAAAATGAACACGAACAGTACCAGGTCCGCGAGGCGGATCGCAAATCATGGGGAGCCTGGTACACCACAGCACCGTATTACTGGCACTGGAGAGGCTCCAGCTGGTACTTGCATTGAGCTGTGTCGCACCCCGTTTTGTTATCCGTTTTTATTGACTGAAAGAGACCTCATCCATGTCCAAGAAGACTTTGACTTTGCTGGCAGCTGCCAGCACCCTGGTTCTGACTGCCTGCGTGACCCCCGGTGGTGGCCAGATCACCACAGGCAATGCAGCCACAGCCGCCACAGGTGCTGCAGGCGGTGCCGCAAGCGTCAACGCCAATGCATCTCTGGAACGCTGCGATGCACCCCTGGGCACGCTGGCCGTTGACGACGGCCGCGGCAAGGAATGGTTTGCCAGCTTTGGGCAGGCCACACAGGTGACCAATATCGAGCCCCTGATCCGTCTGGCGGTCCAGCAGTCCAACTGCTTTGTGATCACCTCCATTGGCAACAGCCGCACGGAAGGCAAGCTTTCTGCCATCACGAACAAGCAACGCAATTCCGGCGAATTCCGTGCCGGCTCGCGCCAGCAAAAGGGGCAGCGCGTTGCCGCCGATTACTACCTGGAACCCGCCATCATCATCAGCAACGAATCGGTGGGTGGTCTGGCAGCAGGTCTGGGCGGCTTGTTCGGTGGTGTAGCGGGCGCACTGGCAGGCAACCTGCAAAGCAAGCAGTCGGTGGTCACCATGACCATGTTTGACATCCGCTCCGGTGTGCAGCTGTCCATCTCCGAAGGCAATGCCACAGCCACCAACTATGGCGCAGCACTGGGGGCGTTTGGTGGTGGCGCAGCAGCCGGTCTGGGCGGGTTCTCGCGCACCCCAGAAGGCAAGGCAACTGTTGCCGCCTTTATGGATGCCTACAACAACATGGTGGTGTCTCTGCGCAACTACAAGGCCCAGGAAGTCAAGGGTGGCCTTGGCCGCGGCGGTCAGCTGAAAGTGGGCAAGTAAACAGCGCTGACAGGCAACAAAAAAGGGCTTCCTCGGAAGCCCTTTTTGCATGGTGCGCAGATCTTAGCCACGCAGTTTTTCGATCAGGCCATTGAGCTCTTCCAGCGAGCCAAACTGGATGGCCAGCTCGCCCATGTCCTGCAGCTTGCCGTGGCGTTTGACGCGCTTTTTCACACGCACCTCCACCTGCGCCATCAACAGGTCAGAAAGCTCTTCTTCCACGCGCTGCACATCGCGCGATTTGGCTACTTTTTTGCCCTTGGCTGCCGCCGTACCGTCGTTGCTTTCCGCAATTTTTTTGACCAGCCCCTCGGCCTCTCGCACCGACAGCTTCTTGCCTGCGATCTGGTTGCCTGCGCTGATCTGCTCTGCCTTGTCCAAAGCCAGCAGAGCGCGGGCGTGGCCCATGTCGATGTCACCGGCCATCAGCATGGTCTGCACCGGTTCTGCCAGATTCAGCAAACGCAGCAAGTTGGATGCAGCAGAACGCGAACGACCAATGGACTGAGCCGCCTGCTCGTGCGTGTAATTGAACTCTTTGACCAACCGTGCCAGACCTTGCGCTTCTTCCAGCGGGTTGAGGTCTTCGCGCTGAATGTTTTCAATCAGCGCCATGGCGGCGGCGGCTTCGTCCGGCACATCACGAACCAGCACGGGCACGCTGTCTAAGCCTGCAATTTTTGAGGCGCGAAAGCGGCGTTCCCCCGCGATGATTTCATACCTGCCGGCATGCTCGCCCTTGAGCAGTTTGCGCACCAAAATTGGCTGCATGATGCCCTGCGCTTTGATGCTCTCGGCCAGTTCATACAGCGCACCCTCATCCATGCGCGTACGTGGCTGGTACTGGCCTGCCACCATCTCGGTGACCGGCAAGCTGCTGGGCACATCCGTGGATGCGGCAGCCAGTGCATCTTCTACTTTGGGCCCCAGCAACGCTTCCAAACCACGTCCTAGGCCTTTGGGTTTCTTGGTCACCATGGTCTTAATCTTTCATCAGTGATTGCAGCAAAGCATGGCCATCGGTCCAATCGCCCAGCCCGCTGTCGGTATTGATATGACCTGCACAGCCCAGGTCCACAAATTGCGATCCCCAGGCCTGTGCCATCTGCTGTGTGCGCGCCGGTGTGCAATACGGGTCATTTTGGCTGCCCACCAGCACGCTGGGAAATGGCAGGCGCTGCAGCATCAGCGGTGACCAGCCGGGCAACAGATTGCGAATGTGCGCTTGTTCCACATCCGCCGGAGCAACCAGCAAAGCAGCCTGCACGCGGGTTTTGGCCAAAGGGGAATGCGCTGCCCACCATGCGGTCAATATGCAGCCCAGACTGTGTGCCACCAGCACCACGGGCTGGGCACTGTCAATCACCGTGTCTTGCAGGCGCGCAGACCAGTCTCCGCGCAGCGGGCGCTGCCAGTCATGCTGCTGCACACGCTCGTAGCCATGCAGCGCTTCCCAGCGGCTTTGCCAGTGGCCGGCATCAGAGTTTTGCCAGCCAGGCAGCAGCAATACACGGGGAGAATTCACAGAATCAGTCACTTGCTTTTTCGTAGCTGTTAACGCTTGTTGTATCTGTCTCAGAGGGCGTTTTCCGTGAAGACCTATTTCTTGTCAATGCGTTTGACCATCTCTTTGGCAAAGTCAATAAACGCTTTGCTGCCCTTGGCGGAAGGGTCAAACACCACGCCGGGCACGCCGTAGCTGGGGGCTTCAGCCAGGCGTACGTTGCGGGGAATCACGGTGTCGAACACTTTGTCGCCAAAGTGGGCCTTGAGCTGGTCACTCACCTGCTGCTGCAGGGTGGTGCGGGGGTCAAACATCACGCGCAGCAAGCCAATGATCTTCAGCTCTTTGTTCATGTTGGCGTGCACCTGCTTGATGGTGTTGACCAGATCGGTCAGGCCTTCCAGCGCAAAATACTCGCACTGCATGGGCACGATCACGCCATGGGCCGAACACAAGCCATTGAGCGTGAGCATGGACAAGCTTGGCGGGCAATCAATCAGCACAAAATCAAAGTCGTTTTTGACTGCATCCAGCGCCGTCTTGAGGCGCTCATTGCGGCGCTCCAGCGCTACCAGTTCAATCTCTGCACCACTCAATTCACGGTTGGCACCAAGCACGTGATAGCCGCACTTTTCAGACAGCACGGCGGCTTCCTGAATAGAGGCAGACTCCAGCAGCACGTCGTACACACTCAGCTCTAAAGCACGCTTGTCAATGCCTGAACCCATGGTGGCGTTGCCCTGCGGATCCAGGTCCACCAGCAATACCCGCTGGCCTACCTTGGCCAAGCCGGCGGCCAGATTCACTGCTGTTGTTGTTTTGCCGACGCCACCCTTTTGGTTGGCTATACAGAAAATTTGGGCCATGAGAAAAAGCTGGTGAAGGGCGCCATGCGCTCTTTATGAAACACCCTTTGTGCTGCAAAGCATTGCTACACAAAGGAAAAAGGCCAAGCGCGTAAGCTTTGGCCTTTCAATGCGGCACACAGGGCATGCCGTGTATCTTGCCAACGCCACCCCCGCATTGAAAACTCTGTTTCGCAAAACAAGGTTTCACGAAAACCCGAGTTTATGCCAGGAGTGCGTTCAGTGGCGGTTCAAAGTGTGTCGGCGACGGGTTTCGCCCACACGATGCAGCGCTCCGCATCCAGCCCAGGAACGTTCAAAGGTTCCACGTGAAACACATGCACGTTGTTACCCAGTGCATCTATTTCATCTTGTGGGTGCTTGCCCTTCATGGCAAACCAGATGCCATCAGCCGCAATCGCCGCGCGCGACCAGGTAGTGAAATCCACCAATGATGCAAAGGCACGGCAACTGACAATGTCATAGGGACCATGGAGCGTTTCCACACGCGCGTGAATGCCTTTGAGGTTGGGCAGCTTCAGCGCCACTGCCGATTGCTGCAAGAAGGCAGCCTTCTTGCCCACGGTGTCTACACAGTGGATATCGACCTCGGGGCAGCACACTGCAAACACCACACCAGGCAGACCACCGCCAGAGCCAACGTCCAGCTGCATCACACGCTTGCCCGCAGGCTTGCTCAGTTCAGCCACATGGCGGCGCAGCGCAGGCACTGCCGCCAGACTGTCTAGCATGTGCAGCGACATCATCTCTTGCGGGTCACGCACCGACGTCAGGTTGTAGACTTTGTTCCACTTTTGCAGCAGATCCAGAAAGTCCATCAGCTTATCGAGCTGCTCTATCGACAGGTTCAGCGACAGCTTTGCTGCGCCCTGCTCCAGCTGCCTGCGCAATTCGCTCATGCCGACTCCTTCAACGGTGCAAAGTCTTTGAAGCCGCCTTTTTTCAGGTGGATCAGCAGCAGAGAAACCGCAGCCGGGGTGACCCCGGAAATGCGCGACGCCTGGCCCAGTGTTTCGGGCCGGTGCTTTTGCAGCTTTTGGCGCACCTCAATCGACAAGGCTGCCACCTGCATGTAATCCAGCTCGGCGGGCAGCTTCAGTGTTTCATAGTGAGCGGCACGTTCGACCTCGTCTTTTTGACGATCAATGTAGCCCGAGTACTTGGCTGCAATTTCAACCTGCTCGATCACCGCTGCGTGCAGGTCTCCCAGTGTTTCACGTGAAACTTCGGCGGACTGGTACTTGCCTTCGCTCATCTGAGCCAAGGCGGGGTAAGACACGCCGGGACGACGGAGCAAGTCAAACAGGCTGTACTCATGCTCAATGCTCTTGCCCAGCACACGCTCTGCTTCAGCTGCGGGCAGGCTGCGGGGGTTCACCCACGTGGCCTTCAGGCGTTCTGTTTCACGTGAAACAGCGTCACGTTTGCGATTGAACATTTCCCACTGTGCATCACCTACTACACCGAGCTTTCGACCAATTTCTGTCAAGCGCATGTCGGCGTTGTCTTCACGCAGCTGCAGGCGGAACTCTGCACGGCTGGTGAACATGCGGTAAGGCTCTGTCACGCCTTGCGTGGTCAGGTCATCCACCAGCACGCCCAGGTAAGCCTCATCGCGGCGGGGCAACCAGGCACCCATCTCGCGCGCTTGCAAGCCAGCGTTGATGCCGGCGAACATGCCCTGGGCCGCGGCCTCTTCGTACCCCGTCGTGCCATTGATCTGGCCGGCAAAGAACAGTCCGTTGATCTGGCGGGTTTCAAAGCTGGACTTCAGACCACGTGGATCAAAGTAGTCGTATTCAATGGCGTAGCCGGGGCGCAAGATGTGCGCGTTCTCCAGCCCCTTCATGGAACGCACCAGCGCATACTGAATATCAAAAGGCAGAGAGGTCGAGATACCGTTGGGGTAAAACTCGTGCGTGGTCAGACCTTCTGGCTCCAGAAAGATCTGGTGACTGTCTTTGTCTGCAAAGCGGTTGATCTTGTCTTCCACGCTGGGGCAGTAGCGCGGGCCCACGCCTTCAATCTTGCCGGTGAACATGGGGCTGCGGTCAAAACCGCTGCGAATGATCTCGTGCGTGCGCTCGTTGGTATGCGTGACCCAGCACGGCATTTGTCGTGGGTGCATGTCTGCGTGACCACGGTAGCTGAACACTGGCACATGGCCTTCATTCATGCCACCGGGCATGCCATCGCCTGGCTGCTCGGTGCACTGGCTGAAGTCGATCGAGCGGCCGTCGATACGCGGAGGGGTTCCGGTCTTCAGGCGGCCCTGGGGCAGTTTCAGCTCTTTCAGACGCGCAGACAGTGAAACGGCTGGCGGATCGCCCGCACGGCCTGCGGCGTAGTTGTCCAGGCCCACGTGGATCTTGCCGTCCAGGAAGGTTCCAGCCGTCAACACCACGGTCTTGGATCTGAACTGGATGCCTACCTGCGTAACGGCGCCGACCACGCGATCGCCCTCCACCATCAGATCGTCCACCGCCTGCTGGAACAGCCACAGATTGGGCTGGTTTTCCAGCATCTCGCGGATGGCCGCCTTGTACAGAATGCGGTCTGCCTGCGCACGGGTAGCGCGCACAGCCGGGCCTTTGGAGCTGTTCAGAATGCGAAACTGGATACCGCCAACATCGGTGGCCAGCGCCATGGCACCGCCCATGGCGTCCACTTCCTTGACCAGGTGGCCTTTGCCAATGCCACCAATGGAAGGGTTGCACGACATCTGACCCAAGGTCTCAATGTTGTGCGTCAAAAGCAAAGTTTTGCAGCCCATACGGGCTGCGGCCAGCGCCGCTTCGGTGCCAGCGTGACCGCCGCCGACGACGATCACATCAAATTCTTGGGGGTACAGCATGGTTTTCTCCGTCGCAGGCGGCGTGGTGGTTCACCCGCCCTTCGCAACCGTTGCAGGCGTGCGCTTGATGCAGCCCGCGCGCCACCAAAAACTTTCAGGCGCAGGCAAACCCCCAATTTTCCCATCCTTTGCCTATCTTGTCTTGGCGCTGCACGCCACCGCGTCTGAGGTACGGCTTCTTGGCACTATTGCACCGCGCATAAGGCGTAGCATGGCCTTGGCCTTATCGCCCAGCATTGCAAGAAAGGTTTGAGAAACATGAAGCTTTATTTCAGCCCAGGTGCCTGCTCTTTGTCGCCCCATATCGTTGCCGAGGAGGCCGGCATTGCCTGCGAATACATTCTGACCAGCACCAAAAGCCACCAGTTGCCAGATGGCACAGATTTCTACACCATCAATCCACTGGGCTATGTACCTTTTCTGGTGCTCGATGATGGCCAGAGCCTGCGTGAAGGCCCGGTGATCGTGCAATACCTGGCAGACCGAGCACCCGAGAAAAAGCTCTTGCCTGCCGTGGGCACGATGGAGCGATATCGCGTTCTGGAATGGCTCAACTTTATTGGCACCGAGCTGCACAAAAGCTTTGGCCCACTGTTCAGGCCCAGCACCCCCGAGGCATACAAGCCCACGGTGCGCCAAGCGCTGCGTGGCCGCTTTGAATGGGTAGAGCAGCAGTTGGCAGGCAAGGATTACCTGATGGGCAGCCAGTTCACTGTGGCCGATGCCTACCTGTTCACGATCACTAACTGGGGAAAAGTGGTGGGCCTGGATCTGTCTGACCTGCCAAACCTGCAGGCTTACCAGCAACGTGTCTCTTCCCGCCCCGCCGTTCAAGCTGCACTGCGCGCCGAAGGCCTGCTCAAGCCCTAAACACACCCCGCTGCTTTGCCGCATGCAAAAAGGGCTTCCGTACGGAAGCCCTTTTTTAATGGTTAAACCATAATGATAGCTATCAGCGCTTTACTACATTGAGTTTCAATGCTCTAGATATCTGAAAACAAGTACACGCAAGCGTTAGTAGCTATCTTTTATTTAGCTCAACAGTGCCTGCGCAGGTTTTCGCAGTGCCTGAGGCTGGGCCACGCCAGAAAAACCTGTGTGGGACTGTGCATAGCCTGCACTGGCCTGGTGGTCGAGTTTGAACTGCTGCACCACGCCCGCCAGACGCTCTGCTTGCTCCTTGAGCGATTCGGCCGCAGCCGCAGACTCTTCTACCAGGGCGGCATTTTGCTGTGTCATGCGGTCAATGTCTCCCACGGCCTGGTTGACCTGAGAAATGCCACCCGACTGCTCGTTGGCTGCAGCGGTGATCTCGCCAATGATGTCGCCCACACGCTGAATACTGCCAACGACTTCCTGCATGGTTTTTCCTGCAGATTCCACGTGTTTCACACCGCCATCGACCGCATTCACGCTGCTTTGAATCAACCGCTTGATATCGCTGGCAGCTTCGGCACTGCGCCGTGCAAGCAAGCGCACTTCACCGGCCACCACGGCAAAGCCCCGGCCTTGTTCACCGGCGCGGGCCGCTTCCACTGCGGCATTCAGCGCCAAGATGTTGGTCTGAAAAGCAATCGAGTCAATCAAACCAATGATGTCGCCAATCTTGCGGCTCGATGCGGCAATTTCATGCATGCTCTGCACCGCCTGCGCGACAACAGTACCGCCCTGCGCCGCTGTTTGCGAGGCCGATGCAGACAGTTGATTGGCTGTCTGCGCGGACGATGCCGTTTGCTGTACGGTGGATGTCAGTTGCAACAGCGACGCTACGGTTTGCTGCAGGTTGCTGGCGGTTTGCTCAGTGCGCGCCGACAGGTCACCGTTGCCCGTGGCAATTTCCTGGCTTGCGGTTGCGATGTTGCCGCTGGCATCGCGCACACGCCCCACCATGCCATTGAGGTTGGTCTGCATGGTCTTGAGTGCATTTTGCAGATCAGAGACCTCATCTTTACCCACGACATCCAGCTTTTCGGTCAAGTCGCCCTGGGCAATGGCATCTGCCAGCCTTTTCGCGTCTTGCAGCGGGCGGCAAATGGACACCATGTTCAGCAGGGTCAGCGGAGCGACCACTGCCGTGGTAATGATCAGCGCCAAGATGAACAGCCACTGCGTTTGTGAAGCCACCTCAACACCACGCGCCTGCGCCTCCTGTGCCTGGGTCTGCAAAAGCTGCTCCAGCGATTGCAACTGTTTTTCTGCCTCAACAAACTCGGCACTGGCACGCCGCCCTACGCGCTGCGCCACGGTGGCACTGTCGTACCCGCCTGCAAGCAGCTGACGTGCCACAGGCACAAACAGCTCCTGGTATTGGTCCAGGTGCTTGAGCAGTGTTTGAATCACCTGCACATCTTGCTGCGGCGCAGCTTTGGCAAATTCCTCGCCTGCAGCACGCACCGCCTGCAAGCTGGCCTGCCAGTCTGTATGGGTCTTTTGGAGCTGCTCGGGCTGCTCGTACTGAATCACCATGTCTTTTTCCAGAGAACGCACCAATGCCAAGCTGGTTTGCACCTTGGTCATCAGGCCCACCTGCTGAAAAGGTCCGTTCAGAAAACTCTGGTTCAGGTCATGCAGGCGAAACATGCCAAACATGCCTGCCCCACCCAAAAGGCCCAGCAACACCAGCACCACGGCAATGGCACCCAACATGCGCACCTTGATCGTGAACATCCGCATCAGCGCAAACAGATCCATGATCTGAGTTCCTCTCTATCGCTCACACTTAAAAAGACGCAAAGCCCTGGTATCGCCACCAAGGCTTCTTGTTCACCGTCTTTCCCAGGTGCAGAGCTGAGCACACAGGCAACAGGAACAGTCTGGCAAGTTTGCCAGACAAGTCTGACAAACAAGCCTAAAGAAAACCCCTTCTTGGGGCTACTTCTCGGGACTCGAAGCTGCTATGACTAAACAGGTGCGCCACCGACCCGGCGTTCCACGTGAAACACATGTGCGTTGCGCGGTACATTTAGCGGCATCTCGAACCATTGAAAGCCAACCATGGAACATGTTTTTCAAGTGCAGGGAATGACTTGCGGCCACTGCGAACGCGCTGTCCAGCAAGCCATCAGTCAGGTAGATGCACAAGCCCAGACCACCATCGACAGAACCACGGGGCAGGTGGTGGTGCACAGCGATAGCCCGCGTGCAGCGCTGGCCAGTGCTATTACCGAAGAAGGCTACACCGTCGCCTGAACCCAGCAGCCGTGGCCGCCACTGTGCAGGTGGCAGCGGCTGCACGTTGTCTCTGTCACACGCACGATTGGCAGTTGGTTGCTGCAAACGCACAATGGCTGTCAGCTTTGCCTAAACAACCATTGGAGACAACGCATGAGCACCCGTGAAATTTTTGTCGTCAGCGCTGCACGTACCGCCATTGGCACTTTTGGTGGTGCTCTCAAAGATGTAGCCAACACCCAGCTGGCCACCACAGCCGTCAAGGCTGCGATAGAGCGGGCCGGAATCTCCCCCGATGTCGTGGGCCATGTGGTCATGGGCAATGTCATTCCCACAGATACCAAAGATGCCTACCTGGCTCGCGTGGCAGCCATTGATGCCGGCTGCCCCATCGAGACGCCCGCCTTCAACGTGAACCGCCTGTGTGGCTCTGGCCTGCAAGCCATTGTGTCTGCAGCCCAATCCATTGCGCTGGGTGACTGTGATGTGGCCATTGGCGGGGGTTCTGAATCCATGAGCCGTGGCCCCTACTTCGACACCGCATCGCGCTGGGGTGCACGCATGGGCGATGCCAAGAGCGTGGATTACATGCTGGGCATCTTGCATGACCCCTGGCAAAAAATGCACATGGGCATCACGGCAGAGAACGTGGCCGATCGCTACAAAATCAGCCGCCAGATGCAAGACGAGCTGGCCGTACTCAGCCAAACCCGCGCAGCAGCAGCCATTGCCGCAGGCTACTTCAAAGAGCAAATCGTTCCCGTGGAAATCGCCTCGCGCAAAGGCACCATCGTGTTTGACACGGATGAACACGTGCGTGGCAGCACCACTGTTGATACCCTGGCCGCCATGAAACCGGCCTTCAAGAAAGAAGGCGGCAGCGTCACTGCGGGCAATGCCTCAGGCATCAACGACGGCGCAGCCGCAGTCACCTTGGTGGCCGGTGACCGTGTTCAGGCCCTGGGGGTGAAACCTCTGGCGCGTCTGGTGGGCTATGCGCACGCTGGCGTTGACCCCGCCTACATGGGCATTGGCCCTGTCCCCGCAACACAAAAGGTGCTGGCGCGCACAGGTCTGAAGATTCAGGACATGGATGTGATTGAGGCCAACGAAGCCTTCGCAGCCCAGGCCTGCGCGGTCATTCAGGAGCTGGGGCTGGACCCCGCCAAGGTCAACCCCAATGGCTCTGGCATCTCGCTGGGTCACCCCGTGGGAGCGACTGGCGCCATCATTACCACCAAGGCGATTTATGAGCTGCACCGCACAGGTGGCCGCTACGCACTGGTAACCATGTGCATCGGTGGTGGCCAGGGGATTGCCGCCATTTTTGAACGCGTATAAGGCCTGCGCAGGCAACGTCAGGGCTAGCAATCTTTGGGGTTGCTGGCCCTTTTTTTATCTGCGTTGCCCGCGCTTTTATTCCTGGATGCGTCTGTCCATCCATCTTGGCGGACTGTGGCGCGGCGCAAAGTCACGCACATTTTTTGCATCCAAGATTCGCATCAGAAAAGATTGATCTGTGCCGTTGTCTGCATGGACTTCGCACGCGGTTTCAGCGCCGGCTTGACCTTCCTGACTTCAGCCGGATCGGGGCGCTCCATGATCCGCTGCACTGCACCAGCCAGCGGCACTTGGGCAACGGCAGGGGCAGAGCACTCCTGGCTGGGCAGCATTGAAATTTGAGCAGCAGCAAGAGACGAAGGCTGCACAGCAGGTGCAGCCAGAGCCGCCTGGCCCTGTGCCACCACTGGCCGCTTGCGCCCTGCCTGTCGATCACTGCGTGGCTGCTCGGTCGATGGCGCAGGCTCCTCCTTGCGAGATTGCAGAGGCCGGTGCTGCGCACAAAGCAGCGCAATCAAGCTGTTGACATGGGCCTTGGGCAAACTCAGCACCACGCCTTCCAGTGCTCGCAGCCATACCGCCACTTGCGTGGCCGACGCAGCCGCTGATGCAAGTCCTTTCTCCAGAATGCTGCGCTGCTGCTGCATGTGCTGGGCAGATGCAGCGGGTAGCTCCCACTCATCAATGCGCACCATGCACCATCCAAAATCTGTTGAGAGCACCCGCGCATAGGCCTTCAGAGCGGCTTCCAGACCTGCCTCTCCTGCCGATTGCAGGGCTTCACGCACTCCTTCAATCGCTTGCTGAAAACCGGCCAGCGCACAGGCCTGGACCAGCTCCGATTTGCTGCGCACGTAGTAGTACAGCGTCGGTTTGGTAATGCCCAGCTGTGCGGCCATCTGATCCAGCGAGGCCGATGCAAATCCCTGCTGCTTAAACAGCCGGGCTGCGGTGACAAGCAACGCATCTCGCTTGTTGCGGCGCTGGGCCACACGCTGAACAGGGGTTCCCCAGGGGGAAGGTGCAGCAACGAGGTCCATTGCTTGTGAAGAAATTACTGTCAAAACTCAAAACCGATAGCAAACACTCAAGGCATTCTAAGGAATAGAGCATGGCCTCGTGTTTTATCGATCACTTGAAGCGCTCACACAAAAACAATCAAACCAACCCAGCGGAAAGCACCCGAACATTCAGCAACACTGGCATCACAAAGTAGACAAACTCTGCCTTCATAACCCCGCAAAGCGGCCTATGCTTTCAGTGTTGCCATGCACCTGAAAACCTCACAAGAACGCCTGTGTCACAGCGTTTTTCATTCTTCTTTCCCACTGCCTGACCATGGATAACCTGCTGACTAGCCTTTCTCAATCTTTAAAGCTTGCCAAAAGCCAAGAAGATTTGGTCCGTCCACTGCTTGAAATGCTCGGGCAGGTAACGCGGCTGGAATCCACCTACCTGACCACCATCGACTTCGAGCAAGCGCTGCAGCATGTGCTGTATGCCCGCAATACGCAGCAAATGCAGATTCCTGAGGGGCTGAGCGTTCCCTGGAACGACACGCTGTGTCAGCGCGCTTTGGCAGAAGGACGCATGTGTACCAGCAATGTGCAGGAGCACTGGGGTGATTCGCAGGCCGCACAAGCGCTGGGCATACGCACCTATGTCAGTGCCCCGGTGCGCATGTCTGATGGCAGCGTCTATGGCACCTTGTGTGCCGCCAGTGCCAGCGATGCCACGCTCCCCTCTGAAACAGAAGTGGTGCTGCAGCTGTTTGCCCAGTTGATCGGCCACCATGTAGAGAGAGAGCAATTGCTGGAGCTGCTGAAAGAGCGCAACTCAATGCTGACGCATTTGGCATTGACTGACTCGCTCACCCAGTTGCCCAACCGTACGGCCTTGATCAATGAGCTGCAGCGCCTGCTGGCACGCGCACAGCGCAGTGGCGAGTCTGTGCTGGTGGCTTTCGTAGATCTTGACGGCTTCAAGCAAATCAACGATGAACATGGCCACGCCGCAGGCGACCGGCTGCTGTGCCAGCTGGCACAGCGCCTGCAGCACAGCCTGCGCGGCGGCGACATGGTGGCACGCATGGGAGGTGATGAGTTTGTGGTGGTCACCCCAGGGCCTGCGCCTTTTGATGAAGGGCTCAAACACGCGCTCACCGCCTTAGAAACGCGCCTGCGACAAGCCTCTGCATGCGAGATCACGCTCGATGATGGACAGCCGCTGCACTACCCGGGAGCCAGCGTGGGTCTGGTCCATGTTTCGGGCTTTACCAGCGTCGATGAGGCCTTTCATCAGGCCGATATGGCCATGTATGCCGACAAGGAGCGCCGTCGAGCACTGAGCATTGCCCCCTGACTAAAAAGCGGATACAGCCTACAAGCTGAGGCATGTTTTGCCGTTGAGATACATGCAGACACATTTCTTGTCTCTTGTTATCTAAGGCATCGCCATGACTCCCCTGCTCCCAGACTTTTTTACGGCCTATGGCATGGCCTGCCTGTCTGCTTTCACGGTGGTGTGGGTCATGTGGGCCTTGGGCCGCCAGTACTGGCAACAAGGCATGGCTTTGACGCTGGCCAGCACACTGCTCAGTGCGCTTGCCTACGGGCTACTTGCCCTGCATACCAGATGGAACCTGATCGCACTGCTGGTGGTCTCTCAAGCGCTTTTGAGCATGGCCATTGGCGTGTTCACTGTGGCCATCCAGCGCTTCAGGCAAAGCAGCGACAGGGGCCGCGATGCCACCACCGTACTGCTACCTACAGGAGTGTCGCTGTTGCTGGCGGCATGGCTGCTGCCTCAGGACCTAACGCGCTTTCACCAGCTGCATGCAGCGATGGTTGCGCTGCAGCTGGTTTTCGCCGTGGTGGTGCTGCTGCGCATACGCACAAGCACGCCCGGCAGGGGCTGGATTCTGGTTACAGGCGCAGTGCTGGTACACATGCTCGCGATCTTGCCCGTGGAGCTTTTCAGAACCACCGCGCTCTTTGACGGCGCCGCCAGTACCTCGCCAGCAAACACGCTGCTGCTATGGGCGCTGTGCCTGGGGGTGCTGCTTCAGTTGAGTGTTCGCAGCATTGGTTTTTTGATCATGCTGCGGGATCGGGAGACCGTGATGGAGCAAAGCAAAGCCCAGCTTGACCCACTCACCCAACTGCCCAACCGTGCAGCTTTGGTGCAGATCCTGCAACACGCCATTGAAGCGGCTGCGCAGCAGGGACAGGCACTGTCCATCATGGTTCTGGACATCGACCACTTCAAAAGCGTCAATGACAGTTATGGGCACCTGGTGGGTGACTACGTCATTCAAAGCATTGCGCGCACTGTCATGCAGCACCGTCGCACCAGCGATTTTGCCGCCCGCTACGGCGGTGAAGAGTTTGTGGTCGTATTGCCCAATACGCACGCCCGTGAGGCGTTCCATCTGGCTGAGCGCCTGTGCCAGGCAGTGCGCAAATCTCCCATGCCATTGCCCAACGGCAAGCTGCTGCACACCACCATCAGCGTGGGAGTGTATGCAGGCACACCCACGCATGGCAGCTCATGGGAGCGTCTGGTCGGTGCGGCTGATGAAGCCATGTACGTGGCCAAGCGCAATGGCCGTGACCGCGTAGCCATGTCGGCCACTGTGCATACCATGCAGTCGCACACAGCGGCCGCCATGCCTTAGAACGGTGCGTCTTGCGGGTCTGTGTCTTGCGGAGCAAGGGCCGGGCCTGTCACAGCACCTTTGCCTGCCACTCGCACCGCCAGAGTTTCTGCACCCGGTGCGGGCTGGCCAATCTCGGTGCGGCCTTCGCCACCCAAGGCTTCGATCAAGTCTGGAATCAGCTTGGACAGCTCGCCCGTCGCAATGGCCACATCGGTGTCAAAGCCACCTTCATCACCGGCTTGATCCAGAACCGTATCAGTGAATGCAATTTTCTTGATTTGCAGGCTGTCGGTCAGCAAAAAGCTCACGCGGTCGTCCCACGTCATAGCCAGCTTGGTTGGCAATTTGCCATGCTCCACATGCTGCTTGACTTCATCAATATCCAGCGGGTGGCGGGCATAACGCACCACCGCCTTGGATTCGTCAGCCGCCTTCAACTCACACTCACGGTCAATGCTAAAGCCCACAGGAGCTTCCTGCGTCAACAGCCAATGGGCCATGGCAGCCTGGGCACTGGTTTGTGTGTCCAGCAAGGCCACGCCAAAGCCCTTGAGCCCTTCTACCAGCAGCGTGACCACTTCGTCAGCCTTGCCCTGAGCGCCGGTATCGAGCACCAAAAACTTGGCTTGCGGATCGATCCACACCCACAGGCTGCTTTGCTTGGTGAAAGCCATGGGCAGCAAATCGAGCTTGGCCTCGTCTTTGAGGTCGCGCTTTTCTTTCTTGCCCGGTTTGCGGCCAAACTCTTTTTCAATCGCGTCAGCCTTCTCTTGAACCTTGCGATTGAGCACGCTGACGGGGATCTGCTTGGTTTCAGAGAAGAAGCGCAACATCCACTGGCCACCAACACTTTCAGCCAGCAGGCCGTGCTCCTCACCACGTGGCGGCACCCAGCCTGCAGATTGCTCCTGGGTTGCACCGCAGGTCATGAACGGTGTCTTTTGCAGAGCCTCTTCGACTTGCTCCAGCGAACCTTGCCACTGCTGGGCAATGTGGTAGATGATCAGATTTGAGAACATAGTGCTGCCGATTCAGTTCAGTGGAATTTCTTTGGTATTGGCTTTGGCTACAGCCAACTTAGCCATGAGGCTGTCGTTCCAGCTTTCATGCCCAAGGGCGTGCTGTAAGGCGGTAACCACAACAGCAGGTGCCGGGTGTACGCGCTGCAACTGGGTTGCCACGATGTCCAGGCAGGCTGCGTATGCGCGGGTTTTAACGACTCCCCACTGGCACCAGCCTTCAGGCATACGCTTGGTCAGCAGCGCGTGTGCTTCTTCGACGTGGGCCAGGAGCTGCGTGCCTGCTTTGCCCAGCTTTACGCGCAACGCCTGTGCTTCGTCGCTCATGGGCTTTGCCTTGGTGCGCATTGCGAAGGCATCGGCTTTGACCTTTGTGGCCTTCGCTTGCTTGCGCAGCGCACTGGCCTGGGAGCGCAAAGATTCGCGCTGAAGTTTCATGCGCACGCATTCACGCTGCAGGTTGATTGCCAGCTCTGCAGGGTGCTGGGTGCTAGTTGGTGTGTCGCTCATGGAGGCCTCAATTCAATGGATGTCACAAGCTGGGACGTAAAAAAAACCGCTCGAGGCAGGCAATGGGATGCAAAAAGTAGAGCAACTAATGCTTGCTCAGAATGAAATTGGAAAGAAACTGGCTACCACTGCGGCAGTGCATGCCGCTGCGGATGAAACGAAAATCCAGTACAGCCCGTAAAGCATCAACCACCTCGTTTTTGCGTGACGCTGCAGGCGTGGCGATGGGGGTAGCAGGCATCGGCCCAGGCGCGCGCGGA
>ENA-OFCX01000261-OFCX01000261.1-metagenomes-genome-assembly--contig:-NODE-261-length-29524-cov-2.308562_pt1 | contig 29524 bp, 23 predicted proteins | sample MGYA00153384_OFCX01 | MGnify analysis MGYA00153384
ATCGGCATGTGGCAGTCCATAGCCAGTGTATTTACGTGCAATTGAAACTACCAATCGAAGATGCGACATAACCATCTCGGACGCGGCTGCCAGATCGCCATTGCTTTTCAAGGCGACGCCGAGCCCGTGCTCGCGCTCCGGCGTTAACATGGGTACGCGGTTGACGGCAGAAATATAGTTTTCAATGCTCGCAACTGATAGCGCGGGCAGATTCATCGTAGCAGTAGTCATGTGACCTCCACCAATCCCGAAGATACGGGTTAAGTTAATTTTAGCACTCCCAACTTAAGAGTGCTAACCGCGCGAATGGTTCCGAAATAAGGCGCATGCTAACGCGTGCAAATTGCCCTCTGTGTAAATTACCTATTATTAATCAATAGCTTATTATCTTTAACACCCGAAAAATAAAATAAATTGATTAACGGCCAAGTGCTATTTCGGCGACGCATACTGCACTAACTGATATAGAACGCCTATCCACGGGCGTTTTGGCACACATCAGGCTGAAAAAACGCCCCAATGTTAGTTCTTCATATTTAGGTTTGACGGTCTGCGGCGGCAGCTCATCGCCAAGACAGGCGTCTGAGGTACATCCAGACCGACAAAAATGCACCGAACCAGCCCAGTAATCCGGAAATCAGGATAACTAACAGCATTACTTGAATCGTTGGCGCCTGCACAGAAAAATCACTCCCGTAAGATACCGTGATTGCCTGCACCTCCTCGCCGACCCACCGAATAAAAATCATGACTGCGAGGATTGCCACCGTGCCGGCAAGCAGGCCCTGGAATGCGCCGAAATACAGAAATGGTCGGCGAATGAAGCGGCGCGTCGCACCAATGAGCTGGCTCACCTCGATCTCGTCCTTCTGCGTGAGGATCTGCAGGCGTATGGTGTTACCGGTTACAAAGACGACCGCTGTCGCCAACATCAAGCCCAGCAACAGCACAATGCGTTGCGTAATGGTCGCAAATCTTGTCAGTTTTTGCGCCCACTCAAAATCCATCACAACACTTTCCACCTTTGGGAGCGCGGAAATATTTGCTCGCAGCGCGTCAAGCACGCCAGCATCACTCGACACCGGGCGAATGGTGAACGCGTGCGGCAGCGGATTGGTTTCCATGCCGGCGAGCAAGTCTGCCAAATTTGCGGTCCGCTTCATGTCTGCGAGGGCAGTCTCCCGTGAAATGAACGTGACGCTGCCAACGTTTGCCAGTGATTTCAATTTTCGCTCAAGTTCCTTGGCGTCCTGCTCGCTCGCGCTCAGCGCCAGGTATACATTTACGTTCGGCTCGGTGTTGACGCGGCTGACGGCTGCACTCAAATTGGCAAACGCGACGTAGAGGCCAAGGGGCATTGCAATGGCAATGCCAATCACGAGCACCGATACCAACGTGACTGTCGGCTGGGAGATTAGACGTCTGATAGCGCGTCCGCACGCATGGCCATGCGAAATAAGCCAGGCTTTCATGCTGCCAGCTTACCGTGGTCAAGGTTGATGCGGCGACACTTTAATCTGGCTAGTCCGGTTTCATCGTGGGTCGCCAGCAACACCGTGACGCCAACCTGATTGAACGATTTGAAAAGGTCGATAATCGTCTCCGCGTACCCAGGATCAAGATTGCCCGTAGGTTCATCTGCGATCAATGTTGCCGGACGATTGACAATCGCTCGTGCGATGCAGAGCCGTTGCTGTTCCCCGCCGGACAACGTGATGGGCGCGGCTTTCTCGCGATTTAGCAGGCCGACTTTATCCAGCGCAGCGCGCACGCGCTTGCCGGTTTCAATGTGCGAAAAGGCCGCGATTGAAAGCGGCAATGCAACGTTATCAAAAACGCTGCGGTCGAATAACAGCTTGTGGTCCTGAAACACCAAGCCAAGACTGCGGCGCATCACGGCAAGCCCGGCTTCCTTCAATTGACTCATATTCTGGTTATTGACCAGAACGCTACCTTGCGAGGCGAGCTCAATGCCCGCCGCCAGTCTCAAAAGCGTGGATTTGCCAGCACCTGAATGACCTGTAACGGCGACAATTTCCCCTTTGTCGATATTAAATGAAACGCCCTTGAGCGCTTCAAAACCGTTCGGATAGCGTTTAAAGGTATTTGAAAAAGAAATCACGGCAGGCAGGAGTCGAGTGATTATGTTTTAGCGAAATAACGCGTTCACAAATTCTTTTGCGTTAAAGGGTCGCAAGTCATCAATACTTTCCCCGACGCCGATGAAACGAACTGGCACAGGTCTCGCCGGGCTATCCACCGCGAGCGCGGCAATCATGCCACCTTTGGCCGTACCGTCGAGTTTCGTGACGATTAAGCCGGTTAGCTGCAACGCCTCGTCGAATACCTTGACCTGTTGTAATGCATTTTGACCGGTGTTGGCATCGAGCACCAATACAGTCTCATGTGGCGCGGTGGCATCGGCTTTGGCGATTACGCGCTTCACTTTCCTTATTTCTTCCATGAGGTGCAGTTGTGTAGGCAAGCGTCCAGCCGTGTCTGCGAGCAGGATGTCGATACCGCGCGCTTTTGCGGATTGAATGGCATCGAAAATTACAGCGGCCGCATCGCCGCCTTCCTGCGCGATGACGGTGACGTTATTGCGTTCGCCCCAAGTCATCAACTGCTCGCGCGCGGCTGCCCTGAACGTGTCGCCAGCTGCCAGCATCACACTTTTGCCTTGACCTTGAAAATACTTGGCCAGCTTGCCGATAGTGGTGGTTTTGCCGGCACCGTTGACCCCGGCGATCATGATCACGAATGGTTTTGCAGTTGATATGTCCAACTTTGCCTCTAGCGGCAAAATCAGATCGACTAACAGGGTCTCGAACTCTGCTTGCAGCGACTGCGCATCGGAAAGCTGTTTATCCTTGGCTGCGCGCCGTAAGCTTGAAATCAATTGCGTCGTGGCGCGGACGCCAACATCGGCCGCGATCAAGCCTGTTTCCAGCTCATCGAAAAGCGCCTCATCGACTTTGCCGTGGCGCTGGAACAACTCCGTGACGTCGGTATTGAGCACCGCACGGGTTTTGGAAAGGCCGGTTTTGAGCCGGGATAGCCAGCCGCCCGTCTCCGCCTGGCCAGAAACGGGGTCCGAAGAAGCTGCTGTCGTTTGTTTTGAACCAAAAATACTGAACAATGGAAAGCCTGCGAGAATTTGCGCTCAAGTTACCAAAAAAGCTAAAAATGTATTGCTACTGCAAGTTTCAATATGCCGAGTCATTTTAAGCCAACCGGCTCCCGCAAACCCACGCCGGCGAAAGTCGCCAATCGCGTTCGACTCATCGGCGGTACCCTGCGCAGCCGCGTGATTGATTTTCCCGATATTGCCGGCCTTCGCCCAACCGCGAATCGTGTCAGGGAAACGCTTTTCAATTGGCTGGGCCAGACGCTGCGGGGCAAACGGTGCCTCGACTTGTTTGCGGGCAGCGGCGCGCTCGGTTTTGAAGCAGCATCAAGAGGTGCCGACGATGTCGCGATGTTAGAGGTGCATACCGCCGCTGCGCAGGCATTGAAATTGAACCAGCAAAAATTAGGCGCGACCGCGTGCCGCGTTATCTCGATGGACGCGTTGAAATTCCTCGGACTTTGCGAGGAGAAATTTGACATTGTTTTTGTTGACCCGCCATTTACCTCCGGCTTGCTGGCGCCGGTACTCATGAAAATACCAGCGGTTCTGAAGCCGGGCGGTGTGGTGTACGCCGAATGGGGCGTGCCAATTGCCGACGTTCTCATCGCGTCGCCCAGTACACAGTGGGAAATCGTTAAACAGGGTAAGGCCGGTGCGGTACACTTCGCGTTATTGACAATACCTGCGTAGCCAGAGCTGAGAAAAAGATGATTAGAGCCGTATATCCGGGAACATTCGATCCGCTCACCAAAGGGCATGAAGACTTGGTCGCGCGGGCTGCCAGGCTGTTCGGCCACGTCATCGTGGCGGTTGCGCACAGTCAGGCAAAACAACCGTTCTTTTCACTGACGGAGCGTATCGGACTGGCAAAGGATATCTTGGCACCGTTTCCCAATGTCACGGTGATGGGTTTTTCGGGCCTGCTCTCCGATTTTCTGAATGTGCACGAGGCCAACGTGATTCTCCGCGGCCTGCGCGCGGTTTCGGATTTTGAATACGAGTTTCAAATGGCGGGAATGAATCGAAAGCTTAATCCGGGTGTTGAAACCATGTTTTTGACACCATCTGACAAGTACATGTTTATTTCTGCGACTATCGTGCGCGAAATAGCCACCCTTGGTGGCGACGTGAGCGATTTTGTCCATCCGCTGATCGCAAAAGCGTTGCTCGGTAAAGTCGGAAAGTAGCGTCCCATTGGCGCTCAAAATTACCGACCAATGCATCAACTGCGACGTTTGCGAGCCCGAGTGCCCGAACAACGCCATTTTTCAGGGCATCGAGATATACGAGATTGACCCGCACAAATGTACCGAATGCGTTGGACATTTCGATACACCCCAGTGCGTGGAGGTATGCCCGGTTGATTGCATACCATTCGACCTCGATTTTGTTGAAACGCAGGACGAACTTCATGCGAAGTTCATGCGACTCGTCGCGCAGAAGGCTGTTTGACAGCAGGCTGGCGCGGTGGTCGCGCCGATCATACGAAGCAGTGACAAAACTCTATATCTGGCGCGGCATGTGGAATGAAAAGTCCTGAAGAAGTCCGCCAGTGCTAGAGGTTGCAAAATTTACACGAGCTCTGCGGCACATTTTTCCGCAAAGCGTTCCAGATGGTTGCGTGCATCGGCTAGCGCGCTGTGTTTTTTCTTGAGCATGTCCATTCGCGCCTGCAATTCGGCGATGCGTTCAGCAAGGTCTAGTTCAGCACTCTTGATCTGTTCAATGCTGGAGACGCGCTGTTTCGCCTGCTCGCGGATTTCCAGTAGCGGCGCTTCAAGTGACGTGTATAACCCGCGCATCCAAGTCGCGCTTTCGCGACTGGCGATCACAAAAATTTGCATCACGCGGCTAACCACGAGTTCTTCAAACTGCTCAGCGAGCGACCCCCCGCGTCGCACCAGCAGATTGCTGGTTTTCGTGAATTCTGTATCTGATTTGCCCCGCGCTTTCTGCAGCTCTGCGTGAAAACGTTGCGTCGGGAAAGGATGTACCTCATATTTCGCTTTTGAAAATTCATTACACACGTTTCCACCGACGGCATTAATTAGCGCGCGAATTTCTTCGATTTTTAACTCCATCGCTGCTAATTTGCCGCCTACCAGAGCGAAATATTGCCTCACGACATCCACCGTGCTCGTGGACAGCAAACTGCCATTTATCGCCGCTTTGGTACGGTCAGCCTCGTATTGCGCTGCATTGGTATCTACGATTGCCGCCAATTCTTCAGCCAGTCTGGCATGAATGGATTTTGTGGCCCGTACTTCTTTCAGGGCGGCATCAGTTCGATCATGTCGGGCCCCGGCCTGCGTCACGACGGACAACATCATCTTCTCATTCTTCTCCCGGACGATGCCTAGGCGATTAAGCCCATCGAGCGTGTCAAATCGTTGACTGTCCAATGCGGCCTGCGCTGATTCCAGCGCGCTTGTGAGAGTAGACATCACATCTTTGGTCAATGCAGCTTGCCGGTTCCGTGGCAGATTGGTACCGAGATTCCGCTCCAGATGATACAAGCGGCTTTTGACTGCCTGATCACTATCGTTCGCGAGCTTGCCCATAAGTCCCTGACGCGCCGAAACGGCAATGACCCTCATCGGATCGACGCGGAGCAAGTCAGCGGCACCACGAACACGTCGGTCTATTTCGCGAAGTAGCTCGCGATGTGCATCGAGAGGGTCACTAAGCGCAGGAGCCTCCAGCGCATCTATTTTGTTCAGTACTACCATGCGAATCTGTTTTGATTCGTCAGTCGCGTTTCCCAGTGCGCGCTCACGATAACTCGACGCGTTTCCAAGGTAGCCTTTCCACATGGCTAAATCGGCTTTTGCAACACCTTGGGTGATATCGAACACCATAAGCAGTGCGTCGGAGTTTGGTACGCGCTCCCGGGAAAATTCGGGCTCCAATGCTAACGTCGCCAAACCCGGCGTGTCGATGATGACCAATCCGGCGTCGAGCAGGGGGTGTGGAAAGTTGACGACTGCATACCGCCAACGTGGAACATCCACCATTGCCGTCGCACTATCCTCCACAGGAACTGCGACACCAGCGCCGTGTAAGCCCCAGGCGACGGCATCTGTGAGCGAGATTCGCTTGGTTTCAGACAACGCCGCAAGTGCACGCGCGATCGACTCCGCATTGTCGGCGTCAAAAAATATCACCCGCCACTGGCTCTCGTCTTCCAGCAGCTCCGTCAAGCGCTTGGGGCTTTCGCGCGTTTCAATCGGCAGAAGTTTAAGTCCAGTTTTGACGTTACGGTTGAAACGCAGTTCGGTGATGCAACGGGTGGATTTTCCCGGTCCGGAAGGCAATAATCGTCGTCCCAGGTCTGTGAAAAACAGTCCATTGATGAGTTCTGATTTTCCGCGAGACATCTCAGCCACAAACGTGACTGTGACGCGTTCATTGGCGACCAGCACACTGGCTTCCCGGAGTGCCGCCTCCAAATTCGAAGTAATAAATTCGTGGGTGCGCAAAAAATCCTGGACGCGCGTTATCTGGCTGTCGAGGCCGTAGCGCCAGGATTGTAGGTCGGCAAGCCGTTCGGTGATGGCGGCGTTTGTCATGGGTCAGCTTTGCGCATTATCCCGGTATTCTACGTCTGGCAGCGCGGGCAGAAATACGTTGAACGCTGACCTTGCCGGATGGAACGGATCGGACTTTGGCAGACCCGACACGGTAGTTTATCGCGATCATAGACACATGCATTTACTTGAAAATAACCCAATTCGCCACTCGCATGCACATAGTTGCGGAGCGACGATCCGCCAGCTTTTATCGCGTTGGCTAGCGTAAGTTTGATGGCGTCGACCAGACGCTCGAACCGTGCAATCGACACTTTGCCCGCCGCGCGCCGGGGGTGTATGCCGGCACGAAACAAGGCTTCGGACGCATAAATGTTGCCGACACCGACCACAACACGGCCGTTCATGATGAACTCCTTGACGCTAACGCTGCGGCCCTTCGCGACAGCGTGCAAATATGTCGCATCAAAGTCAGGCGAAAGTGGCTCTGGTCCTAATGAGTCGAGCAGCGCATGTGCGGGCTGCGGTCCTGCAATCCACAGCATAGCGCCGAAACGTCGAGGGTCCGTGTAGCGAACGATTGTCCCGTCATCGAAGGCAATATCGAGATGATCATGTATTTGCGGTGTGTGGCTATGATCGCCATTGTTAATCAGGCGTAAGGATCCAGACATTCCCAAGTGGCTCAGCAGATAACCGCGTTGTGCGTTTGCGCCGGTGTCGGATCGGCAATCCCAAAGCAAGTACTTGCCGCGACGCGAAATATCGACGACTGTTTTTCCAGACAATTGTTTCGCCAAATTGCTGGGAATCGGCCAGCGCAATCTCCGGTCGCGCACTGTTACTGTCGATATACGACCTCCCTGGACTTTGGGGAGCAATCCCAAGCGTGTGGTTTCGACCTCTGGCAATTCGGGCATGGGAACTCGTAGAAAAAACAACAGTCTGTATTGTAGCGAGTATGCCTCCGTATCGATAAACGTCTATGATACGAAGTGCGAAGTGGAATAGCCGCAAATTTTCCAGAACAAACTTGGCCCAGACGGCTGCGCGCACCAACGCATTAAACAGCGCCCATTTCAGACGGTATTCCTAAGCCAGTCATTATGCTAACCCATCGCACCATGAACCCCACCCGTCAAAATAGTGTTGCACTCCTGCTGTTACTGATTGTATTGCTCTCGTCGGCCGGGCAAACCGTTGCGCAACCGACGGAGGTGATTGATACAACCGTTGTAAGCAAGGTAAAAGATAGCGGGCTCACTGATCAATTGCTTTATCAGTATTTGATCTCCGAGATTGCCGGCCAGCGCGGACGCTCAGGGCTGGCTTTGCGTGGGATGATCGATTTGGCGCAACGTACCCGCGATCCGCGGCTGGCGAGGCGTGCTGTGGAAATCGCATTTCAGGCGCGTCAAACTGATGCCGCCCTTGAAGCGACGACGTTATGGCTGGAACTTGAGCCGGAATCATCGGTGGCTCGACAGGCAATGACGGCGATCACGAGTAACCAGGGACCGCTCGAGACCACCAAATTGGATTTGGCCAAGCTGCTGGCGCAGCCCAAAAGCACGGCAGGCGTCCTGATGCAGCTGTCAGTGATACTTTCTCGATTTCCGGACAAAACTGTCGTTTCCGGGGTGGTTCGCGAACTCGCCGGTCTTTATCTCAATTTTCCAGAGGCGCATTTCGCCATCGCCAAATCAAGCATGATTTCCAAGGACGGTGAAACCGCGCTTCTGGCCATCAACGAGGCGGCGAAGCTGCGGCCTGGCTGGGATCAGGCTGCGATATTGAAGTCGCAGATTTTGCGCGAAAAGTCCGACGAAAGCGCGGGTAGTTTTCTGAAGCAATTTTTGGTCACATACCCTGCTGCAGTCGATGTGCGCGTGACCTATGCCAGACTGCTCGCTGCGCAAAAAGGCTATTTGCAGGCTCGTGAAGAATTCCGCGTAGCGATGAAAAGTAAGCCAGAGGATGCTGAAATCCCTTACGCCATTGGCTTATTGTCCCAACAAATTGAGGATTACACGGATGCTGACATCCAGTTCAAGCGTGTAATAGAACTCAAGCCTGGCGATGCGAGCCCAGTCTTTTTCAATTTAGGGGTCGTTTCAGAAGCAAAGAAGCAGCCCGCTGACGCAATTGATTGGTACGGAAAAATCAAGAGTGGCGATTACTTTGTGACAGCGCAACTGAAAATAGCAGGCATCCTTTCACGGCGCGATGGAATGCCCGCGGGACGTAAATTTCTGCAGGAAGCACAGGCAGGGCAAACCGACTCACCCGAGACGCGCATACAGCTCATTCTGGCCGAGGCGCAGCTAATGCGTGACGCGAAAGCGTTCGATGACGCTTTCGACGCCTTATCCATTGCGATCATCAAGCATCCCGACACCGCAGATCTTTTCTACGATCGTGCGATGGTGGCCGAGAAAATCGAGAAACTGGATGTGATGGAATCCGACTTGCGGAAAGTGATCGAACTAAAACCGGACCATGCGCAAGCCTACAACGCGCTCGGTTACACATTTGCGGAACGAAACAAACGGCTTGACGAGGCTTATGAGCTGGTGAAGAAGGCCGTGAGCTTGTCGCCAGAGGACCCGTTCATCCAGGATAGTCTGGGATGGGTGTTTTACCGCACCGGGCGTCTGGACGAGGCGCTCTCCACACTGAGAAAAGCCTACCAATCGCGCCGCGATCCGGAGATCGCCGCGCATCTCGGTGAGGTGTTGTGGGTGAAAGGCGAGCGTGCAGAAGCGTTGAAGTTGTGGCAAGCCGCGCTGCTTGATAATCCGGACAATGACGTGTTGAAAACGGTAATTGCCAAGTTTAAGCCGTGAACTTTAATCACCATTTGCGGATTGCCCAACAGCGTCGCGTCAATAAGCGGCGCTGTTTTTTCGTGTGCGTTGCAGTTGTGGCGATGGCGTCACTGAGCGCCTGCACGTCGCTTGCACCGCCAAAGGCTACAACTCATGTAGTAATGGGCGAGAAGCTGTTGGCGCAGCATTTTTCACTTTATGGCCGCATCAGCGTGCGGATAAACGACCGGATCGATAGCGGCCAGATACGTTGGCACCGCAATGCAGACGAAGAGCGGATCGGTTTGTACTCGCCACTTGGTTCGCAAGTTGCAGAACTCGTTAGCGACCGGCGCACACGTGCGGTCACGCTGCGCCAAGGCAAAGAAACGACGTCATCAGCATCGGTGGCGGCATTGACGATGTCGTTGTTTGGCGTCCCGCTGGATCTGGAGCGAATGGCTGCGTGGGCGCAAGGTGCGGGGCTCGTCGAGAATGAAGTTACTGACATTGCATTCGATAACGGTGAAATCTGGCGAGTGAGTGCGGAGCGGTATCAATCGGTCGGCAATCATCAGTTTGCATCCCGCGTGATCGCCACGAGTGGAGACATCGTTGTTCGGCTTGTCGTCGATGAGTGGACACCTCATTGAGTGATACAGGCTCTAGTTTCACCACGATTGCCCCGGCGAAATTGAACCTTTTTTTGCACGTCGTCGGGCGGCGTGCTGACGGTTACCACCTGTTGCAATCGGTGTTTGTGCTCCTGGACATTGGCGATACCCTGCATTTTGCAACCCGCGGCGATGGCGTCATTCGACGTCTGTCGCACTTGCCTGGCGTGAAGCCGGAAGACGATCTGGTCGTGCGTGCGGCGCAGTTGATGAAGCGGGAAGTTGGGAACGCCTCACGGCAATCAGGGCTTGGCGTCGACATTACCGTCGAGAAAAAGTTACCGATGGGCGGCGGTTTGGGTGGCGGAAGTTCAGATGCTGCGAGCACTATTTTGGTCCTCAATCGACTTTGGGACCTGGATTTTCCCGTTAGGAGATTACGGGCGATTGGTCTGCAACTTGGTGCCGACGTACCATTTTTCATATTTGGCCGCAATGCGTTTGCCGAAGGTATCGGCGAAAATCTGTTTCCCGTGGAATTGCCACCGTGGTGGTATTTGGTTTTAACGCCGCCAGTTCAGGTTTCCACCGCAGCTGTTTTTAAACGCCCAGAATTGACAAGGGACTCGTTTCCCATCAAAATATCTGACTTTTCGGCAAATGGGATTGGCAATTTAAGAAACGACTTGCAACCCGTTGTTCTGAAATCATTTCCTGAAGTTTCTCGCAGTTTCGAAGCACTGCAAGCAGTGAGTCAAAAGTCGGTTTTTGGCGTTCGGATGACCGGTTCAGGCGCGTGTGTGTTTGCCGCGTTTGAAGTCGAACAGGATGCACGGGAAGCCTTTCAATTGTTGCAGCCGGAATATGGTGGTTTTGTTGCTCAAGGGTTGTCGAGACACCCCTTTAGTTAAGTTTTGGGGAGTCGCCAAGTGGTAAGGCACCGGATTTTGATTCCGGCATTCGTAGGTTCGATCCCTACCTCCCCAGCCAGCTAGTCGGGTCAGTTTGAGTGTGTAAATTGATCTATTTTGTGACGTGTGAATTAATGCTCCAAGCGCCGCGAAAGAATTATTAGCATGGCTTTAGACAACATAAGTATCTTTACAGGAAATGCGAACCCGAGGCTCGCGAAGGAAGTCGCGAAGCAGATGGGAACGCAGTTGGGTCGCGCCAAGGTTGCGAAATTCAGCGACGGTGAAGTAATGGTTGAAATTATGGAGAACGTCCGCGGTAAGGATGTATTCATTCTCCAGTCGACCTGTGCACCGACCAACGATAACCTGATGGAAATTCTGGTGATGGCAGATGCCTTGAAACGCTCCAGTGCGGCGCGTATCACCGCTGCTATTCCGTATTTCGGTTACGCAAGGCAGGATCGGCGGCCGCGCAGCGCCAGGGTGGCGATTTCGGCCAAAGTAGTAGCCAATATGCTCACCGGTGCGGGTGTGGACCGTGTGCTGACGATGGATTTGCATGCAGACCAGATCCAAGGTTTTTTTGATATCCCCGTGGATAATATTTACGCCACACCGATTCTGCTGGGTGATGTCTGGAAGCATGATTACCCGAATTTGATTGTGGTATCGCCTGACGTGGGTGGCGTGGTTCGTGCCAGGGCAATTGCCAAGCAACTCGATGCTGATTTGGCGATTATCGACAAGCGCCGGCCTCGGGCAAATGTATCAATGGTCATGAACATCATCGGCGATGTTGAAGGGCGCTCATGCATGATCCTCGACGATATTGTCGATACTGCCGGGACGTTGAGTGAAGCGGCGAAAGCATTGAAGGAACATGGGGCGGCAAGGGTTGTTGCGTACTGTACGCATCCGGTGCTGTCCGGGCCGGCCGTCGAGCGCATCCAGAATTCGGTGATCGACGAGCTTGTCGTTACGGACACGATTCCGCTCAAGGCGGATGCAGCAGCGTGCAAAAAGATTCGCCAGATCGGCACCGCAGTATTGATCGCCGAGACAATTCGCAGGATTGCCGAAGACGATTCAGTCAGTTCGCTGTTTCCGGAATAGGGCAGTAATAAATTATTTGCAGTACGCCGCGGGTCGATAACCTGCACAGCCGAGCCATTTGGTCGCGAATGGTTCTTAAATTGGAGTTCTACATGAAAATTGCAATCAAAGCAGAACAGCGCAAAGGACAGGGCACCGGAGCGAGCCGCCGCCTGCGTCGCGCGGAAAAAGTACCGGGTATTGTTTATGGCGGTGGCAAAGATGCCGCTGTGATCGAGCTTGATCACAATAATCTGTATCACAAGCTGAAGCTCGAAGCCTTCCACGCTTCTATTCTCGATATGGAGCTCGACGGCAAGTCCGAACCCGTGTTGTTGCGCGATGTGCAAATGCACGCGTGGAAGCAGATTGTGTTGCACGTTGATTTCCAACGCGTCTCTGCCGACAAGAAAATTCACATGAAAGTGCCTTTGCACTTCATCAATGCCGATATCGCACCGGGCGTGAAAGTTTCCAGCGGCATCGTTTCACACATCATCAATGAACTCCTCATTACTTGCTTGCCGAAAGACTTGCCGGAATTTATCGAGGTCGATTTGAAGGATCTCGCCGCCGGTCACTCATTGCATTTATCCAATCTTCAGATGCCAGCGGGCGTCGATTCTGTTGCGCTGCACAAAGGTGATGACCAATCCGTTGCTACAATCATCATTCCTCGCGCAGTTGCTGCGGAAGAAGATGCAGCAGCCGTTACAGCTGCCGCCGACGTACCAGCGGCAAACCAGAAAGCAAAAGAGGAGGAGGCTCCGAAGAAAGACGACAAAGCGGGCGGAAAAGACAAGAAATAATCCGCTCCGTTGTCGCGTTGTATATTCGAATGCCCGCGATCAGCGATTGCGGGCATTTTTATTTTCCGTCGATCAATTTAGATGCCTTCCGCCATCAATACCGCCATCAAACTTGTCGTGGGTCTGGGCAATCCGGGTCGAGAGTACGTGCAAACCCGCCACAACGCCGGCTTTTGGTGGGTGGATGTGCTCGCGCGCGATTTGGGTACGTCATTCAAGAAAGAATCCAAGTTTCACGGCGAAGTCGCCAAGGCAGGCGGCGTATGGCTGCTCAAACCGCTGACATTCATGAATCGATCAGGCCAGGCAGTGGGTGCGCTGTCAAAGTTCTATCAGATACAACCAAGTGAAATTCTGGTGGCCCACGACGAAATGGATTTACCTCCCGGAGGGCTGAAGATGAAGACCGGTGGTGCGGCTGGTAGCAATGGCGTCAAAGATATTGTGTCGCATGTCGGTACGAGAGATTTCTGGCGCATGCGTATCGGCATTGGACATCCGCGCGACATGGCAGCAAAACTGGGTGGCGACATGTTGCGTGAAGAGGTAGTTGATTACGTGTTGCATCGGCCCGACAAAAACGATTTGCGGGCCATTGAGGACGCCATGCAGCGGGCCAGCGACGCCTGGCCGATGATCGCCGAAGGCGACATGGAAGGCGCCATGTTGAAGCTGCATACCAAGCCCGCTAAGTTGGACAACAGCGCGGCAATAATTTCCGAAAAGAAAGAACCTAAATGAAGTGTGGAATTGTAGGTCTACCCAACGTTGGCAAATCGACGACGTTCAATGCGCTAACCAAAGCCGGCATTGCCGCAGAGAACTATCCGTTCTGCACGATCGAGCCGAACATCGGCATCGTCGAGGTTCCGGATCTGCGATTGACCCAGCTGTCGGGCATCGTAAAGCCGTTGAAAGAAATTCCCGCCATCGTCGAATTTGTCGATATCGCTGGCCTCGTTGCCGGTGCCTCAAAAGGTGAGGGGCTTGGCAACCAGTTTCTGGCCAACATTCGCGAGACGGATGCGATCTCTCATGTCGTACGCTGCTTTGAAGACGACAACGTAATTCACGTCGTCGGCAAGGTCGATCCGCTATCCGATATCGCCGTCATCGATACCGAGCTCGCTCTGGCTGACATGGCGTCGGTGGAAAAGGCGCTGCACAAGGCACAAAAGAATTCCCGCGCAGGAGACAAGGAGGCGATCAAGCTGGTCGCCATTCTTGAGCCGATGATGAAGCAATTAAACGAAGCCATCCCGGTGCGCAGCATGGGCCTCGACGCCGATCAGATGGCGCTGATCAAACCACTGTCACTGATCACTGCCAAGCCCGTTTTATATGTGGCCAATGTAATCGAGGGCGGGTTTGAGAACAATCCGCTGCTCGACGCAGTTAAGGCGCACGCCGCCAAAGATAACGCACCTGTCGTGGCCATTTGCGCAAAAATCGAAGCCGAGATCGCCGACCTGAGCGATGAAGACAAAAAAGTTTTTCTCGACGATATCGGTATGAAAGAGCCGGGGCTGGACCGCATGATTCGCGCGGCCTACACGCTACTCGGTTTGGAAACCTACTTCACGGCCGGCGAGAAGGAGGTGCGCGCATGGACAATTCACAAAGGCTCCACTGCGCCGCAGGCAGCCGGCGTGATTCACACTGATTTTGAAAAAGGTTTTATCCGTGCTGAAGTCATTTCGTTTGACGACTATGTGAGGCTTGGCGGGGAGTCAAAATCGAAGGAAGCCGGCAAAATGCGTCTTGAGGGCAAGGAATACATTGTCAAAGACGGCGACGTCATGCATTTTCGTTTTAACGTGTGAGCTCCCTGACGTCGTTCAAAGTTCGTAAAGTTCATCGGCCCGCGGCGAGGTTGAAACCCCAGGCTTGACGGGCTTCGCAGGCGTAAAATGTCCTGAAAGCCGCGCGGGTCCTAGACTTTAAATTTCACATATCCGCCGCGTTGCCCTTCTTGATTCTCGTCATATGGGGCCATTCAAGGTAGGGCTATTCTCATTGAATAATTTCACTCTCGCTGGGCGTGTGACCGCGCGGCGAGAGATGCGACGAAGGCGTAGCTAAACGACATCGTGCGACATCGGCAAGGGCATATCAAGTCCGTGCGTTTTTGGAGATTCAACCGATGAATGATCGCGTCACGATTGTAGTTCCACTTGCTGAAGTTCGCGGCCGCCGGAAAGGGCGCGCAACGCTCAAGGGCCGTCAGACAGATCCGCAGGCGCGAGCCGACATCGCCGTACTGCTGGAAACGCAATTGTCCAACGGGCCGCTGCGCCGCGACTTGCTGATCGAGTATCTGCATTTGGTGCAGGATAAATTTGGCCACCTTTCGGCGGCGCACATGACGGCGCTTGCGGAAGTGATGAAAATCGCGCAGGCCGAGGTGTATGAAGTTGCGACCTTCTATCACCATTTCGATGTTGTCAAGGAAGGTGAAGATGCGCCGCCTGCACTGACAGTCCGCGTTTGCGAAACGCTGTCCTGTGCGATGGCGGGTGCCGAAGCGTTGCTAAAAAAGCTGCCCGATATTTTGGGTAAAGATGTTCGCGTGCTTGCTGCACCCTGCATCGGCCGTTGTTCCGAGGCGCCAGCCGTATGTGTTGGGCACAATGCATTTGGTGACGCCACCGTGGAACGCATTGCGAATGCCGTGAAGAACCAGCAAACACGCGGCGTGCCGGGTATCGATGTCAAATTTGTGGATTACGCGCAATATCAGGCTGACGGAGGCTATGGCACTTATCTCGATGTTCTCAACGAGAATCGCACCGCCGAAAGTGTGCTGGTAGAAATGGAGCACTCAGGATTGCGCGGCCTTGGCGGTGCAGGATTTCCGACCGGCCGCAAATGGCGCATCGTCAGAGGTGAAACAGCGCCACGGTTGATGGCCATAAATATCGACGAAGGCGAGCCTGGCACATTCAAGGATCGCTACTACTTGGAACGTGATCCCCATCGTTTTCTGGAGGGCATGCTGATCGCCGCAAACATCGTCGGTATCGACGCGATTTACGTCTACCTCCGCGATGAGTACCATGCATGTCGCGCTTTGCTGCAAGCGGAACTTGCCAAGCTCACCGCCAATCCGCCGGGTGGCGTGAAATTGCCATTGATCGAGCTGCGGCGCGGAGCGGGTGCTTATATCTGCGGTGAAGAGTCAGCGATGATTGAATCGATAGAAGGCAAGCGAGGTATGCCGCGCTTGCGTCCACCTTACGTGGCCCAGGTCGGATTGTTCAAGCGCCCGACGCTGGAACACAATTTTGAAACGCTTTACCTGGTGCGCGATATCCTCGAAAAAGGCGCTGCCTGGTTCGCCGATCAGGGCCGCAACGGTCGCAAGGGCTTGCGATCCTTTTCCGTTTCAGGCCGTGTGAAAAGTCCCGGCGTAAAGCTGGCGCCTGCGGGAATCACGGTCAAGGAATTGATCGATGAATATTGCGGCGGTATGCCGGACGGACAACGCTTTTATGCCTATCTCCCGGGCGGCGCGTCCGGCGGCATTCTGCCCGCCAGCATGGGCGATATCCCGCTCGACTTCGATACGTTGCAACCGCACGGCTGCTTCATTGGTTCAGCGGCAGTGGTGATTTTGTCGGACCGCGACAAGGCACGCGATGCTGCATTGAACCTCATGAAGTTTTTCGAACACGAAAGTTGCGGGCAATGCACACCATGCCGTGTCGGCACCGAAAAAGCGGTGCAGCTGCTGGAAGAGTCGAAGTGGCGAACCGGACTACTTGAGGAATTGTCACAGGTGATGGTCGATGCATCTATTTGTGGATTGGGCCAGGCCGCACCGAATCCGATTCTCTGCGTCATCAAATATTTTTCGCACGAAATTTCATAATGAACGCCCCCGACGTAGCCCTTGAATCCATCATCCGCGCTGAAGAAGTCGAATTCACGCTGGATGGCAAGAAAATCACCGCGTTTGCCGATCAGACGTTGATCGAAATCGCTAAGCAGCAGGGCATCGATATCCCGCACCTTTGCTACAAGCCGGGCTACCGTGCAGACGGCAACTGCCGCGCATGCGTGGTTGAAATCAAGGGCGAACGCGTACTCGCGCCATCGTGCTGCCGACATCCTGCGAATGGCATGGAGGTGACGACCAACTCGCCACGTGCTGAAGCCTCGCAGAAGATGGTATTGGAGTTGCTGACTTCCGACGCGCCGCCGAAGGATTACAAGCCGGGTGCCAACGAACTGACGATGTGGGCGCAGAAGCTTGGCGTCGCCGCATCGCGCTTCAAGCCGCGTCTGCAGCCGAATGCCGATTTCTCCCACCCCGCGATGAGCGTCAACCTTGACGCCTGCATCCAGTGCACCCGCTGCGTGCGCGCTTGCCGCGAGGAGCAGGTGAACGATGTGATTGGATACGCGTTCCGTGGCGCACAATCGAAAATCGTTTTTGACTTTGACGATCCCATGGGCGTCTCAACCTGCGTGGCGTGCGGCGAATGTGTGCAGGCCTGCCCAACGGGTGCGCTGTCACCGGCGAAAGAAGCGTATCAGGTGGTGGCAGACAAGACTGTGGATAGTGTGTGTCCCTACTGCGGTGTTGGTTGCCAGCTCACATACCATGTCAAAGACAACACGATCATCCGCGTCGAGGGTCGTGACGGACCATCAAACCACAACCGCCTTTGCGTAAAAGGCCGCTATGGATTTGATTACGCGCATCATCAGCAACGCCTCACAAAACCATTGATCCGCAAAGACGGTGTTGCCAAGACAGCAGATTTCAAACTCGACCCGGAAAACTGGCGAGACGTATTTCGCGAAGCCACCTGGGAAGAAGCGCTCGATCTGGCCGGGCACACACTCGCGAAAATTCGTGACACCCACGGCAAGAATGCATTGGCAGGATTTGGTAGCGCCAAAGGCAGCAACGAAGAGGCCTACCTATTTCAGAAACTGGTGCGAACCGGTTTCGGGACTAACAACGTTGATCACTGTACGCGTCTTTGCCATGCCTCGTCCGTCGCGGCATTGCTCGAAGGTGTGGGATCGGGCGCCGTCTCCAATCAGGTCTCTGATGTTGCCAAAGCTGAAGTTATTTTCCTGATCGGTGCGAATCCGACGTCTAACCATCCCGTCGCGGCGACGTGGATAAAAAACGCGGTTAAAAATGGCGCGAAACTGATCGTCGCCGACCCACGTGGGACTGAACTCGGGCGGCACGCCTGGCGTAAGTTGCAGTTCAAGGCCGACACCGATGTCGCGATGCTGAACGCAATGATTCATACGATCATCGACGAAGGACTGGTGAACGAAGACTTCATTCGCGATCGCACAGCGAACTTTGAAGCCTTGAAAGAGAACGCAAAGAACTACAGTCCGGAAAAGATGGCGCCACTGTGTGGCATCCCCGCCGAAACGTTGCGCGAAGTAGCGCGCACCTTTGCCACCTCCAAAGGGTCGATGATCCTCTGGGGCATGGGCATCTCACAGCATGTGCACGGTACCGACAATGCCCGTTGCCTGATCGCGCTGACGTTGATGACCGGGCAGATTGGTCGCCCTGGTACCGGTCTGCATCCATTGCGCGGACAGAACAATGTACAGGGTGCCTCAGACGCGGGCCTGATTCCGATGATGTTTCCGGATTACAAACGCGTTGACAATCCGGATGCGTTTGCGCGCTTCGAAAAACTGTGGGATACGAAGCTCGACCCCAAACCGGGCTTGACGGTAGTTGAAATCATGGACGCCGCCTACGATGGCAAAATCAAGGGCATGTATGTGATGGGCGAAAACCCGGCCATGTCGGATCCGGATGCCAATCACGCACGTGCTGGTCTGGCGAAGCTGGAAATGCTGGTGGTGCAGGATATCTTCCTCACAGAAACGGCTTATCTGGCCGATGTTATTCTGCCCGCATCCGCGTGGCCCGAGAAAATGGGTACCGTCACCAACACCGATCGCATGGTGCAACTCGGACGTCGCGCGCTTGATTTGCCCGGAGATGCCCGACAGGATTTGTGGATCATCCAGGCGCTCGCCAAGCGTCTGGGCGTGGAATGGAATTACCTGGGTGCCGAGAGCGGCGTAAAAGCGGTTTACAACGAAATGCGTGTGGCAATGAACTCGATGGCGGGTATTTCCTGGGAGCGACTGGAGCGTGAATCTTCGGTTACTTACCCGTGTTCTGGCGACGACGATCCGGGCCAGCCAGTCGTGTTTACGATTGATTTCCCGACCACGACAGGCCGCGCAAAATTTGTCCCTGCTGACATCATCCCGGCGAATGAACAGCCCGACGCCGACTATCCATTTGTTCTCATTACCGGGCGCCAGCTCGAGCATTGGCATACAGGCTCCATGACGCGACGCGCTTCGGTGCTCGATGCGATTGAACCGGAGGCAGTAGCCTCGATTCATCCATTGGATCTGGCACAGATCGGTGCACTGGCAGGTGGCGTGGTCACGGTCCAGTCTCGCCGCGGGTCAATTTCCCTAAAGGCCCGGGCCGACGAAGGAACGCCCACGGGTGCCGTGTTCATTCCGTTTGCGTTTTACGAGGCGGCGGCAAATCTGCTGACCAATCCTGCGCTCGACCCGGTTGGAAAAATCGCCGAAGTTAAATACTGCGCGGTGAAACTCGTGCGTGGCGGGGAAATAACTGCGCTCTCGAGTTATGGCGGCGGACAGGCGTTTCAATGAAAGAGGAACAACGAAAGCGGTGTGACAGCACCGCTTACGTTCGATACAGCCTTTCAGGTAATCTCAGTTTTCGTTGTGGCGCACACCCTCAAGCCCCGCGATACGCAAGCGAGAGGCAAGCTGGCGGGCAATGTTGGCCGTGATTCGTAGGGCGACGTGCGGGAACTTCTTTTCCATTTCATCGAGTTGGGCGGCATTTATCGAGTAGAGCGATACATCGCGTTTGGCGTAGGCGTCTGCCGAACGTGGCTTTCCTTCAACCAGCGCCATCTCGCCGAATGCCATTCCCGGGCCGAACGTCGCAAGGCGTCGAGCACGTTGCGTTCCTGGAATCTTCAGCTTGATGCTTACTTCGCCCTTCACAATGACAAACAGTCTGTCCCCGGGATCGCCCTCGCTGAAAATCAAACTGCCTCGTGGCAGATCTTCACGCGTGAGGATGCTGTACAGATACTCAAGCTCGTCGCCGTCGAGTCCATCGAACAGCGCAGCGCGACTCACCGCATGGACGCCACAGCGGGATACCATCACCCGCGCAAGTGGGTCGTCGTGCTCATTGACGATCATTTGATACAGCGCTTCGGCTTCCTCCCAGCGTCCGGCGGCATAGCTGGCGTAAGCGATTCCGGTCGCCACGCATAGGTTTTGTTCTTTTTGTGTTGCCGCGACTTCTTCGTCCCCATCCCGAATGCCGAGTAGTTCGTAAATCAGAAACGCGCCTTTACGGCCTTTTACAGCCACCATATCAATCGGTCGCAGCCACAATCTTTCCCCAGATTCTTTGAACACCGCATTACTCACGCAAATACTCGTGCCGAAGTCTTTGTTGATCCCTTCCAGTCGCGAGGCGATATTTACGCCGTCGCCCATGACGGTATAACTGAGCCTCTCCAGCGAGCCGATGTTTCCTACCAGCACCTGATCTGAATGAATACCAATTCGCACCGTCAGCGGGCCCTTGCCGGATTCGGCGAGGCGTACGTTGAGCGTTGCCATCCTGCGTTGCGAGCGAACGGCAGCCACACAAGCGCGATACGAGTGGTCGATCACCATCACCGGCGCCCCCCAGAATGCCATCACCGCGTCACCGATGAATTTGTCGATGGTGCCCTGTTCTTCTTTTACCGCTATCGTCACCAGTTCGAGATAAGCCGATACCGTTTCGAGAAGTTCACGGGTAGGCGTAACCTCGGCCAAGCTGGAAAATCCTTTCAAGTCAGTGAAAAACATGGTCAGGTAACGGCTTTGGCCACCTGGTGCCAGGGGCGTGCCGGTTCGTATCAAGTCACTGACTAGTTCCCGAGGTACGTAGGCGGCGAAGGCGCTGATGGCGGTCTTCAGTTTCTGTGTGGCGTCGATCAGCAAGCTGATTTCTGCGACGCGAGAGGTAACCTTCAGGCCGGGATTGATCTGAAAACTGAACACCTGCTTAATTTCCTCGACCAGCACCTCTAAAGGCCGTGAAAGACGCTTTGCAAAGATATAAGTCAGCAACACGACCAACAGCAGCACGCCGCCGCCAACAAAAGTAATCTTGCGGTTGTTAGCGTCAATTTCGCCTACAAAGTCCTTGACGGGAGTGATGACGACAACTTCCCATGGCCGATTGAAGTTTGTTGGAAATGGCGCAAATAGCGCGATGTACTCCTGATTGCTGGTGCCGGCCGAAAAATAAAAGTTATCTGATTTCCGCTTGCTGCGTTCGAAAGCGGCAGTCGCAATCGCAGGACTTTCCATCTCAATAAGTTTTTTCTGCGACCTTGCCGCGTCATTGTTATACGCCTGTGCAAAATCCGGATGCGCGACGACTTTACCTTCTTTATCGATAATGATCGCAATGCTGCCTTCGCTGATCGGTTTGCTCGCGAGGAATTCGGAAATTCGTCTCAACCGTACATTTGCGGCTGCCGCGCCGACCACCTTTCCGTTCGAAATGATCGAGGAGGAAATGGATATGCCGGGCTCGCCGGTGCTGCGAATATTGTAGGGGTCACGTATGTACGCTGCGTTGGGATCGCCGGTTATGCCACGCTGCAAAGCATCTCGTAGAAAATTAGCCTCGCGCGGGTCGTACTTTGCCGGGATCGAACTCACGCCAATGCTCTGTCCCCAATCTTTTAGGAAAGTATACGTGTCCAGGGCTTCGCCAGCCTTGGAGCGATCAATCATTCGGTTTGCATATTTGGCATCCGTGGGCACCTTGTGCTCTGTCATTGGCACATTTGGGTTGATGCCAGCGACTTGCCTGAAAGAGCCATCTGCAAAACCGATGTAATAACTTGTGATATCACTATTGTTTTGAATAGCCCGGAGCAAAATCTGTCCTGATGCTTCATTTCGAAAGAAGTTTGGGTCGACGGACGCCAGTTGTGCAGTTGACTTAACTGCATCCGAAATAGGCTCTATGAAATTAGAGATATTTCTCATGGTTTCATCCCGTGCACGCTCCATGGACTTGGCGGCCTCTTTCTTCGCCAGCGCAAGATTGCTCTGATATGAATAAAAAATAAGACCTGAGAAAAGCGGGACGATCAGCAATAAAAATAATGCGCTGATGGTGACGTGAAGTTTGAGCGTGGACGGAACTGAGTTCATGTAAGCGCGCCTTTTATTATTGCGTCGTCTTTTGTACGTTGGTTGTTCTTATGGACATGACTTATCCAGTTTACGGGCGGCACTGGGCATACCGGGCGCGCAAATCCTCTGCGTCCACACGCGCAAACAGGCGCGTTGCATTCACATTGTTGCGAAGTGCAAAAGCAAATTGGATATTGGTGGGCCAAATCCCGTACTCCCTAAATTCTTCTTTGTCGTTGCCGTCTCAAGATGCGCGCCAGATCGCAAACACAATCACCTTGCTTCGGTGCGTATTGCCCAGTACTTTGTCCCCCTCGACTTCCCAGCGTCGATTTTTTGAGCTTTTGTTAAGACAAATTTACACCCACGCAAGTCTAACAGTATATGAATTGCCTAAATTACGCCGGCAATCAAACGTTGCCGCGCAGACGAGTCGGCTCAAGGTCGTCAAGGTCTTGCTGGGGCCATACACTTGACTGCGTGTATTATTGCGGAAAATCTAATTAGTTCGCAGCATGCGACTGCACGTTTTTGCCCAATGCAAGCGGTTCCGGCAAAAAGTTTGCGAAGCATCGTTTTGCGGCATAAGCGTACATCAATCAATGTCCGACACTTTCGTCCCGCCGGGTTCTCCCACGCTTGAGCGACTCAAATGAGTGGCTCTTTAGCTATCGAGCAACGGCCCAAAGCGATGAGTTTTGTAGCGCGTGTGATCAAGATTGCGGTCGCTATTGTGGCTGTGATGACTTTCGCACTGGGCGTTCTTTCTGTGATGGGCCTGGAGAAATTTAAAGGCACTCTCAAGGAAGTCACCGAGTCTAGAATCGGTGTGATTGCATTTGACGTACAGGACAACATTGAACAGGGACTTGCATTGGGTATCAACCTCCCTGCACTCGAAAATGTACAGGAAAGCATCCGTCGGGCACAGGCGAGAGATGCAAAAATCACGTCGATTTACGTAATCGGTCGTCAAGGTCAAATCCTGTATCGCGTTCCAGAAGCGGGCGCGCCTTTAAGTGATGACGCAGTCGAAAAATTCCGCAAAGGGAGTGAACAAGGCAAGTTGGCGAGCTTTAGAGACGGTAACTCCCTCAACGTATTCTTGCCCTTGCAAAACAGCTTTTCGCAAACCCAGGGCATCCTGCTTATAAAGTACGATGCTTCAAGTCTCGACGACCGCTACATGGCTTTCCGAGCGATATTTTTCCGTCAGGTCCTCATTTTCCTGCTGTGCGGCGCCGCGGTTGCGACCCTTGCCATCTGGATATTGCTGAAACGGTACGACGCGATGGATGCCCTCCTGGCTAAATCATTTGAATCTGGTGCGACGTCCGTATCGGTCGATAGCACCGTTGGACAGGGTCCGCTTGACGGCTTCAGGGCAAAGGAAGTTGAAGCGCTGGAAGCCATTGCCGCAGCAGAAAAAGTGATTTTGAACAAATGAGCGCATCGGGCACAATTAGCCTGCTCGCGCTGGACCGCTATCGCTACTTGCTCATTGCATGGATGCTCACGGTCGTGCTTGTCACACTGGCAATTTTCTCTTACAAAACATCGACTATTTTCATTGACGCCATGCGGCCCGATTTTGAGGCCAAGGCGGTTTTGGTTTCCGATACCATTGCAACGCAATTCCAGCTCGCCTCTGACTATCGACTCGAGATCAAGGACTTGCGGGGATTGTCCGGCTTTCTTGATGACGCAATCAATGACCATCCTGAAGTTGCGTATGCGCTGCTGTCGTTGCCTGACAGCGGGAAGCTTTACGCGACGGCAAAATTCGACAAGGACCCGAGGGTTTCAGCTGAACTACGTGCGCACGTACGCGCGGAACTGGATACGGCCAGATCCTCTACGTTCCGCAACATTGTTGACGTTACGACACCGCTGCAGAATCTGGGGGGAACCGTCCTCTTGCATGTCGGCGTGGATGAAACATATATCCAGACTCGGCTGCTGGAAATCAAGTTCGATTTGTTCATTACGCTATTTGTTTCAGTCGTGATCGCGTTGGAGGTACTGTTTTTTGTAGTGCTGCTTACGCTGGATCGCCAGAGTCAAGATGTCCGCAGTTTTATCGAGTCAGTTCGCGCAGGGATTTTTCCGGCGGTGACGGTAGAAAACGGTACTGGATCCCACAGCCCACTCACACGTGCATTGCGAAATGCGATTTTCACGGTCAACAACCGTTATCGCATGCTGTTGCAACATGGGGCATCGGCGAATCTGAGCACGGAGCCACGACGACTATTACGCAAAATGGTTGCAAGTATCGATGAAAAATTTCAGTTTTCTGCGATCCGCAAATCGATGGAAACAGATCCGACGGCGATCAAGGCGATTCGTCTGCCGATGTTCATCTTTTTCTTTGCGACCGATTTGTCACGACCGTTCTGGCCGATTTTTGTAGGTGGATTTCCGCCACCCGCAACAGGTCTGGACCCGAGCTTTCTGCAGGCGCTGCCCATGGCAATGTGGGCACTGACAATGATGATTGTTACCCCGTTTGGCCCACGTCTGATTCGTTTGCTAGGGGTGCGCAAATGCCTGTTAGGGGGAATGATACCCGCAGCGGTCGGCACGTTGATGTGCGCGTTTGCTACCGGCTATATTGAGCTGGTCTGGTGGCGGTGCGTCACCGCAGCCGGCTTTGGATTGGTAAGCGTCACGGGTATCTTGTTTGTAACATTGGCGGCGGAGACAGGGAGGGGTGCTCGCAGTGCCGCGGTATTCATCGGCGCGCAGACGGCCGCGGGTATCTGCGGTACTGCACTCGGCGGTATTTTGGCGGATCGACTTGGCTATTCTGGCACGCTGTACGTTTCGGCCGCCGTGATTGCGTTAAATTGTCTGCTGGTGGCGCAAGTTGTTTCGCAAATTTCATTCCCGCAAAAGACGGGAAGTGAAGGTGCACTACAGGGCGGCATCGCAGGGTACCTAAACGTGCTCAAGCGTTGGAATTTCATTACATTTGTACCGCTTGCAGCCTTGCCTCCGCGGATTGTGCTCACAGGCTTTATCTTATTCATGACGCCCGTGGTGTTGAATAAGCTTGAGTACAGCGATGCAGCGGTCGGCCGTTTTATGATGTGCTATTTCATCTCCAATCTGTTGTTTACGCCATTGGTTGCACGCGCTTTGGATCGGTTTAATTGTCACCGTAGCTTTCTGTTTGTCGGCACGCTGTTATTGGGCGGCGCCGTTCTCCTTTTCTCCTACTCGACCTTGCTCGCCAGCTTGGTCATCTCGATGATCCTCGCGGGGCTTGGTATGGCACTAACGACGACCTCTCTGGTTGCCATTATTCCTGTGCAATTTCCGCGTGAATGTGCGGCAGAAGGGTTGGGAACCGTGACGTCGCTATTGCGTGTAGTTGAACGTGTCGGTAGCATCCTTGGCCCACTCGTCGTGGCGCTCCTGATAAAAGTTGCCGGATATAGCCAAGGTGCAATGATCCTGGGCAGTATTTTGACAGCATTGGCGCTTGGCCTTGCTGGCTATTTCTATATGACAAAACCATCAAGGGAAAGTGAAGTTTTGCAATGAGCGCTGGAAGCCACCAATTACTGCGCCTCAGCGCCGAAGAAAAAAGGGCCCTGAAGGTAATATTCCTGGCCAAGCAAGCCCCGCTGATAGTCGAAAGCCCCAGGCCGGAAATCCATGAGCAGTTCGGTGTGGAGCCGCGTTACAACCATGAGATTTTTTCCTTGTTGCGGGAAATGGGTATCGACTGCGTGCCATGCAGATCCCTTGACGTTTTCGCCGGCCTTGCGCGCAATGCCAATTATGTTTTCACGCTATTCAATCGCGCCGATTTTCGGAATGGTGAAATTTTCGTTTCGCTTCAGTGCGAAAAATTCGGTATCCCGTATCTGGGTGCGCCGCCAAACGTGCGTGCGCTGGCTGAGGACAAGAGCTTCGCCAAACATGTAGCGCGCTCGGTCGGACTGAAGACGGCACCTTGGAAAACGTATGGCTTTCACACGGATCTTGAGCCGCCTTCATTCGCGGGCCCATACTTTGTTAAGCCGCGCTTTGGTGCCGCTTCGGACGGTGTCGCTCTCGACTCAATCCAAGATGAATGGAGCGGTCTGAAAACAAAGATCGAGAGTCTACTTGCGCAAGGCAAAGACGCCATTGTCGAGCAGTGTATTGATGGCACTGATTTGACAGTGCCGGTGCTCGGCGGCACGCAGCCGATCGTGCTTGACGTAGTTGAAGAAGTGTCTGACTTACCCTCTGGAATTTGTACCTACCGGCAAAAGCGCCTGCTCGACAAAGGCCGGTTTCGGCGCATACTCGACAGCGTGTTGGTTACAAAAGAGGTGCTTTCTGGGGTCGAGCGCTTTTGTGCTCACGTCAGTCCGTTCGACTACCTGCGGGTCGATTTTCACCTGTGTAAAAAAACGCAAGACGCTTTTTTTCTTGAATTCAACATAGGTTGCAATCTCGGCAGCCATGCGGGCGTTATGTTCGCGGCGGCCAATCAAGGGATCGACCAGCAAAGTGTCATCGAACACATACTTGCTTACAGTTTGAGGAGGCAAAGCAATAGTGTTTCCCACGTCATCGAACGCGCATCGGCCTTCGCGTGAGTGAAGCCATGCCACCTGCAAAAATGAACCGTAGAAGATTGCTGCAGACTTGTGCGGCCATCCCATTGTTGCTCTCTGGCGGCGCAGCTCTGGGTGCGCCGGCGAAAATTTCCAGCAGGAAATTCAAGGTTTTTGTCGTTGTCCATCGTGAAGGTACGAAGGCTGACAATGGATTCATGGACTATCTTAAGAACGCAGGCTTGAGTGTCGAGTTTGTGATGCGCAACGTAAACACCGACTACAAGTTGCTTCCGGGCATTGTCGAAGAGATAAAAGCACAAAAGCCGGACCTGATCTATACCCAGAGTACCGAAGTGACTTCAGGAATTGCAGGGCTGGACATTGAGCCGAATCCCGAGAAATACGTTCGCGACATCCCGGTCGTTTTTTCGATGGTGGGCGATCCTTTATCAGCCAAACTGGTCAAAAACCTGGAGCAACCAGCACGTAATTTGACCGGCGCAATTCATATCGTCGACTTGCCAGTGCAACTCAAGGCGATGCAACTCTACATGCCTTTTAAGCGCCTCGGCATTCTTTACACGCCGAATGAAAAAGCACAAGTCAGGCGCTACGATCAGCTCAAGAAACTAACCGCTCAGGAGAAAATTGAGCTGGTTGCTGCGGATCCGCTCGGACCCGATAAAAAGCCGCAGGAAGAACAACTGATTCCCATGCTTGATCGGATGGTCGCATTAAAGCCCGATCTTGTTTACATACCGCCGGTGAATTTCTTTGGCAAGCATGAAGAATTTCTGATTCAGGAAGTACTCAAGCGAAAGCTGCCCACATTTTGCTCGACTGAAGGACTTGTCACCAAAGGCGGTTTGATGGGTTTCGTTGCGCCGCTTTTTAACGTGGGCGCGTTGGCGGGTTTTAAAGCTGAACAGATTTTGCTCGGTAAAACCACCGCGCAGAAGATACCAATCCAAGTACTCTCCAAGTTTTCATTCATTGTCAACATGGCCACTGCGCGCGAGCTGAACCTTTACCCACCGATGCAGGTGCTGAGATTTGCCCAAATTATCGGTGCCTGAGGATAGCTTTAACTGATTTGCGTTTCGGCAAATGGGTCGCGTAAGCTGGGGAGAGGCACGGCAGAATTGTTTTTACCGCAACGTACCAATCAAAGATTGTCATGAAAAATTCATCGTTCGCCTGTTGCTGTTAGCGATCCCAACAACGGATTTACCTTCACGCGTACCCGAGGTCTTGTATGAAAATGTTGCTACCGCTGTTGCTGGTTTCAGGTTTGGCCATTGCCGATGACGCTGCGCTGTTGCGTTGCCGCACCATTGCCGATGCAAATGCCCGGCTCGCTTGCTATGACGCGCTAGTCATTTCCCCGCCAGGCTTCGCGTCTGGCGTAAAGGATTCAATGGCACTGCAAGCATCACCAGCCGTACAAGCGCAAGCAGCGCAGCGAAAACCGGACCAGTTCGGGCTCGAAGAAAAGTTGGCTAACAAGAATGAGATTGACGCGATTGAGAGTCGCATACTTGGCAGCTTTGAAGGCTGGAGCGCGCGAACCAACATCAAACTCGCTAATGGACAGGTTTGGCAAATAAGCGACAACAGTTCGCGTGCGCATTACATCGATAACCCAACCGTGCGTATTCGGCGAGGTGCACTCGGGGCGTTCTATCTTGAGATTCAAGGCACCAATATCTCGCCGAGGGTCAAACGCGTGCAGTAGCCATTCGCGGTGCCTTTTCACTTTCTCGTAAACCTCAGTATTCCTTGCGCATGTCTGCTCCGCTAGCTCCGCCAACTGTAGCTGCCATCCCCCCCACGGCCGGTGGCGACTCAGCGGGTGCGCCTGCGCCAACAAAAAGCGATTGGCGCGTCATACGCTCGCTGCTACCATATCTGTGGGATTTTCGCTGGCGTGTCGCCGTGGCACTCACCTTCCTGGTGACAGCCAAGGTTGCTAATATTGGCGTGCCGCTGCTGCTCAAGGAAATCGTCGATTCTTTAGACAAATCCAAAGCAGTCCTCATTGTGCCATTTGCGCTGTTGGCGGCATACGGGCTGCTGCGGCTGTCTTCTACCTTGTTCGGTGAATTGCGCGACATCGTATTCGTCAAGGTCACGCAGCGTGCCGTCCGCAAAGTGGCACTTTCAGTATTTCGCCATCTACACGCGCTGTCGCTGCGCTTTCATCTGGACCGGCAAACGGGTGGCGTGACACGGGACATCGAACGTGGCTCTCGTGGCATTTCCACACTGATGTCGTTCATGCTGTTCTCGGTGATCCCCATCATTCTCGAGATCACGCTGGTGACGATTCTGCTGGCGAAAAAATTTGATATCTGGTTTGTCGTTATCACGCTCTCGGCAATTTTGTTTTACATCGTTACAACGATCGGTATCACCGAGTGGCGCACCGCGCACCGTCGGCAAATGAACGAGATGGACTCAAAGGCCAATACCAAGTCGATTGATTCATTGCTTAACTATGAGACTGTCAAGTATTTTGGGAACGAAGAGTACGAAGCCGGTCGTTACGACAGGAACCTGCAAAGCTATGAGGCGGCGGCGACCAAAAGTGAAACCTCCCTCGGGCTACTGAACGTTGCACAGAGTTTTGTCATTGCCACCGCTGTCACACTGTTGATGTGGCGTGCGTCTGACGGCGTTGTCAAGGGCCAACTTACGCTGGGCGATCTGGTGATGGTAAATGCGCTGCTGATTCAGCTATATATTCCGCTCAATTTTCTGGGTGTTATGTATCGCGAGATCAAGCAGGCGTTAACCGACATGGAA
>ENA-OFCX01000264-OFCX01000264.1-metagenomes-genome-assembly--contig:-NODE-264-length-29366-cov-5.274300_pt1 | contig 29366 bp, 30 predicted proteins | sample MGYA00153384_OFCX01 | MGnify analysis MGYA00153384
GACCATCGCATGGAACGAGTTCACACCCTGGTCCGCCTTGGCGGGCGGGGCGCTCATCGGTCTGTCCGCGGCGATGTTTGTGCTGCTGAACGGCCGCATTGCCGGCATCAGCGGTGTCATAGGCGGGCTGTTCAAGCCGGTGAAGGGTGACGTGGCCTGGCGTGCCGCGTTCGTGCTGGGCCTCGTCGGTGCGCCCTGGGTCCATGCGTTGTTTGCGGCCCTGCCGCAGCCCCGCATCGATGCGTCAATCGTGGCCTTGGTGGTTGCCGGCTTGTTGGTGGGGGTGGGTACCCGTTACGGTTCGGGCTGCACCAGTGGACACGGCGTCTGCGGGCTGGCCCGCTTGTCGCCGCGGTCGCTGGTGGCCACCGTCTCCTTCATGGGGGCGGGCTTCGCGACCGTGTTCGTCACCCGCCATTGGCTGGGTGTCTGAGGAAACGACAAGGAGTATTGCCATGACTGTTTTCGTCTCATTGCTCGCCGGCCTTGTCTTCGGCCTCGGCCTGATCGTGTCCGGCATGGCCGATCCGGCCAAGGTGCTGGGCTTCCTGGACATCGGCGGCGCCTGGGACCCCTCGCTGGCCTTCGTGATGGCCGGCGCGATTGCTGTCGGATCACTCGCGTTTGCGGTGGCCAGCAAGCGCACCTTGTCCTTTCTCGGTGCGACGATGAAGCTGCCGCAGTCACGCGACATCGACCGCCGCCTGGTGATCGGTAGCGTCGTGTTCGGTATCGGCTGGGGTGTCGCCGGCTTCTGCCCGGGCCCCGGGCTGGTGGCCCTGGGCATGGGTGAGTTCAAGGCGTTGATCTTTGTCGTGGCGATGCTGGTGGGCATGGTCGTCTTCGAGCTGCTCGAACGTCGCAGGCAGACTGTCATCCCTGAACCGAGTTGAGACCACGCGATGACCGGTACCCTGGCCTGTCTGGCCACTCTGGTGACCATCGCGGTGCTGGTCACCTACGAGGTCGTGCTCATCGTGGCGCAGCGGTGGCAAACCGACCGCATGGCGCGCAGCACGCACGCGGCGTGTTACTTGGCCGATACCCGGTACGTTACCGGTGCGGCTGGGCAGGTCAAGTAACGTGACAGCGTCTCATGCTGATTTGCTGGCCGCCGCGGCCGAGCGCGTTGCGGCTTTGCGCGCATCGCTCCAGGTTCTCGACGGCGCACCGGTGCGTCTGGTCGAAACCCATATCTCCTGGGTGCTGCTCGCGCAGACGCTGGCTTACAAACTGAAGAAGCCGGTGCAGCTTGCATTCCTCGACTTCACGACGCTGGCCGCGCGACGCCGCTTCTGCGAAGAAGAGCTGCGGCTGAACCGGCGTCTCGCCCCGGCGCTGTACCTTGATGTGGTGGACGTTTGCGAAAGCCCGCAGGGCCCGACGTTTGGTGGTGGCGGGCCCGTGGTCGACGTCGCGGTGCGCATGCGCCGCTTCCCCGACGGTGCACTGTGGAGCGAAATGCTGGCCGAAGGCACGTTGGCCGCAACCCACATCGACGCGCTGGCACAAAGGCTCGCTGACTTTCACCGAGATGCGGCTGTGGCGCCGCCGGGCAGCGTGTTCGGGTCGGCGGCCAGCCGCGAGAAAGTCATGCAAGGAGTCATCGACGCCATCGGGGCCAGGCAAGACGAGACCGAAGCACCGCAGTCACTAATCGACTGGCCCGCGCTGCGCGCATGGCTGCACCAGCAACAAAAGGCGCTGGCGCCGCTGTGGGCGGCACGGCTGCTTGCAGGCCGCGTGCGGGAATGCCATGGCGACCTGCACCTGGCGAACGTGTTGCAACTCGCCGGTGAGGCCACAGCGTTCGACGCCATCGAGTTCGACGCTGAGTTGCGCTGGATCGACGTGCTCGACGACATCGCTTTTCTGGCGATGGACTTGCTTGCGAATGGCCGGCGCGACCTGGCGTTGCGCTTCATCAACGCCTACCTCGCCGCCAGCGGTGACTACGACGGGCTGCCCGCATTGCGCTATGGCATGGTTTGCCGTGCGCTGGTGCGCGCGCGGGTCACGGCCGTCGGCGACGAGCAGGGCATGCACTCGGCAGCCCGTTGTGGCGAGCGGGACTATCTGGCGCTGGCCTCGGTTTTATCGTGCAGTGCCGACGCGCGGCTGGCCATCACGCACGGCCTGCCAGGTTCGGGCAAGAGCTTCGTGGCGCAAGGCATCGTCGAAGCAGCGGGCGCGATCGGTGTGCGTTCGGATGTCGAGCGCAAGCGGCTGTTCGGGCTGAGTGCGCTGCAGTCGTCGCGTGGCCATGTGCCCGGCGGCATTTACGACCAGGCGGCTACGCAGCGCAGTTATTCGCGCTTGCACGAGATCGCAAACATCGCGCTCGCGGCCGGTTGGCCGGTGGTCGTTGATGCGGCATTTCTGCGTCGATCGGAGCGCGCGGACTTTGCCGCATTGGCCGCCGCGCTCTGCGTGCCTTTCACCGTCTTTGATTGCCAGGCTGAACTGCCCTTGCTGCGCCACAGACTCGTGCAGCGGCAGGCTGGCGGCCTTGACGCGTCAGAGGCCGATGTGGCCGTGCTCGAACGCTTGATTGCGGTGGTGGAGCCGCTTGACGCCGCAGAGCAAGCCGTCGCCATCGTCGTCGATGCCGCGCAACCAGTGCCAGCTGCAACGCTGGCGCGGCGCTGGCTGGCAACAGGTTGACAGGCAGCGAGTGGACGGGCGCGCCACGGCCACTGCCGGATTGATGGGCAGAAGTTTCGCGTTCGCACCTCGGCCCGATGCCCGCGGGATGCGCAGGCTGCGCAAGATACACGGACCCGCTTTGATCTTCCTCAAAGCGGGCCTGCAACGGCAGGTGAAGATGCTCCATGCAGCCCAACGCTTTCAGCGCTACATCACGATGAACAAGACACAACTTTCAGCGCTCCGCCGCAGGCTCGGGTGGGCGGGGCTGTCGGTAGCGTTGATCACGCTGCCGCTGCCGCTGGCGGCGCAAGCAAATGCCGAACCCGTACCCGGTGACTACCGCGTCGTCAAAGGCAAGGTCGACCGTGGCACTTACACCGGTTGGCGGTTGTTTCATACGACTTGCCATGGCTGCCACGGCGTCGATGCCGTGGGAACCGACCTGGCGCCCAATTTGGTGCAGGGCGTCAAGACGCTCACGCCGCGCGAATTCGCAACCAAGGTGATGACTAGCTATCGCACTGTGCTGCTGGCCAGCGACATGAATACCGAGGAGCGCTCAGCCGTGCGCGAAGCAATGGTCGAAGAGATCATGCGGCGGGAGCGGGGTGCGCGCGGCCAGGTCACCATGCCCGCGTGGGAAGCGGACCCGAAGGTGAAGCCGCACGTGCTTGATCTGTACGCCTACCTTTCGGCGCGCGCCGACGGCAAGCTGGGGCCGGGCGAGCCCAAGCTGTTGGCGGGTTCGCCCGATCTGATGAAGCCGGGGAGAAGACCATCACGATGATGAAGGCGGCGGTGTTCGTCGAACCCGGACGCATCGTGCTCGACGACAAACGCATTCCCGGTGTCGGCCCGCTCGACGCACTGATCAAGGTCAGCACGACGACCATCTGCGGCACCGACATCCACATCCTCAAAGGCGAATACCCGGTGGGGCGCGGCGCCGAGCGCGCCGGTATCCGCATCGGCGACACGGTGGCCGTGTTCGCGCAGGGGCCTATCGGCCGTTGCGCCACGGCAGGCGCCAAGCTCAGCGGCGCGACCACGGTGATCGGCGTCGACCGCCTGGCCAACCGCCTGGAGATCGCGCGCCGGATGGGTGCCGACCACGCCATCGACAGCAGCCGCACCGACCCGGTCGAAGAGATCATGCGGTTGACCGATGGGCGCGGCGTGGACGTCGCCATCGAAGCCTTGGGCACGCAGGCGACGTTCGAGGCCTGCTTGCGCGTGCTGCGGCCGGGCGGGACGTTGTCGAGCCTCGGCGTTTACTCCACCGACCTGGTCATTTTGCTAAGCGCCTTCGCCGCCGGTTTGGGCGATCACCAGATCGTGACAACGCTGTGCCCGGGCGGCAAGGAACGCAGCGCCGGTTGATGTCGGTGATCCAGTCGGGCCGGCTGGACCTGAGCCCCACCGGGGGTGCGGCCAAAAACTTGGACTGGTTAAGCAGCGATCCCCAGGCTCCTGCGGTGCTCGACGGGACTGCGGAAGCCGAGTGAGATCTTGATCCGCGCGTCGTTGTACCAGCGGATGTACGCGTCCAAGGCAGCGACGAACTCCTCGATGGTTGTGGATAGCCAGTCGCGCGAGAAGAACATCTCGATCTTCAGGCGACCGAAGAAGCCTTCGCACGCTGCATTGTCTGGCGAGTACCCCTTACGGGACATCGACCGCACCAGCTTGGCCTCAGCAATTCGGGATAGCCAGCCAGGCCACCGATAGTGGCCACCACGATCGGAATGCACCACCGGCCGATCGCCGCTTGCAGTGATCTTCTCGACGGCGGCGTCCAGCATCGTGTTGACCAACTCGGCGTTCGGCCGCGTGCCGATCGACCAGCTGACGACCATGCCATCGAAGCAATCGATCATGGGCGACAGATAAACCTTGCCAGCCGGGATCTGGAACTCCGTGATGTCGGTGAGCCACTTCTCGTTCGGCGCACTCGCGCTGAAGTCGCGGTTCAGAACGTTCTCGGGGGCGGGACTGATCTCGCCCAGATACGAGCCGTATCGACGTCGTTTGCTCGTCGCGGCCACCAGGCACTCCTGCTTCATCAGGCGCCGCACGACCTTCTCCGAGATGTTCACAGACTGATCGGTCAACGAGGCGCGCATCCGGCGGTAGCCATAGCAGCGGTAATTACGCTTGAAGATGTCGGTCATCACCTGTCGCGCCTCGACGTACTTGTCCGCGACCTGGAGCCGGGCGCGATGGTAGAAGTAGGAGCTGCGTGGCAAGCCCAGTTCGCAGAGCAGCTCCGCCACCGCATAGGTCGGTCTCAGGGCATCAACCAGCTGCGTCTTCTCCCGATTCGTCAGGTCCTGCCGGTCGATGCCCAGTTCTTTTTTTAAGAGTTCGTTCGCCTTCTTCAGCAGGTCCTTCTCGAGCTGCAGGCGCCTGATGTCTCGCTGAAGCGTATCGAGCTGCTGTTCCAGTTCGGATCGATCAGGGCTTGCCGGGGCGTCTTGCTGGCGATTCATGGGTGCGGATGCATCGTGGCCGAGCAATTCATTCTTCCACTTGTACCGCGAGCCTTTGGACACGCCCAGCTCTTCAGCGACCACCTGTGGGCTGGCTGGTCACATGCACAATGGGATGATGGCGGATTGCTTGGCTGCAGGTGGGAGCGTTATCAGCCAGCGACCGGGAGAAGGTCTCAATGAAGAACGGTGAACTCGATCAAAGCCGGCGCCACTGGATGGCACGCTGTCTCGTCTTGGGTGCCGCGACCGGGGCCTTGATCACCACACGAGCGTTCGCTCAGACGACCGACACGCAGCCGTTGAGGCCGACCCCAGCACAGGCTGAAGGCCCGTTCTACCCCCTGCGCGAACCCAACGACGCTGACCACGACTTGCTGCGCCATGGCGGTAAGCAATACGCCAAAGGGAAGGCAGCGTGGGTTGAGGGGGTTGTGCTCGATCGGTCGGGCAAGCCGTTGAAAGGCGGTGTCATGGAAATCTGGCAATGCGATGAGGACGGTCACTACGACCACCCGGCCGACGGTTCGAGGATGGACGCCTTTTTCCAGGGCTTTGGTCGTGTCACGCTCGATGCCGAAGGGCGCTTCAAGTTTCGGACCATCAGGCCGGCGCCTTACGGCGGTCGCACGCCCCACATCCATGCCAAGGTCAAGCTGGGCCGGCAGGAGTTGCTGACGACGCAGTTGTATGTCGCAGGAGATCCCGCCAACGCACGGGATGGCTTGTGGCAACGCATGAGCGAGCCTGCCCGCGCATCGGTGACGGTGCCCTATCTGACTGTGTCCGACGGACTGAAGGCCACCTACCAGATCGTGGTGGAGGCTTAGCACACTGGGCAGGCGGCGGGCGCCGACGCGCCCACCGGCCCTGCCGAAACCTCAGAGGTTCGGACCTTGCGCCGGGTCGAGCGTGACCTCGTAGAGCGAGGCGGTGTCGCTGACCTTGTGCGCAATAGCCACGAAATAGCGGCTGCCGACCTTGAAGGCGGTCAAAACCTCGGGCGACCGGTCGCGTTTGAGGTCACCGTTCCCAACGATCGTGTCGACGTAGCGCACCTTGCTGGGGTCGGTGATGTCGAACACCGCCACCGCCGCAATGGTCGTGCGTTCCAAGCCGATGAATGCCGGCACGCGGCCTCGATAGTCGGCCCTGCAAATCCGCTGCAGCCCGCATGAACACTCACTTTCCGGCCTGAATCTTGCCAGCGAGATCCCCTGAGAACGATATTCCAGTGGCCTGATTTCTGGGGGATTCGAGGATGAGCACGCCGGACTTCTTTCGCTCGCGTTTGGACCAGATGATCGATCTGCGGCACCCGTTGGCGGTGTTGTCCACGCGGTTGCCTTGGGCCGCGATTGAAGTGGCGGTGGCGCCCAAGCTGACCCACCAAGCAAAGCCGACCAAGCGTGTAATCGGCGAAGATTTGGCCGGCGCATTCGACGGCGAGTTCGGCGGCGGCATCAGCCCGGCCGGCCGTCCGCGGCTGCCGGTCCGGTTGATGGTCAGCTTGCTGTATTTGAAGAACAGCTTCAACCTCAGCGACGAAGAGTTGGTCGAGCGTTGGGCCGAGAACGTGCAGTGGCAGTTTTTCGGCGGCATGGACTACTACGAGCCGCGCCTGCCGTGCGACGCCACCCAGATCGGCCGGTTTCGGCGCCTGCTGGGTGAGGACGGCCTGGAGCAGTTGTTCAAGGCGACCATCGAATGCGCGGTGCAGATCAAGGCCGTGCGCCCCGCCGATCTCGAGCGCGGGACTCGTCGACAGCACCGTGCAGTCCAAGGCCATCGCGCACCCGGTCGACAGCCGGCTGCTGGAGATCGCACGTCACAAGGTGATCAGCGCTGCCAAGCGGGCCGGCATCGCGTGCAAGCAGACCTACGCCAAGGAAGGCAAGACGCTGCGCCGCAAGGCCGGCGGCTATGCCCACGCCAAGCAGTTCAAGCGCCTGCGCAAGACCGTCAAGCGCCAGCGCACCATTCTCGGCGTGGTGATGCGCGAGGTGCAGCGCAAGTTGGGTGCCGATCAGGCCGCGGTCGCTGCAGGCGGCGTACCGGCGAGCGAACCAAGCAATGCGAAGGCTCTCAGCGACCTTGCGATGTGGCTGCAGCGTGCCGAGCGCGTCCGCACCCAGCAGCGCAACAGCAAGAACAAGCTCTACGCGCTGCACGCGCCGGAGGTGGAGTGCATCTCCAAGGGCAAGGCCCGCAACCCCTACGAGTTCGGCGTGAAGGTCAGCCTCGTGGTGACGCACAAGCAGGGCCTGATGGTGGGCGCGCGCAGCTTCCCCGGCAACCCGTACGACGGCCACGTTCTGAGCGCCCAGCTCGAGCAGACGAGCAATCTGATGCAAGACCTGGGGCGAAGTCCGAAGCAGGTGATCGTCGACCTCGGCTACCGGGGCGTGGACGCGGACAACCCGGGCGTGCAGATCATCCACCGCGGCAAGTACCAGTCGCTCACCGACCATGAGAAGCGTCTGCTGAAACGACGCCAGGCGATCGAGCCGCTGATCGGCCACACGAAGTCCGATCACCGGATGGACCGGTGCTGGCTGCAAGGCGCCATGGGTGATGCGCTGCATGCGCTCTCCTGTGCGGCGGGCTACAACATCCGCTGGCTGCTGCGGGCGATCGTCCGTCTCGGCCTGGGCGGGCTTTTTTACGCCTTGTCGGCGCTGGCCGCATGCCTCGCCTGCTTGCTGCAAGCCGTGATGGCAGGGACAAAGGTGATGGACTCCGAACGAACACCGCAGCGCCGTCCGTTGACCAATATGCCAGCGTTGTCACTTGCTGCGCTGGGATTAATTCTGCAGGGCCGACTCGATAGGCATCAGCGCGACGCCCTCGGGCTCGACGCCCTTGTTGTCGCTGCGGCTGTCGTCGTAAATCTTCAGCCGGATTGCCTCGCTGTCCAGCAGGCTGCCACTGTCGTAGACGATGCGGCCGTCGGGCGTGCAGATCGAAAACGAGTGGCCGCCGAACTTGACCAGCGAACCGCCGCGCGCCGAGTCGATGTTCGACAGCGTGACTCGCGCCAGGTCCGGTGCGCTCGTCAGCTCGATCGACGACGAACTGGTGCCACCGCGCCGCTCGTCCTCGCTGTCGCCGCCACCGTTGTCCCGCGCGTCACCTTCGTTGGCCATCACCAGGTAGGTGCGGCCCTTGTGTTCATAGACGGCCAGGGTGTCGGACTGGTAAAGGCAGAACAGCGGCACGCTGCGCACAAAGGGCGACAACCAACACCACGAAGGCTTCATGTAACGCACGGTTCACTCTGAAGTGCTTGGGTGGATCGTCGGTTTCCCGATTGCTGGCGGCGAGTCGGTCGTGTTCCCCACGTGCGTGGGGATGAACCGACGGACGACGAAAGCAAGGCCGCAAGGGCAGGCGTGTTCCCCACGTGCGTGGGGATGAACCGGACTAGAAAGACATCGCCTGCCTCGACAGCAAGTGTTCCAGTGTTCCCCACGTGCGTGGGGATGAACCGCCCTCAGGGCTTTGGACGTGCGCAGCTTGCGAGTATTTCCCAAGTGCGTGGGAATAAATCGTCCAAACGACGACACCATCATCGACGAGCGTGTTCCTCACGTGCATGAGGGTGAAACGTCGTAGCTAGACACCAAGCGCTTCGCTCCGCAACGCGCGTGTCGAACAGGGTGCTGTTGGGGCCGGGCAGTTGTATGAGGCGCTGAGGGTCGGTGGCGCGGCCCGTGCGCGGGGGAACTCACCGGCCGCCGGCTCGTGGTTGTGCAGTGCACAATCGGCAGAGCACGTTCGACGGCCAGACGATAAACCGCTTCCGGTGGTTTGATTGGGCTCCCTCGAGCACTACCGAGCTTGGACCGCCTACACGACTGAAATTCGCTACGGTGTCTACCGGAGCCGACAGTGCGCGATTCCAGTTAATCGACTTACATCCGCCGTTACATTCAAAAGCTACGAAAACTTTGGCCGGCAGTCAATCTCAACCAAGTCATTGATTTATTTGGGGTGGCTGATGGGGCTCGAACCCACGACAACAGGAATCACAATCCTGGACTCTACCAACTGAGCTACAGCCACCGCGAATTGGATTATAGCGGCTTGTTGCGCTGCAAGTCCGCTCGGCTTGACTAGCGATTCGCTGAATTTTCAGCGCCAGACTGAGCTGCGAGCAAATCACGTGCGGGCTTGGCCACTTTAATCTCGGTTTTAAACTTTTGTTTTAAAACGTTGTAGTACGCCGTGCTTTCCGCTGAACTCCAGGCCTGGCTATACTGCGCGCGCTCCTGCTTGGCGGCGTCGGATGCTGATTCGGTTCGCGGCAACACTTTAAGGACTTTGATCACCACGTAACCCTGTGGACCGAGGTCAACGCCCTTGAAGGCTGGCAAAGCCGCTGCATCACTGCGCAGCGCAGCGTCGAGCAGTTGCGGCGGCAGCTTTTGCGCCTGCGCCTGGTCGCGCGACAGCGTGATTGCCGGCTGAAGCACCGCGTCTTGCGGCGCTGCTGTCCACGCAGCCAGTTTTGCTGCGCCTTCTTTGCGAGCGGCTTCTGCACCGCGGCTTGCAACCCAGCGCTGGCGCACGGCGTCTTTGACTTCCGCAAACGGCTGCGTGCGCGCTGGCGTGTACTCCACCACGCGCCCCGCGACCAGCTGGTTAGAAGCTACCTCTACCGCTTCGGTGTTGCGCTTTTTTTCAGTAGCATCTGGAGAGAAAATCGCGTTTAAGAATTTGGTATTTGCGAGCGCACCCGAAGTGCCAGGAGGCGGCTTGCGCGTGATACCGGTTGCCGTTTTCAGCTCGAGTTTGTAACGCTCGGCTACTGGCTTCAAGTTATCAGCCTGCTCATAAACAGAGTTGCTAAAACTTTCAGCAGATTCAGTAAATTTTTTCTGCGCGAGTTGATTTTTAGCCTGCAGTTCCAGCTCGGGTTTCATCTCTTCAAAACTGCTTTGCTTTGGCGCTTTGATGTCGGTCAACTTGATGATGTGGAAGCCAAATTCAGACTCAACGACCGCGCTGATGTCGCCCTTTTTCATCGCGAATGCGGCGTCAGAGAACGGTTTGACCATCGCATCGCGCGCAAAAAAATCGAGGTCGCCTCCGGCAGGCGCAGATCCTGGGTCTTGAGAGTTTTTCTTTGCAACATCCGCGAAAGTGTCCGGCGCCTTGTTTACCAACGCCAACAGCTCGTCCGCCCTGGCCTTGGCCTTGGCGCGCTCTGCATCAGGCAAGCTTTTGGCGGCAGTGATCAAGATATGGCTTGCGCGGCGCTCTTCTTTGCCGCTCAATCGCTGAACGTTCTGGTCATAGTAAGTCTTTAAATCGGCATCTGTCACCACCACCGACCGTTTTAGTGACTCAACATCGAGCACGACGTATTCAATGGTGGCTTTCTCAAGTGCCTGAAACAAGTTCTCGTTGGCCTTGTAGAACTGTTCCAGCTCTGCGTCTGTCGGGGTTAGCTTGGCGGCAAAGTCGGCAGAATTAAAAGTCGCCAATTGGACTTCGCGCTTTTCAAAATACGCACCCAAGGCTATATCGGCTACTGCATTTGACGAAAATCCGCTTTTAGCTACGCCCAACATGACCTGTCGTGTCGACAAGTCTGCGCGCACGTTGGCCTCGAACATTTCAGGACTTAAACCCTGCGCTCCCAGCAGTTGCCTGTAGCGCTCCATGTCCAACGTGCCGTCAGGACGACGTAGCGCAGCAACTTCAGGATTTTCTTGCAGCTCGCGGGCCAGGCGTTGGTCACTGGTGTTCAGCTTCATCGAACCCACAGCAGCAGCCAGCACGCGATCACGCACCAAACGCTCTAGCGTAGCGTACTTGGCCTCTGGCGAATCGAGTAACTTGGCATCCAGGGACGGCATGGAAGCCTTCATTCGCTCGGTTTCGCGGGCGTGCGCACGGTCCCACTCGGTCTGCAGTATTTCTTGACCATCAACTTTTGCAACCACTGCGCTTTTGTCTTTCTGGTTGGTGTAGCCGTCCAGACCGAACAAAACAAATGAGGGCACGATCAGCAGGAACAAAAATCCCATAGTGATCTTGGTGTGCTTGCGGATGAAATCAAACATGCGTTTCCTAAAGTTCCGGCTGCTTTAACCGGGTAAATATGCTTATAGAGATTCAGCTTACCAACAAAAAAGGCGAACCGCCTGTTCGCCTTTTGGATGGCCGCTAAGCGCCGCCAAATTTCACTGTCAAAGTCTGTGGTGGGTGCTGACGGGCTCGAACCGCCGACCTACGCCGTGTAAGGGCGCTGCTCTACCAACTGAGCTAAGCACCCCACCCTAAACTTTTTGCATCTCTGCTTGATGATTGCGTTCAGTTCAAAGCGTCTTTTAGCGCCTTGCCTGGACGGAATTTCGGAACCTTGGCAGCCTTGATCTTAATCGCATCGCCGGTTCGTGGGTTGCGGCCAACGCGCGCAGCCCGTCGTGTGACGGCAAATGTGCCAAATCCCACGAGAGAAACAGAGCCGCCTTTTTTGAGCGTCGTTTTCACCGCGCCGATGGTCGCTTCCAGCGCACGGGTGGCAGCGGCTTTGGAAATGTCTGCATGCTTGGCGATGTGTTCGATTAATTCTGTCTTATTCACAAGGGGTTCCTCGTTAATTAAAGTAAATTGGAATGCTGATCAGTTTGTCTCAAAAAAACGCTGCAAGAAACGCCTATTCAGGCATTTGCAAGAGGCAGCTCAAGCAGTTTCTCTGCTGGCCTTCATTTGAACCATTGAAAACCCAAGTGTCAATAAGGCCGGCGACTTGTTCGCTGCACGGAGCGAGATTCTAGACGGTTTTATTCTGACCAAATCCGCCTGTAATGCGTTATTCGTATATTTTCAAAGTAATTACATCTGAGCGACTCGATGCCGCACAACTGTCAGTTTAATGCTGCCGCAATTGCTTTGCCCACATCAGACGTGGAAGCGCTACCGCCCAAATCAGGCGTGCGGGGAGCCCCGCTGCCAGGAACAAGGGTTTTTTCAATCGCTGCAAGCACTGCATCATGCGCGGCTTTGTAGCCCAGAAATTCCAGCATCATCGCGCCGCACCAAATCTGCCCGATCGGGTTGGCAATGCCAAGGCCTGCGATGTCTGGAGCAGAGCCGTGGACCGGCTCGAACAGCGATGGGAACTTGCGCTCGGGGTTGAGGTTGGCGCTAGGAGCAATGCCGATGGTGCCTGTGCAGGCTGGTCCCAAATCGCTCAGGATGTCGCCAAACAGATTGCTCGCAACCACCACATCAAAAAAATCCGGGCGCTGAACGAAGTGCGCAGTGAGTATGTCGATATGGAATTTATCGAGCTTGATGTCTGTGTAATTTTTAGCCATCTCGACTACACGCTCGTCCCAATAGGGCATGGAAATCGAGATACCGTTGGACTTGGTGGCGCTGGTCAAATGCTTTTTGGGCCGTGACCGGGCCAGCTCAAACGCAAACTTGAGAACCCGGTCAACGCCAACGCGGGTGAATACAGACTCTTGCAAAACAAACTCGCGGTCAGTGCCAGGAAAAGCTCTGCCACCAATACTTGAATATTCGCCTTCGGTGTTCTCGCGCACGATGTAAAAGTCAATTTCCCCGGGGGCGCGCGGGCTGCCGTCGCGGCGTACCACCGGGGCAATGATGCCGGGCATCAAGCGGGCTGGCCGCAAATTGATGTACTGGTCAAACTCGCGGCGAAACAGCAAGAGCGACCCCCAGAGCGACACGTGGTCAGCAATTTTTTCTGGCCAGCCGACTGCACCAAAATAAATCGCGTCGTGGCCGCCGATCTGGTCTTTCCAGTTGTTGGGAAGCATTTGGCCGTGCTTTTCAAAATAGTCCCAGCTTGAAAAATCAAAATGGTTAAATTGCAGATCAATACCGAATTTTTGCGCGGCAACCTCCATCACGCGAATGCCTTCAGGCATCACTTCCTTGCCAATGCCGTCGCCGGCAATGACTGCAATGCGTTTTTTACCCATGGTTTTTTTCCTTTAAAGAGCTGTTGATTTACGTTTTAAAAAAATCTAATGCTTGCGATAGCAGTAACGCTGGTGCTTCTTCGGCAATGTAGTGGCCGCACGGCAAACTCGCACCGATAACGTCCACCGCCCTTTGCCGCCACAACGCAAGTACGTCAAAGCACTGCCCCACCGCGCCGTGCTCGCCCCACAAGACGCGCAGCGGCTGCTGGAGCTGGCGGCCAGCCACTGCGTCGGCGCGGTCATGGGCAAGGTCAATCGTTGCACTGGCGCGGTAGTCTTCGCAAATTGCGTGCGCCGTTCCTGGTATTTGCGCGCAGCGTTCGTATTCAGCGAGCGCATCCGGCGCAAATGCAGCCAAACCGGCATGGCGCTTGCCCATCACGCTGCGCACATAGCGTACCGGGTCAGACTCGATCAGGGCTTCCGGCAGTGGCGGCGGCTGAATCAAAAAAAACCAGTGCCAGTATGCGGTAGCAAAGGCTTGGCTGGTGTTTTCATACATGGCAAGCGTAGGCGCAATGTCCAGCAGCATGAGGCGCTCGACCTGATCCGGGTGGTCTATCGCAAGCCGGTGCGCCACACGCGCGCCCCGGTCGTGCGCAAGTACGCCAAAGCGCTCAAACCCGTAGTGAGCCATAACCGCTACGGCATCCTGCGCCATGGCACGTTTTGAATACGCGGTATGTTCAGCATCGCTACCCGGTCGAGCGGAATCGCCGTAGCCGCGCAAATCCATCATCACCACCGTGAAATGCTTTGCCACAGCGGGTGCAACGAGGTGCCACATCGCATGCGTTTGTGGGTGCCCGTGCAGCAGCAGCAACGGCGGGCCGCTGCCCCCTTTTCGCGTGTGCATTTGCCCAGCGCGGGTTTGAACTTTTACAGTCGAGAAGTCGGTCAAGTGTTTCAAAATTAAACCGTCACTTTTTGCGCCAATCTGGATCTGGGCAGTATTGGTTGCTGTGTCCACTTTGGTGGCTGCGTTCGCCCTACGCTACAAACGCGCTAAGCGGGTGATTTTGCCGATGCGCTTCTCACCACCAGGCTCACGCCGATAGCGGTTAGCGCAGTGCCGGCAACCGTTGCTGTGGTGATGGCTTCATCAAAAAGCACCCAGGCCATGAGCGCAGTGGTCGGCGGAACAAGATACATCAGACTGGTAACGGAAGTGGCCGCGCCGCGCTGAATCAGTAAATACAAAAGCGAGCTGCCGCCCAACGTTAACACCACCACAGACCACGCCAGCGCGCCCACAAACGGCGCGTTCCAGACGATAGCTTCTGATTCAAAAAAGGCAAATGGCAACATAACCAAAAGCGCTGCAGCAATCTGAACCGCGTTGGCGCTGCGCACATCGGTTTTTACAACGAATTGCTTTTGGTACAGCGTTCCCGCCGTAATACAAAGCAAGGCAAAAACAGTAGCTCCGAGCGTCAGCGCCGTGGCTTCCGCACCAATCCCTAATTTGTGCCACACCACCAGCACCAAACCCCCCAGGCCTAACGCCAACCCCAGCCATTGGCGGGGCAAGACCCGTTGACTGTCCTGCGCACCGTGCCCACCGAAATGTGACGCCACCCACAGTGCGGTCAGCACAGGCTGCAAACCCACCACCAACGCAGCCAGACCCGATCCCATGCCGGATTTGACTGCCAGCCACACGCCGCCCAGGTAACCGGCATGCGTCATAAGCCCCACCACACACAGATGCAGCCACTGCGCGCGGCCCTGCGGCCACTGGGCCCCTGCGAGTTTGATCCACACAAGAAAACACAGCAACGAACAAAAAAACCGAATGGCTAAAAATGTGAACGGCGGCGCGTACGGTAAGCCAAACTTGGCGACGATGAACCCGGTGCTCCAGATGAGCACAAACACCGCTGGCATGGCGCGGATCAACGCGCTTTCTGTCGATGACGAGGCCAATTTACTTGGCCCGCGCCTTGATTTCCGGAATCGCTTTTTGCAGGTAGTAAACCATCGACCAAACCGTCAGAACAGCAGAAATCCAGATCAGCCACGTCCCCCACAGGTGCGTGTCAATGGCGCCCAGCAAGACGCCGTCGTAGAGCAGAAATGGGATGGCCGTCATTTGCACTGCTGTTTTAACTTTTCCGAGCATGTGCACCGCCACGCTTTTGGTTGCACCAATCATGGCCATCCACTCGCGCAGGGCAGAAATGGCAATCTCACGACCAATGATGATGAGCGCCACGAACACATCGGCGCGCTGCAAATGCACCAGTACCAAAAGCGCGGCGCACACCAGAAACTTGTCGGCTACCGGGTCAAGGAAGGCCCCAAACGAAGATGTCTGGTTGAGCTTGCGAGCCAGATAGCCGTCCAGCCAGTCGGTGGCGGCAAACACGACGAACATCACGGACGCAATCAGATTGCGTCTTTCTTCCGGGATATCAAGGTAAAAAACCCCGACGATCAAGGGAATCGCGATGATGCGCGTCCACGTCATGATCGTGGGAATGGTCCAAAACTTCATTGGCTCATTTTGACACGCTGCCGAAAAGCTATTTTTTTTATAGCTTCTTGCGCCCGTATTTATTGGGCTACCGATTTATTTTGTGCCAAAAAAACGACTTTCAATCGTTTCAGGAGGACATTTTGGCTGCTACTTAATGCAATGCCCGGTAAATCTCGTCCGCAAGTTCTTTTGAAATCCCGTCCACCGTGGCAATGTCCTCCGCGCTGGCCGACGCAATCGCGCGTATGCCGCCAAAGCGTTGCAGCAAGCTGGCGCGTTTCTTGGGGCCAATGCCTTCAATGTCTTCCAGCTTGCTGGCACCCGTGCGAACCGATGCACGCTTTGCCCGCATGCCGGTGATGGCAAAGCGGTGCGCTTCATCGCGGATTTGAGCGATCAGCATCAGCGCAGCCGAGTCACGTCCCAGATAAATTTTGTCCCGTCCGTCGGCAAAAACCAGCTCCTCCAGGCCAACTTTTCGGCCTTCGCCCTTTTCAACGCCCGCAATCAGCCCCAAGTCCAAACCCAGCTCAGTAAACACTTCTCGCGCCATGCTCACCTGGCCCTTGCCGCCGTCAACTAAAACCAAATCTGGCAAACGCGCGTCGTTGTTTTTCACCGCCTCGGCCAGCTTGCTGTAGCGTCGCGTCAGCACCTGGCGCATGGCGGCGTAGTCGTCGCCGGGCGTGATGCCTTCAATGTTGTAGCGGCGGTATTGCGCACTTTGCATTTTGTGCTCGGCAAACACCACGCACGACGCTTGCGTAGCCTCGCCTGCCGTATGTGAAATGTCAAAACACTCAATGCGCAGCGCGGCAAGGTCTTCCATTTTCAGATCCATCGCCTCGGCCAGCGCCCGGGTTCGGGCCTGCTGGCTGCCCTGCTCGGCCAGCAAGCGGGCCAGCTGCAAATCAGCATTTTTTAAAGCCATGTCCAGCCAGATGCGGCGCTGCTCGCGCGGCTGGTGAATGGCCGCAAACTTCACGCCACTTTGCGCAACCAGCGCAGCAATCAATTCTTTGTCCACCGGCTCGCTGCACACCAGCGTTGGCGGCACCGGTACGTCGATGTAGTGCTGGGCAATGAATGCCTCAAGCACTAGCGCTTCAAGCGATTTGGCGCTTTCGGCCAATGTCTCGTCAGCTTCAATTTCAGCGTCAAGTAACGCAACATCCACCGCGTTTTCAATGTGTGTTGGGAAGTACGGCCGGTCGCCCAAATGGCGTCCGCCGCGCACCATCGCCAAATTGACGCAGGCTTTGCCGCCCTGCACTTTTACGGCCAGAATGTCCACATCCTTGTCACCGCCAATCTCCATCGATTGCTGGTGCAGCACCTTTGACAGAGCCGACATCTGGTTACGCAGTTCGGCAGCTTTTTCGAACTCCAGCTTTTCGGCGTGCGCCAACATGCCTTGCTCTAACCCCGTCAGTATTTCTTGCGTCTCGCCCTGCAAAAACTTCTCGGCATTGGTTACGTCTTGTGCGTAATCTGTAGCAGTAATGTGGCCAACACACGGGGCAGAGCAGCGTTTGATTTGATACAGCAAACACGGCCTGCTGCGGTTGTTAAACACGGTGTCTTCACAGGTTCGCAGTTTGAAGACTTTCTGTAGCAGCAAAATACTTTCTTTCACGGCCCACGCGCTGGGGTACGGGCCAAAATACTTGTGCTTTTTTTCAACCGCGCCACGGTAGTACGCCACCCTTGCAAACTCATGCGTCGCCAGCTTTAGATACGGGTAGCTTTTGTCGTCTCTGAACAAAATATTAAAACGTGGATTCAGCGTTTTAATCAGGTTGTTCTCCAGCAGCAGCGCCTCGGCTTCGCTGCGCACCACCGTGGTTTCCATTCGGGTGATTTTGGTGACCATGTGGCCAATACGCGTGCCGCCGTGGTTTTTTTGAAAGTAATTGGAAACGCGCTTTTTCAGGTTACGAGCTTTGCCCACGTACAACACGCCGCCAGCATCATCAAAGTACCGGTACACGCCCGGCAAGGCGGGCAGCGCGGCAACTTCAGCCAGCAGCTCCGGGGCAAATTCAAACTCTTTATTCATGCCATATTGTGGACAATCTGTGAATGAGCCGACTGCAATGGGATATTTTTTGCAAAGTAATTGACAACTTTGGCGACATTGGCGTGGGCTGGCGCCTGGCTGCCGACCTGGCCGCCAGAGGCCACCAAGTGCGCTTGTGGGTAGACGACGCAACAGCGCTTGCCTGGATGGCTCCCGACGGCTGCGCGGGGGTTCGCCTGGTGCCTTGGACCGGAGGTTCGGATTTTTCTTGCCTGATTGACGCACCCGGCGATGTGCTGGTTGAAACCTTTGGCTGTGAAATTGCTCCTGAAGTTATAGCTGCTTTCGCCCGTATTTATTGCTCTAGATGCCAAAATAACTTAAATTCAGTGCCGCCACTGTGGCTCAACCTTGAATACCTCACCGCAGAGCCATACGCCGAGCGCAGCCACGGGCTGCCCAGCCTGGTGCAAACCGGGCCTGCAACAGGCTGGAAGAAATGGTTTTTCTACCCTGGCTTCACTGAAAAAACCGGCGGCTTGCTGCGTGAAGCAAATGTGAAAGCGCGGCAATCAGCGTTCGACCGCGCGGCGTGGCTTTCACAAGTCGGCATCGACTGGCAAGGCAGCGTAGTGGTGTTTTTGTTTTGCTATGAACCTGCAACCCTGGCCAAGTTGCTGCAGCAGCTCAATGCACAAGGCATCAACGGCAAGTGCGTCACGCTGATGGTCGCAGCTGGTCGCGCAACTGAAGCCGTAAAGCTATTTTTCAATGAAATCGACCAGCAGCCCAATGAATACGGGCGCCAGCAGCTATTAAATTTACTTTTCATTACTTACCTGCCCAAGCTCACGCAACTTGACTTTGACCACGCGCTGTGGTCTGCAGACATCAATTTTGTGCGCGGTGAAGATTCTTTGGTTCGCGCCATCTGGGCTGGCAAGCCGTTCGTGTGGCAAATTTACCCGCAAGACGGCGGAGCGCATTGGCCCAAGCTGGAGGCGTTTTTAGACATGTCCAGTGCGCCGCCATCTTTGCGCGCTTTCACGCACTGGTGGAACGGCGCGGGCGATATACATGTTGCTCCGGTGTTGGGCAACGACCTGGCTGCATGGCAACTTCATGCGCAACGCTTGATGAGCACGCAATCAGGCGCAGCCAACCTCACAAGCCAGATTGAGCAATTTGCGCTAAAAAACCGCTAAAATTGAGGGCTTTGCTAATTTAGCAGCCATCTTTGACCACCTAAAGACACGTTATGAAAATCGCTCAAGAAATTCGCGCCGGCAACGTCATCATGCACGGCAAAGACCCAATGGTGGTTTTAAAAACCGAATACAGCCGGGGCGGCCGCAACTCCGCCACCGTTCGCATGAAGCTCAAAAGCCTGATTGGCAGCTTTGGCACTGAGAATGTGTTCAAAGCCGACGACAAAGTAGACCAGGTCATTCTCGACAAAAAAGACTGCACTTACTCTTACTTTGCTGACCCCATGTACATCTGCATGGACAGCGAATACAACCAGTATGAAGTCGAAGCCGAAAACATGGGCGACTCACTGAACTACCTGCAAGACGGCATGGAACTTGAAGTCGTTTTTTATGACGGCAAGGCCATATCCGTTGAAGTACCGACCAGCGTTGAGCGCGAAATCACCTGGACCGAGCCCGCTGTAAAAGGCGACACATCAGGCAAAGTTTTGAAGCCCGCCAAAATTGCCACTGGGTTTGAGATCGGTGTGCCGATTTTTGTAGCGCAAGGCGATGTGGTGGAAATTGACACCCGCACTGGTGAATACCGCAAGCGGGTCTAAGCGACGCCCGCCAGGAACACCACAACAAAAAAGGGCTCCACTGGAGCCCTTTCAGCTTTTTATGCATTGCGCAAGAACCGGAACAGCAACATGGAACAAACACAAGACCTGACCAGCGATGTATCTGCCAGCCGCCTGGCCAATGCCTGGGCCGAACTGCAAGCGCATGCGCGAGACGGCTCGGCGCTGGACTCAGACGCCTACCGCCTGGCCTTTGCTGATCCTGAATTTTTGCTGCGCCGAGAGACGCGGGGCATCCGCTTTCAGCTGGAGATGCTCAAGCCCGATTTGGGCCAAAGCGAGCAAGGCATTGAGAGCACGGTTGTAGTTTTTGGCAGCGCACGCTTTCCCGCACCAGAAACTGCCGCCGCATCTCTGGCTGCTGCCAACGCAAATTTGGCCCACACAAAAACGGGCGACAGCCTTGATGCAACACGTGATGCTGAAAACGCGGTGCAACTTGCGCAGCGCCACATGCGCAACGCCTACTACTACGACCAGGCACGCTTGTTTGCGCGGCTGGTTGCGGACTACAGCAGCAAGTTGCCGCAGAAAGATCAGCTCTTTATCTGCACTGGCGGCGGCCCGGGAATCATGGAAGCGGCCAACCGCGGCGCGCATGAGGTCGGTGCGCCAACGGTGGGGCTCAACATTGTTTTGCCGCACGAGCAATCTGGCAACAAATACATTACGCCGTCGCTCAATTTCAAGTTTCACTATTTCGCGCTGCGCAAAATGCATTTCATGATGCGCGCCAAAGCGCTGGTGGCCTTCCCGGGTGGATTTGGCACGCTTGATGAATTGTTTGAAGTGGTCACGCTTATCCAGACCGGAAAAGCCAAAGCACTGCCGATTGTTTTATTTGGTTCCGACTATTGGAAGCGCCTCATTAATTTTGATGTGCTGATCGAAGAAGGCGCAATTTCGCCGGATGACGTCAAACTGGTCCAGTATGTGGATGAGCCGCAGGCCGCGTGGGATTACATCAAGGCGTTTTACAAGCTCTGATTGGGTTTAGTCAGGGGTTTAGTCAGGATCTAGCCGCCAGGCTGCGCGAGCGCCTAGCCCGACCACCGCGCCGGTTGCCCAGAACACCATTGCAACACCTGCCACAGCTCCTGCCGAGCCAAACAAAATAGGCATGGCCACGCTGGATGCGTTGATCACCATCAACCGCAACCCCAACGCCTCTCCGTGCCGGGCTGCGGGTGTGATCTGGTGCAACATGCTCATAATCATCGGCTGCACCGTGCCTAGAGAAAAACCCAGCAATATCGAGCACAGGCCCATCGCCAGCGCAGAGGGCATCAATGGATAAACAGCAAACAATGTGGCTGTTGCCAGCATGGCCACCACCAGCACTTTCCATTCACGCAAATGCGAAGCCAGCAGCGGCATCACCAGCCTGATAGCGGCTGCAGCCAATGCAAACGCACCCAAAATAGAGCCGATCACCGACGCGCTGATGCCGCGCTCAAACCCCAGCACCGGCACAACAAAGGTATGCACATCCCAGCAAGACGACAAAAACCAGTTCACCAACATTAATCTACGAAACTTCGGCTTGCGTAGCAGGTCCCAGGTCTTGGGTTGCCCTGCATCTGTTGTTGCAACAACAGGCGGCAACTCACGCGTGCCCTGCACCAAAAGCCAAGTGGCCATCGGCAGCACTGCCATCAACAAGAATGCTGCGCGGTAGCCCCACAAGCTGCCCGCTGCTGGCCCCGCATGGTCAATCAACAACCCGGCCGAAAAGGGCCCGACAAAATTCGACGCGGCCGGGCCAATTGACAGCCAGCTGAACACTTGCCGCAGTTGCGTAGCGCCATTGGCGGCGCGGCCGACATGGCGCTGCAATGAGATAACCGCAGCACCCGTTGCGCCGCCCGTCAGCAGCGCTGAAAAACACAGGACAGGAAACACCGGGAAAGCCACCGCCAGGCCAGCACCCGTGCTAGCCGCAAGCACACTGAAGCCGACTGGCCGCTTCAAACCATTGCGGTCCGCAAAGCGCCCTGCAGGCAGGGCTAAAAAAACCTGGGTAACTGAAAACAGTGCCAGCAACACGCCCACCGCAGCGGGGCTGTAGCCCTGCTGCAAGGCCAGCAGCGGCGCCGCCATGCGTGTGCCCGCCATGCAGGCGTGCAAGCAAACTTGCGCGAGGATCAGGCGCGCCAACTCAGTCGACATACAGGCCAGTCAGAATCAATCGAGCTCTTTGTCCAGCGGAATCAGCTTGGCTGAATCCAGCTCAGGCAGTGCCTCAACATTACGCAATGCCTTGCCCATCACGCGGCTGCGCTGCTCGGCGCTGCTGACTGTATTAAGCATGGTTTCAGCATTCGATTTGATTTTGGCCAGCACATCGCCAAATTTTCCGAACTCGGTTTTCACAGCGCCTAATACTTGCCACACTTCACTGGAGCGTTTTTCGAGCGCGAGTGTTCTGAAGCCCATTTGCAGCGAATTAAGCATGGCCAGCAAAGTGGTGGGCCCAGCTAGCGTAATGCGGTGGTCGCGGCTCAAACTCTCCATCAAGCCGGGGCGGCGCAGCACCTCGGCATACAAGCCCTCTGTCGGTAAAAATAAAATGGCGAAGTCGGTGGTGTGCGGCGGCGCAATGTATTTTTCACCGATCGATCTGGCCTCTAGGCGAATCCGCGCTTCAAGCGCTCTGCCTGCTGCATCTGCGCCGGCCACGTCAGCACGCTGCTGCGCGTCGAGCAAGCGCTCGTAGTCTTCATTCGGAAATTTAGCGTCAATTGGCAACCACAGCGGTACGCCAGAGTCAGAGCGGCCCGGTAGCTTGATGGCGAAGTCAACGGTGTTTTTGCTGCCGGGTTGCGTCGCAACTTGCGCAGCGTATTGGTCAACCGTAAAAACTTGCTCAAGCAGCGCCGCCAATTGCGCTTCGCCAAAAATACCGCGTGTTTTCACGTTGGTCAGCAGGTGCTTCAGGTCACCCACGCCTTGGGCCAGGGTTTGCATTTCGCCCAAGCCTTTGTGAACTTGCTCCAAGCGGTCAGCGACTTGCTTGAAGCTTTCGCCCAAGCGCGTTTCCAGCGTATTTTGTAATTTTTCGTCCACGGTTTTGCGCATTTCGTCCAGCTTGGCCGAGTTGGTGGCTTGCAGTTGCGCAAGCTGCTGTTCAAGCGTTTCACGCACCTCGCCCATGCGGCGGGCGTTAGATTCACTGACCGATTGCAGTTGCGTGGTGAGCGTGTCAGACAACGTTTTTTGCAGCAACGCTAACTGCTGGCCGAAAGCGTCGATTTGTGCATTCTGCGCCGTGATCGCTCCCAGACTTTGCTGCAGCAGCGTTTGTTGAAAGATGGCGAAAGTAGCGCCCAGCTCTTGCCGGTTGGCCCGGCCGTTTTCCAAAATTTCGCGGCGCAACTCACGCTCGGTTTTCTCGTTGCTTGTAGAGATGCCCTGCAGCAGCTCCGTTCGACCAGAATCTGGGGCTTTGCGCAGCAGCAGCCAGGCCAGCAGCGCTGCATTGACAACAAGAACACAAACGATCACCCAAAATTCTGTAGAAGACATGCTATTTAGTTAGGAGCTGCTTGCACCCGATTAATGGGCGTCAGGGGCTTGTTTGATGTAAAAAAAGCAATCAGGTTGTCAGCCGCCAGGTTGGCCATGGCCAAACGCGTTGGCAGCGTGGCGCTGGCAATGTGCGGGGTCAGCACCACGTTGGGCACCGTCAACAATTCAGGATGCACTGCGGGCTCGCCTTCAAACACGTCCAGCCCCGCAGCCGCAATGCGTTTTTCACGCAGGGCTACTGCCAGCGCCGCGTCATCAACAATGCCGCCGCGCGCAATGTTGACCAGCGTTGCCGTCGGCTTCATCAGCGCCAGCTCTGCAGCACCAATCGTGTGGTGCGACTCGGGTGAATAAGGCACCACCAGCACCACGTGGTCAGCCGTTTGCAGCAGCTCGGTTTTACTGACATAGCGGGCTTTGCTTTGGGCTTCCAGTTCGCTACTTAATTGCGAGCGGTTGTGATAAATCACCTTCATGCCAAAACCATGCGCGCCGCGCTTGGCGATGCCTTGACCAATTCGGCCCATCCCCAAAATGCCCAGCGTACTGCCATGAATATCGCTGCCCGCAAACATGTCGTAGCTCCACTTTTTCCACAAGCCAGCTCGCAGGTAATGCTCACTTTCTGTGATGCGCCTGGCCGTGGCCATCAGCAACGCAAAGCCAAAGTCGGCCGTGGTTTCAGTCAATACATCAGGTGCGTTGGTGGCCTGCACACCTGCTGCAGTCATGGCGGGTACATCAAAGTTGTTGTAGCCGACCGCCATGTTGGCGCAAATTTTCAAGTCTGGGCAGGCAGCCAGCACCTCAGCGTCAACGCGCTCGCCACCAGTGGTTACTACGCCATATTTACCGCGTAACTTTTCGATCAATTGCGCTTTGCTGGGCACGTCATCGAGCTGATTGGATTCAACCTCAAAGTGCTGCTTCAGGCGATCAATGACCTCTGGGAAGATGGCGCGCGCGATAAGGATTTTTGGTTTTGTCATAAAGGTCTATTTGAACCAGATAAAAGTCATAGTGATAAAAAGCGGAGTCAAAATTGCGCCTGACCAAGCCATATAGCCAAAAAAGCTGGGCATTTTCACGCCGCGATCTTCCGCCACAGCCTTGACCATCAAATTAGGGGCATTGCCAATGTAGGTCATGGCGCCCATAAACACCGCACCGCCAGAGATTGCCGCCAAGGTGGGCGCAAGCGTGGTCATCAGCACTTGCGCATCGCCGCCTGCGGTATTGAAGAAAACCAGGTACGTCGGCGCGTTGTCTAAAAAGGCCGACAAAATGCCAGTGGCCCAAAAATACATCGCAGGATCAGGTGAGCCGTCGGCGCGGGTAATGCTTGTCAACACCATGGTGAACGGGCCGTCCACACCAGCTTTCAACATGACAATCACCGGGATGATCGTCAGGAAAATACCAATAAACAGCTTAGCCACCTCGAGCATGGGTGCCCAGGAAAACTGGTTGCTTTCATGAACGCTTTTTGCTGTGATGCCGAGCGAGACCAGCGTGATGACCAACAAACCAGCATCGCGAACGATGCCGGGCAAACCAACAACCGTGCCCGCTACATCAAACGCTACTGATGTCTTCCAGACGCCGCTCATCAGCACCAGGCCTGCGACTGCGCCCAGCAGCCAAAAGTTGGCAGCACCATCAAAACCCAGGCGGGGAGCGTCCGGTGTCGGGTCAAAAGGTAAAACGCGTTCTTTCCTGAAATAAAAGTTGTCGACCACGTAAAAAATAAGCAGCAAGCTGACCACCATAAAAACGGTTTCAGGAAATATGTAGCGCGCTGTCCAGAAAAAATCAACACCCTTCAAAAATCCCAAAAACAATGGCGGGTCTCCCAGTGGGGTGAGCGAGCCGCCCACGTTGCTGACCAGGAAAATAAAAAATACCACTAGATGGGCTTTGTATCGGCGGTTGTCATTAGCGCGAATCAGCGGGCGAATGAGCAGCATGGATGCACCGGTGGTACCCATAAAGCTGGCCAGCACCACCCCAATCATCAATATGCCGCAATTAAGCGCAGGGCTACCGTGCAAGTTGCCGCGAATATAAATACCACCGGCTACCGTGTACAGCGCAGTCAGCAAAATAATGAAGGGGATGTACTCCGCCAGCAGCGCATGTACCAAACCTGCTCCAGCCGCTTGAACGCCGTAGACATACGTAAACGGCAGAAAAAATGCCAGCGTCCAGGCGGCAGAAATTTTGCCAAAATGGTGGTGCCAGAACGCCGGTACCACCAGCGGCATCAGTGCTATTGACAGCAGCAAACCAGCGAACGGAATGGCCCACACCAAGCCAAGTTGCGAGCCATCAAAATCGGCCGCAGCAGCAAAACCTGGTGATGCAGCGAGCAGCAGCAACGCTGCAGCACGTACGGTTGCAGAAAAGCCAGAAGTTTTCATAATTGTTTGCTGGCCCTGGCTTTGAATCAAGCAATCTCAAACACTTGGCGCAGATACGCCAAATACTTTTCGTCCTCACACATATTCTTCGATGGCGTGTCTGACAACTTGGCCACAGGCTGCCCATTGCACTGCACCATCTTGATGACGATTTGCAGCGGCTCGTAACCCAAATCGTTGGTTAGGTTGGTGCCAATGCCAAACGCCAATTGGCAGCGACCGCAAAACTGCTGGTACAGCTCAATCGTGCGCGGCACGGTCAGGCCATCGCTAAAAATCAGCGTTTTGGTTTTTGGGTCAACACGGTTTTTGTTGTAGTGCGCAATCATGCGCTCACCCCAGTGAAAAGGGTCACCACTATCGTGGCGCGCGCCATCGAACAGCTTGCAAAAAAACATGTCAAAGTCGCGCAGAAAAGCACTCATGCCGTATACGTCAGACAGCGCTATGCCCAAGTCGCCCCGGTATTCTTTGGCCCAGGACTCGAAGGCAAAAACCTGGCTGTCCCTGAGACGGGGCCCAAGGGCCTGGCAGGCCTGCAAGTACTCGTGCGCCATCGTGCCCAGCGGCGTCAGGCCGAGCTTCATCGCAAACAGCACGTTGCTGGTGCCGGCAAATTGCCCAGTTTGGCGGGTGCCCAATCGGGTGCTAAGCGTTCGCAGCACTTCCTCATGCCAGGATTTGCCAAAGCGGCGGCGCGTGCCGTAGTCAGCAATCTTCAACGCGCTCAAACCATCGGCCTGCAACTGGCCGATTTTGGTGTCCAGTCGCTTGCGACCTTCGGCAACATCAGGCTGCTTTTGCGTATTGCGAAAGTACACCTCGTTGATGATGGCCAACACCGGGATTTCAAACAAAATCGTGTGCAGCCATGGCCCTTTGATGGAAACTTCAATCTCACCCGTGGCCAGTGCGGTAACTTCGACGTACTTTTCGTTCAGCTTGAAAATGCCCAAAAAGTCGACGAAGTCGCTTTTGATAAACCGCATGGCTTTAAGGTAAGCCAGCTCTGCATCTTGAAACCGCAAGCTGCACAAAGCGCGAATTTCTTGGCGAATTTCATTGACATACGGTGCCAGTACGCCCTTGTTCCGGCATTTAAATCGGTATTCGACTTCAGCCCCGGGAAACTGGTGCAGCACCACCTGCATCATGGTGAACTTGTACAGATCGGTGTCTAGGAGGCTCGTAATGATCATGGGCACTTCGATAAATTCATTTTTAGGGCGAATTGCGGCACTGAGCATCAGCAAATTTGTGGCATTCGGCGGTGCCTATCCTCATGCACACAAGTGCGCGCCCAGGTCCTGCGCTCCACGCGCCTAACACTTCATCCCAAAAACCTGAATTTCTTGAAGCGCCCACAGTTCCGGCATGCAATATTGTTTTACCCCAGAAAATCCACCTCAAACAGCAGCGTTGCGTTCGGCGGAATCACACCGCCAGCGCCGCGTGCGCCGTAACCCAGCTCGCTTGGGATCACCAAGCGGCGCGTGCCACCAACGGACATGCCCTGTACGCCTTCGTCCCAACCTTTGATGACCTGCCCCGCACCAAGCGAGAACTGAAACGGCTGGCCACGGTCTTTGCTGGAATCAAATTTAGCGCCCTGCACGCCATCATTAAAAAGCCAGCCGGTGTAATGCACGCTCACGTTTTGGCCAGCTTTGGCGATGGAACCGGTGCCTAAAACGGTGTCTTCAAACTGCAGGCCGGATGGGTTGGTGGTCAGTGGCATAGGTATTTCAATTCAAAAAATGGAGTTGTACAGCGAAAATCTTTGACTGTACTCTCAACCCGACCTGCGGCTGCACAAGGATGGTTGCAGCGCTACACAAACCTATTCCAGCCAGGTCACAAACCCGCTGGAACGCACCCGCGGCGTGCGAAACGTGTTGACCAAGGCTGAGTCGTCAGCAAAGCCGAGCGCCATCCCGCACACCAGCATATCGCCGTGGGCCGCGCCAACCTCCGGCAAGATGACTTTGGCAAAGCGGTTCCACGCGGCCTGCGGGCAGGTGTGCAGTCCATGTCCCCGCGCACAGACCATGATGTTTTGTAAAAACATACCGTAGTCGATAAGTGAGCCGCGCTCTAGCGTGCTGTCAAGCGTGAAGATCAAACCCACTGGGGCGTCAAAAAAAGTGAAATTGCGCTGTTGTTGCGCGTGCATGGCGTCTTTGTCTGCCTTGCCTATTCCGAGCAGGTTGTACAGGCCCCAGCCGTTTTCGCGGCGGCGCTCAATGTATGGCGAAGTCCACTTTTCGGGGTAGTAGTTGTAGGCCTCCTTGAACTCAACGGCCAGTTCTGGATTGGCACGCAGCCCGTCGTGCGCGGCACAGACTTTTGCGCACAGGCTCCTCAGCGCCGCTTCTTGCAACACCGCTACTTTCCATGGTTGGGTGTTGGTGCCCGACGGCGCACGGCTCGCGACTTCAAGGATGTGCCTGATGGTTTCGTGCGGCACAGGCGTGGGTAAAAACTGCCGTATCGACTGGCGGGACTCAATGGCTTGATCGACCGGGTGGTTTGAAAAAAGTAGGGTCACGCAAAGTGCTCCAATAAAAGATGTTTTACCTGTTTGACTTCATTGACTTCATTGACTTCATTGACTTCGTTGACTTCGTTGACTTCGTTGACTTCGTTGACTTTACTTGGCAAGACCTTCGTGAATCCAGGCCCAGCCGGTAAACTTCAAAAACACATCGCTTGCCATCTCTGCCAATATGCAAGCGCTACCCGGTAGGTGTTCAGCTGCACCTGCACCGTTTCATCGATGTTGACGCCGTAACCACCGGCCATACAAAAGGCCAGCGGTATGCGCTTTTGAAAAGCCCAATCGAACACGCGGCGGTCACGCGCTTCCAGGCCGTCGAAGCTGAGCTTTAGGCGGCCCAGACGGTCGCCCTCAAAAGGATCAGCCCCTGCAAGGTACAGGACCAGGCCCGGCTTGAAGCACCTGTCCAACCCATCAAGTGCCTGCTCAAGCGCTTGCAGATAGGGTACGTCCGTGCAGCCGTCAGGCAGCTCGATATCGAGGCAGCTGGCCTCTTTGCGAAACGGAAAATTCTTTTCTCCGTGCAGCGACAACGTGAACACACTGGCGTCGCCGGCAAAAATACTGGCGGTGCCGTTGCCTTGGTGAACATCCAGGTCAATGATGGCGACCCGCAGCGGCTGCCGATTGATTCTTGCCCACTCCGCCTGCATCAGGCGCGCGGCCACCGCTACGTCGTTGAACACGCAAAACCCGCCGCCTTTGTATGCGTACGCGTGGTGCGTGCCGCCTGCCATATTGGCGGCAATGCCTGCGCCGCTCATTGCCAAGCGCGCGGCAGCAACCGTAGCACCCACTGAGCGCCGGGCGCGTTCAACCATGGCAAGGCTCCACGGAAAGCCGATTTCGCGCTGCAGTTGCGCTTCAAGCGTGCCGTGGGTGATCGCATCAATATAGCCCGGCGTGTGCGCCAACGCCAGCTCGCCATCGGTGGCCGAGGGCGCTTGCGCGAGCGCAACTGCAGGTAACTCTTGCACTACCCGACCACGCAGCAAGGAGTACTTGGCCATCGGAAAACGGTGGCCCTCCGGAAGCGGTAATACGAAGTTGTCGGCGTAGAAGGCTTGCAAAACGGTTGATGCGAATAACTAAAAACTGATTCGTTCAATTGTGACTCACGGGTCATGAATTGGTAGCCGCCACTAAAATGGTGCGGTGCAGCAAAATTGACCCCCAAGCCTCTTGCGTTCTCGCGGGTTATCCCTATAATTACTTTTATGTTGCAGTGCAGCAATCCAATAAGTGATTTGCAAAGCAACAGTTTTTGATCGCTTTTTAACTGTCTTTTTAACTACTATTTACTGGAGATTAATTATGCTGACTGCTGAACAACTCATGGCTTCCCACAAAGCCAACATCGAAACACTGTTTGGTTTGACCCACAAGGCCTTTGAAGGCGTTGAAAAACTGGTTGAGCTGA
>ENA-OFCX01000265-OFCX01000265.1-metagenomes-genome-assembly--contig:-NODE-265-length-29262-cov-5.816380_pt1 | contig 29262 bp, 25 predicted proteins | sample MGYA00153384_OFCX01 | MGnify analysis MGYA00153384
GTTACAGGGTTTCGGCCCGGCGGCCGAGTTACTTTTTTTGCTTCGCCAAAAAAAGGAACCAAAAAAAGGCGACCCCGACGATTGGCCCGGCCTTCACTAAGGTTCCGCCTTTGCTGCGGTGCTCGGAAAAAAGCGGAACAGAAAAAACTCGCTTCGCTCAAACAGTTTTCTGTTCTGATCACTTTTTTCCTCCGCTCCTCGGGGCCAATCAACGGGGCCCTTGTAACCAGTCGGCGTGCCAAATGCGGCGGACTTACGCATGACCGCCACACTAAATTTCTTCCGACGCCGCGTCCCGCTCATCATGCAGACGGAAGCTGCGGAATGCGGCCTCGCTTGCCTCACCATGATCGCCGGGCATCATGGCATTGAGACTGATCTGCAAACCATGCGGCGTGACCATTCAGTATCGCTTAAGGGGTCAACGCTCAAAAGCCTGATCGACATTGCCGACAGCATGAATCTCGCTGCGCGTCCGCTGCGCGTGGAGCTGCCCGCGCTCGCGCAAGTGCGTCTGCCCGCCGTGGCCCACTTCGATTTCAATCACTTCGTTGTCATCACTGCCGTCACCAAAAACGCCGTGACGTTGCACGACCCGGCGCGCGGCGTCCGCACGTTATCGCTCGCTGAATTCTCGAAGCACTTCACCGGCATCGTGCTTGAACTCACGCCGACGCCAAGTTTCAAAAAGCGTCGCAGCGTTGAGCGCTTTTCGATCTGGTCGATGGTCGGTCACGCGCGTGGATTTCGCGGCGCGCTGTTCCGCCTTATTGCGTTGGCACTCGCGTTCGAAGTATTTGCACTGGCAATGCCGTGGCTCGTGCAGCTCACGGTGGACGAAGTCATCGTTTCCGCTGACCGCGACTTGATGACGGTATTGGCGTTTGGGTTCGGCCTGCTGGTGCTGATCCAGACCGCGATTAGCGCGTTGCGTGGCTGGTTATTGCTGCATCTGACCAGCACCTTATCGCTGCAAGTATTGACGCAACTGTTCTCACACCTGCTGCGCCTGCCGCTGGCGTTCTTCGAAAAACGGCACGTGGGCGATTTGCTCTCCCGCTTCGCCTCTATGGACGCGATTCAGCGCACGCTCACCGGCAGCTCGCTTGAAGTGCTCATTGACGGCGTGCTCGCGATCAGCATGTTCATCGTCATGGCGATTTACAGCCTCAAGCTGGCGCTGGTGGTACTCGCGGTGGCGACTGCGTACGCGTTGCTGCGCTGGGCGTTGTTCCGTCCGATGCGCGAGGCGGTGAACGAGCAGCTTATCTTCGCCGCCCAACAGCAAACCCACTTCATCGAAAGCCTGCGCGGCATTCAGGCCATCAAGCTGCACATGGGCGAGGCCGATCGCCTGTCGCGCTGGCAAAACGCGGTGGTCGACACGGTGAACGCCAGCATCCGCGCTCAGTCGCTCACCTTGACGTACAAAACCGCAAGCTTTGCGTTGTTCGGTTTGGAGAACGTTTTGATCGTCTGGCTGGGCGCGCGTGAGGTGATTTCGGGCGGTTTCAGCGTCGGCATGTTGCTCGCATTTTTTGCCTATAAACTGGTGTTCGTGACGCGTCTGTCCAACCTGATCGACAAGTTCACCGAGTTCAAACTGCTCGACCTGCACGCCGAACGAGTGGCCGACGTGGCGCTCGCTTCAGGTGAAACGCGCGGTCAGGCGCCCGCCCCCGACCTGTTTAAGGCCACTTGGGTGATCGAAAACCTTGGCTTCCGCTATGGCCCGCACGACCCGTTTATCTTCAGAAACGTGAACTTCACCGTCGATCCGGGTGACAGCGTGGCGTTGACAGGGCGTTCCGGCGCGGGAAAGACGACGCTCGCCAAGGTAGTCGTCGGGCTTTTGCCAGCGACCGAAGGCCGCGTGCTGATCGACGGGCTCGACATCGCGGACATTGATCCGACCAGTCTGCGGGCGCAGCTCTCAGCTGTGATGCAGGACGACTACGTGTTTGCCGGATCAATCACCGATAACGTCAGCCTGTTCGACCCGGAAATGAACGCGGAGCGCGTCACCGAATCGCTCAAGGCCGCAGCGCTATGGGAAGAAGTCAGCCGCATGCCAATGGCGGCGGACTCGCTGGTTGGCAACACTGGCAGTGCCCTCTCAGGCGGGCAGCGCCAGCGGCTATTGCTCGCTCGGGCGCTCTACCGAAAGCCGAAGTTCCTGCTGCTAGACGAGGCCACCAGCGCGCTCGATACCGAGCGCGAGCAGGCCGTCAATCAAGTGGTCAAAAACCTCGGCATCACCACGCTACTCATCGCGCACCGTGACTCGACGGTGGCGATGGCTGCGAAGCGGGTGGCGTTGGGCTAAGTTCTGCCTCCCACTCCCGCAAGCGCGAGAGGGGAGTGAGGGTGGATTCGCTACCCTTCCGCTTGCTGCGCGCTGTCCATTACCCACTGCGTTACCAGCGGAGACACAATTGCTATTGCTTACAGCCCAACTGGCGGCAGCACGATGTCGATGATCGCCCGCTTCAATTCAAAAGTGTTACCTACCAGATCAGGCAAGCGCACAGTGAAGTCACACGGCGTTCCGGTCATGTTCCGCGTGCGTCAAGTAGCAGCAAGAAACCGATGGTGGGAAACTGTTTCTCACGCCAACAACCGCAACAAGCAACGCCTTCTGCCCAATCTGCAAAACCGCAACTTGCGGGCTTTCTTCAGCTACGTTTCAATTTCATGCATCAACTCGATGAGCTCACTTTTTCAAGAGCTGCCCGATGTGACCTGCACATGTCTCCATCTCTGCGTTGTTGCGCAGTGAAATCAAGCGAATTGACGGGCCCTTGCAATTCCCATTGCGTCATGGATTTCCGCAGCGCCGAAAGATCTCGGTTTCGGAATGGTCGGTCACTGTCGATCAAGCCCATTTCGGCGGCTGCCACGCCATACAGTGATTGGCAGGCATAGATCAACCCTGTAGGCGCGACGTGGCAGCCCACTCGACTGTGACAGTTGCGACGCCCAACGTGCCGTTGCGTTGCTCCTCTGGGAAATATTGAAAAATTCTTCTCATCAAGCCAGCGATTTTCCAAAACGTGCTTGTGAATTTGCGCGTAATCCCCGACAAAAGACACTGCGATGCCGAGGTTCTTCGTAAGTAAAACACTGCGGGAGATGATTTCCCAATTGACAGGATGAGACGCTTCAAACCCGGCGACCACGATTAGCGATGAAATGGCGCCAGACTCTATCAACTGAGCGAATTTTTGTTCGTGTCGTTCGATAGCTGCGCAATGAACACTGAAAGTAATCGACCATCCAAGTTTCTTGGTGCATTGCGCCAAATCCCATATTTGGTCGTAAGGTTCGAGGCATTCGACGTTGGACAGTGCCATCCCAAAACGGTATATCGCGTGCAAATTTTTACCATCGGCGATTCCAGCATCACTGACTACCCAAGTAGTGTACGAAGGAATCCAAACCTTAAGTTTCTCCACGAACTTGCGCAGGACTTCTCCACGGAGCGTCGCGAGATTTACATGAACCAAACCGAACGGACTTAGCTCGGCTTCGGCATTCATCACACTGTTATCAGTCGAACTTTCCACGCGTCATTTTCCTTTTGTTGATGGTGAATGGAACGCCAACTCCTGACAAAGGATAAGCAGCGTCAGTTTCGTTCGCCCCGATCACAACATGCATATGCAGGTGCGGTTCGGTCGAATTTCCGGTGTTTCCTATGTGTCCGACAAGTTGCCCCAATTCGACGTTGTCGCCAATTTTCAGCAGTGGATTGGGCTCCTTTTTTAGGTGCGCCAGCAGGACGAAGAATTTGTCACACGCTATCAACACATGGTTACCAGCGATATTCTGGGCATCCATGTGGCCAGGTTGCAGGTCGTCGAGCCGATTAAAAACGGCCTTGACAACGCCAGCGCATGGCGCGTTGAGTGGGAAGTTAAATGAATAATATCCGCTCAGTTCAGAGGGGTAAAAACTGCTTGCGCGCTTTCCGCCATCGCCGATTACGACCATGTCTACCGCATGACGCTGAACCGGATCGCGATGGTGATGATTGGTTAATCGGTTGTTGCCGCCCTGTACAACATAGTACGGCGTCCCCTTGATCGGGCTGTCAATGTCAATATGAGCATCGGCGGTTGCACCCAGCCACATGTCTCCCCATACGACGCATCCGAGCAAAAATGCAAATGCGACGCTGTTCCAGAACCAACCCACCGGAAACCAGTCTTGATGCAACTGCCTGCGGTAGCAAAAAACTACCACCAGTACGGCGATGATTGCGAACGCGAGCCTGCTCGTTTCACCGATCCAGTACCACGGCATGTACCGGCCGCTGAACAGGTGGATGACAACCGCCCAATGAGCCGCTTGCAACGTCCACGCGAACCGTCCAATTTGCATTCGCTGCCGCAGCACGAGCACCATAACCACCAGTAGCGTTAGCGGCACTAAAAGGAGGATCGTGCCTATCAGCGTGCTGGACATACTGAACCAGTCGCAGTGGCATCTTTAGGTGTTTTCGACGTCGATGTTCCACCTGAAGGCGGCGTACGTAGCCGAAACTGCAACCGCAACGGCCGCCACCGACTGAACAACAGCAGTAGCGGCTTGAACAACAGCGGCGGCGAGCGCAATTGGGAGAGCCGTACCCGTATCCCCTGACTTTGGGCCGGCAGAACCGATCCTTGCCTCGTAAAGGGCGGCGGCGGTCATATGGTTGGCGAATTGTCCGTCTATTTCCAAGATATGCGGTTGAAGGACTTCCAACAAGCCCTTGTGAACCTTGATTTGATGGGCAGCAGCAAATCCGACCGGATCAGCTACAAACCATAGACGATTCTTGGCGGTGGCTGTTGCCAATCCGACAAGCTCACTACCCGCGAATATTCGTGCGCTCGCTTGCTTATTGAGTTTGAGCTTATCAAGCTCGTGAACGCTGTAGTTAGCGGCGATTGCGCCTTGCGCCAGCGCGCTGCCCGCGCCACCCACCGCGATCGTAGCCACGCTGCTCTTTATGAAGTCTCGCTTGTCCACGCTAAGTTACCTTTCGATAATTAATGTTTGTCGACTCAGCTATGCCTGAACCATCGACGTTTCACTACTGCTCAGGGATTTGAGCAGCGCCTCAATCACTTCCTTTGCCTCATTGTCGAATCTATCCAGAACTACTTTTGCGGCCTCTGGACGCGAAAATATGTCGTAACAAAATTCGCAAATACCGGTGTATTTCTCCCGAAGTGGGATTCCAGCCGCAAGCAAAAGCGGTGCAAAAGACGACACGCCCCGAAAAACCAGTTCACGATAAAGTTTTGACCCATTCATTGCTTTTACGATGTGCTCCAGCGGTGTCGTCTTGATGTTCCACAGCGCCAGCCCATCGGTTTGATCAACACCGGCACAACACGGAAAGACGTCCCCGCGGGCATTGATCGTAAGATTTAAACTCGGATGACAGGCACCATTGATTGCCCAGCCGGATTCAGCGCTCGTATTGGCGCCTCTAAAAATGTCGCTCTCCGGCACGTCGGTCACCGCAAGCCCAGTTGCCATAACCGGCGCACTGTGTATCGCCACTACGGTGTCAATTGCGGATGTACGCAACTTTCCCAACGCATCAGCTGCCGAATCAGACCTGCTTGTCAAGATGCGAAGATGAACATTCAGTCCGTATTCCGCGCACGCTTCGATGGCGTTAGAAACCGTATGCCCAGATATGTACGGCCCGTGCCAGACGTCTCAACTGATTTCCATCATCGTGAGCCCGCGCATGGCTGAGTCCTTCGCCACTTGGCTCGCCCGCTTCTTGGTCTTTGCCCAGTAGCCGTTTGTGGTGACGCTCAAATCAAAGAAGTGATTTGTTGCGTGAGCATAATCAACGGCAGCAAGTATTTTCGCTTGATCTAAGAAGGCGTCGCCGCCAGATATATGAAATCGACGCCCTACCTGCGGTAACTTCGTCACGCCATCAATAGCTTCGCAAATGTTTTTAAGTGACAGCGCGTGATCACCAATGAGATCGCTTCCTTTTGGACCCGCCGCCTGATAACACATACCGCACTTTGCATTACACCGCGACGTGTATTCGACCACAAGCGCTTGGTAGGTTACGGGCAAGCCCAAGTCGGCGTATTCGTCGCCGCGCGCCCCACTTTCCGCCAACCAAGTCAAACCACTAATGGGACTTACAGAATATGTTTAGGGCACTGAGTTCTCCGGGGCGAAAGAGTAACGACATTGAAATTCGACGGTATTGCGTGGCGTGATGTAAAAAACGATTGCGTTTGCTGTTGTGTTGTTGAATTGAACGTTAGTCACTAGTTCGATTTCGTGCTTGTCCGTTTTTTGCCACTTGGAATTTTTTGGTTTTCTTTTATGTTTTCTACGTCACGGGTTCGCGAAGTTTCTGAAGCGTCTGCGACGCGGACTTTGTCTGAAACTGAAGCTATTGCGAAGGCCACTGAACGGTGGCAGCGTTTTTATGCTTCATTGAACGAAGTCGACAAAATCGTGCTCGACAAAGCGGCGCTCGGGCAAAAGCTCAAAGTGGTTTGCTTTGATCACAACGTGCCGTACGACACGTTGCAAAAGCGGTTCAAGCGCTGGCAGGAAGACTTGCGCTTACCATCGCTCAACGTGCTGCTCTACGTCTGGCAGGTCGTGCGCGCGCAGCATCCAGAGCGCGCCGCTGAAGTCGCAGACGACGTGCCAACGCTCGTGCGGTATGCGCCTGATGTCGCGCTTGAGGCGGCGATGCAACGGCGACCAGGCTACAAGGAAGTGCGCTTGCCAGCGAGCTTGAGTGTCCGCGCGCCGGGGCTTGGCGGATTGCGCTCCGACTCGTTGCGGCAGCAGGACCTCGCAGAACAAATGGGCGAGTGCGTCATGTCCCCGGCTCTCTGGCTCGCGCTACTAACCATCGGGCAACAGGTGGGCGCGATGGGCTTGCAGCGCGCAGTCGTGCCATTCCAGCATCAGTTGTTTTTGCAAATGCTCGGCGCTGCTGACAGCGCAGACGTTAGCTCAGTTGCACAGACGCAATTTTTTGAGGCGCTTGAAAGTGACGAAATAACTGGCGCGGGGCAATGGGGGGCAGGCGCGCCGCTAGCGCTGCCGATTGCCATAACGGCTCGCGCTATGGGTTTATTTGCGGGCGTTGCGCCGTGCGCAGCGGAGAGCAATCTGCGTCGGTCACCACCTTTGCAACAGCGCGCGTTTTGGGAGTCACGCGCGGCGCGAATTGATTACGCGGCTTATGTCACGCGTAACGATATCGCGTTGTGGCAACGCTTTTGCGCAGGCAGTCGCGATGACAACATCGTCACGACCACATTGCATGCGGTAACGCTGGATATTGTGCTCGCACCACTCACTGGTATGGCCGTCGCGTTAGTAGCGCTATCAGCACGCTTTGCCAACATTCGTGATCAGTTCGCCGCCATGTATCAAGTTGTCGTGCGTGCGCGTTTGCGACATGCGCAACAGTTGGGTATTCACCCCAGAAGGCTGCTCGCGTATTTCGCGCTGGAAGCAGCAGGCATTCCCGCGCATTCCTCAATGATGCAGCTTTCCGCTGGCGAAAATATTTTTACCGAGATTGATATCTCGGGGCCGGTTCACCAAGTGAAAATGCGTCGCGTCGAGCAGCGGGCGCGTATGGCAGAGCCACAAATCCCCACCACTTTGACGGATCTGCTAGTGGCTAAATAGCGGTGTCAAAGACTGCTCATCAACGAGTGCATCGACTCGCGTGCTTGAAGGAAAGATGATGCCGTTCCGGCACTACCAAGAAAGTCGCTGAGCAGGGCGTCGTTGTGATTGCTTTCGCTGTAGAGGCGGTTGACTACGTTAAAAAATGCGGTCACCAGTCGCGGCTCAAACTGCGTGCCGCTCGCCAGCTGTATCCGCGTCAACGCATCGGGGACTGACACCGCCGCTTGGTATTCGCGACCATGAGTTAGCACATCAAACGCTTCTGCCACCGCCACCATTCGCGCAGCTTCTGGGATTGCCGCGTGCCGCAGTTGTTGCGGGTAGCCTGTGCCGTCCCACCGTTCTCGATGTGAATACGCGACATCTTTTGCCAGATCAAACGCTGGGTCGTTAGCCTGCTCCAAAATTTTGCGGCCAATCTCAGTGTGTTCACGCATCACCTTTGTCTCGGCAACACTTAAAGTTTGAGGTCGTGCCAGAAGGGCACCAGGTAGACCAAGTTTGCCGATGTCGTGCAAGCGCGCGGCCCGTTCAATGTTGTCGCAGGTTTCTGCATCATGACCCATCTCTGCCGCCAGCAATCCCGTCAGTCGACCCACACGGTAAGTATGACGGCCCGAATCGTCTTCGTTTAGTTCAGCCGCGACGGCTAAGCGCTCGAAGGTGTCTTGCATTGCACTTGCGTTCGTTCGGCGTTCATCCTTAGCGCCAAACGGCTTGGGTTGCTTTCTGATGCGCCCGATGACTTCCGCCGCAACCTCATGTGTCGATGAGACCGTTTGCATTTCTGTACCCAAGTCACGCAGTACGCGAGCGACTCGAACGACTTGATTGCGGCTTCGATGTTCGACGTCCTCTGCGAGACACGAAAGTGCGCTGGCGTGATCTCCGGCAGCCTGATATGCCGTTTGCAACAGCGATAGAGTGTCCGTATGTAAGGTGGGCAACGAGTTGGTTCTCTCGCAGAGGGCAATTAGGCGGCCAATAGCGTCAGAATGCCGCTCCAGATAACAGTCGTAGGCCGCAGAAGCTTGCTCGCAAATAATGTCTACGCGTCCTGTTCGTCGTCCCTGCGTAGATGCTTCGAGTCTGCGCATTTGTGCCGACGCAGTCGCGCTATCCCCCAACTGAATGGCGCAGCGCAGCAAGACACACTCGGCACTTACTGAATACCACAGCCCAGACTTCGAAGACATCATAGCGTCGTCCAAATGCCGCAGTGCCTGCGAAGCAGCTGCGGCTGCTTGACTGAAATTGCGCAACGCGAAATAGCTCGTTGCTGTGTTGATCAATCTTCCCGCCGCAATGTGTCGCAACAATCCACACGCACTGTCACCGGGGAGCTGGTCAAAATTGAGTTTTATGCATTCGTGATGCAGATCAAGGCCAACTAACGCCGCTCCGGCGTTTTGCAGCGCACCTGATGCGCCAGACTCGTCGTTAAGTCGCACCGATAGCGCGTAGGAGCGGGCCGCATAATCAAAACCTACGGTTGGGTCGCCAAATAAAATATTGGCGCTCGAATAGATATTCAGCGCTCGGCGAACGGTCTGCATGTGCTTGCTGGCTTCTGCTAGTTCTAAAGCACGGCGCGCAAGACGCAAAACCTTCACGGTATCGTCGGTTGTCACGCGCTCCGCCAACGCGCAAATCATAATGTGCGCGCACAAGCCCGGAGGCGCAGGTTGGCGAACTACGAAAAGCAACTCTGCGCAGCGATCAAGAAGTTCATAGGCGCTCAGATCGCGTACTACCAACGTCGGGTCGCCTTTGGGCGGTATGTCCAATATGTCACAAAGCTTTATTACGACCTCACGCACACCAGCGCGATCATTTGCATTGACGTGTCGAATCAACTCCAACTCGAGTTTGTCTAGGGTGAGTGCACTCATCAATGTATGAACCAGTGGACGTTTTTTTGTGACTTGGAATGCAGTTGGTTCCACGACTCCTCGTTGGGCTGTCGGAAAGATTTGAGGCGAGTGGAAATGCGCAAGGCTGCGACGCTCACGTAGCGCCACGGGAAGATTTGATCGGGAGAACGCCTATAACCCGCCTTGGCAGACAGCTCAGCCGACTTGGTCGCTCGGGCGCTTTGCCGAAAACCGCAAGTCCTGCGGCTCGATGAGGCTACCAGTGCGCTCGACAATGAGCGCAAACAGGCCGTTATCAGGTAGTCAAAAACATCGGCATCACCACGCTACTCATCGCGCACCGTGACTCGACGGTGGCCATGGCCGGGATGCGGGTGACGTTGGGACGTTAGTACGCGGTACCGGCTGCTTCGCCGCCGCCAATCAGCACGATTTCACAGTCGAGCAGATCGCGAAGCGTGTCTTGATCGAGGTTGGTTTGAGCGGGTGTATCGATTTGGCTGTTCATGATGGCGTTCCTGTGAAAGTTTTTGATTCAACGAATTAATTAGTAGGCTGTACCGGCTGCTTCGCCGCCGCCAATCAGCACGACTTCGCAGTCAAGCAAGTCGCGGAGAAGGTCTTGATCGAGTTGAGTTTGGGCCGCTGCATCGAAATGGGTGTTCATGTTCAAAATCCTGAATGGTTGTAAGTGTTGGGATAAAGGCAGAAAATCTGTTATCTAATTATGACAACATCATTCGGGAAATTACAAGTGGAACAGCAAGCGCTAATTGGATTGATTGATGCATGCGTTACGGAGTTCGACAGCGAAGGGCTAGCGGAATTGGTGACGCAATTGAGATCTGAGCTGCCAGCACTGTTGAAGTCGCCGAGTGATGATGATTTCAAGGTGCTTGTGCAAGCCGCGCGCTTGATCGCGTTTAGTCAGCATCCCGAACCAGTACCGATTTGCATTTCAATCCTGCTTGATGTCGCAGCTGCGCATGTCCCTCGGGGTAGGGCGATTGAGGGCATCCCCATGGTCGAGCGCGCGCTCGATTTGGCGACCGATCATGGTCTGAAAAAGGAGCTACGGCGCGCGTGCAGCGTGTATGCGTTGCTGAGCACGGATGTGGGCATTCCAGCGCGAGGAGTTGAATATGCTCTGCGTGCAGCGGTAATTGCGCACGAACTGGATGACCAGATGGGTATCGCTGCTGCATTCAGCAACATGACTGCTGCGCTGTACACGATGGGCCTTTACCGGGAGACGATCTCGGTGGCTCTTCGCGTCATCAAGCGCTTCAAGCCCAATCCCAATTGCGGCAGTTTCGTCGCGATTGCGCGAACCAATATGGCGAGTGCCGCATTGGCGCTTCAGCACTTTCCGCTGGCTGCAGAATCCGCTAAAGAAGCGTGCGAATCTTTAGGTCTTCCGAGAGACTCTTTGGGCGTATTAAATCGAGTCATTGGAGAGGGTGTTTGGCTCAAGAGCGCGATGGGGTTGCGAGATGAAGAGACAGTTGCAGAACGGCTCAAAATGATTCGCAGTTTGTCTGACGCATTCAAATCGCCAAGGCTCCAACTCAATCGTGAACTCGCGGAGGCTGCGCACGAGATTTATGCGGGAAATTTGACAGTTGCTGTCGCCAAATTGTTGGAGATGTTGAAGCACTCAAAAAAAATGCCGGGCATTTATCGGGACAATCTTGTGTTGCTGGTTCGAGCTTATGAAAAGGGGCATGATCATGCAGGCGCATTGATCTATCTCGGTGAACTCGTTGAGTTCCTGGGTAAATCGCAGGTTGCTGCCGTGCGCAGCAAACTCGAAGTGATTCGCGAGCGCGTTCAAACGCCGATGCCCGGTAAAGACGATGCGCGCGCTGTCATCATGGCAATCCAAAAAATCCCGGGTTCGCAAAAGGAAGAAATTGAGGTGCCTGAGTCGCTGTATCGCGACGCGCTGGAGCGTCTTGCGGTGTCTGCCGAGCTGCGCGAAGATTCCTTTGGTCGCCACGCCTACCGCGTCGGAAGACTCACTGGTCTGCTCGCGAATTCCCTCGGTTACGGTCACAAGTTTTCTGAAGACGTTGAGCTTGCCGCGCGGCTGCATGACATCGGTAAATTGGGCATTCCGGACGGCTTGTTGATGAAGCCGGGCAAGCTCACCGATGCTGAGTTCATGGTGATGCAGCGGCACACCACCATTGGTGCGCAAATCCTTCAACAGTGTTCGCATCCGGCGTTCAGGTTGGCGGAACAAATCTCGTTGCATCATCATGAAAAGTGGGACGGTACGGGTTACCCAAAAGCGTTGCGCGGTGATGCCATTCCTGAGGTGGCGCGCATCGCAGCACTCGCCGATGTGTACGACGCGTTGACCCACGCGCGCGCCTACAAACATGCGTGGACGCACACCGAGGCGGTGCTTGAAATTGAGCGCACATCGGGCACCCATTTCGAGCCACGCATGGTCACCGCATTCGTTAAATTGGTCGATCATCTGCGTCGGTCACACGGCGACCGATTCGACGACTATTTGGCGGAAGCCGGAAACCACTCGTCGTTCATTCAAGCGCGCGACAAAATGCATGCGATGTTGAACGAGATGGAGCCGTTGGCGCCGGGCGAACTTTTGTAGCGATCTTCGCGGCACGTTTGCGGCGTTTTGTTACAGTAATTTTTGGGGCACTTCCGGCGCACAGCTTTTAGTAACAGCTTTCCGCTGCAACGCGGCATTGCACAGGGGCTAGGGGTATTATTTTTAACAACCTGATATGCGCTGTTTTAAGCGTTCAGGCCCCGTATAGAAGCCGTTTAATAAAAAAGCTGATACAGATTTGTTGTTTTTTAGCGACAGTTTTTTGACGTTTTCGGGCGCTTTTTAGAAAAAGCGACGCCAAAAATCGTCACTATGCCGATGTATTGTTTGCGCTTTGCAATTCAGAGCGTAAATAAACGATCAAAAATACAGACAAACGTAAACTTTGCTGTGGTTTCCAGATGCATTCTGTTTCGTCGAGGTTATGTTCATGTTTGAGTTAGACACATTGTCCGTCCATGCTGGCGCTCGGCCCGACCCGACGACCGGTGCAAGAGCGACGCCGATTTACCAAACCACCTCTTTTGTATTCGAAGATTCCGATCACGCCGCCGCACTCTTCAACATGGAGCGCGCGGGCCACGTTTATTCGCGGCTCTCGAACCCGACCAACGCCGTGCTGGAGGAGCGCATCGCCGCGCTCGAAGGCGGCATCGGCGCCATCTCGGTGGCGTCCGGCCAGGCGGCGCTGCATCTGGCCATCGTCACGCTTATGGGCGCGGGCAGCCACATCGTCGCCAGCCGCGCGCTGTACGGCGGCTCGCACAATCTGCTTGATTACACATTGCCGCGTTTCGGCATCGAGACGACATTTGTTGATCCGGGTGACATTGATGCGTGGCACGCGGCGGTGCGCCCGAACACACGGCTTTTTTTCGGCGAAACACTGGGCAACCCCGGCAACCTGCTGATCGACATTGAGAAGGTCGCCGAGATCGCGCACACGGCCCACGGCCCCAAAGGGGGGGGCGTGCCGCTGATGCTCGATTCAACGCTCACCACGCCATATTTGATTCGCCCGTTCGAGCACGGCGCGGACATCGTGTTTCATTCCGCGACCAAGTTTTTGCAGGGTCATGGTGTGGTGATCGGCGGGCTATTGGTGGACAGCGGGCGGTTTGACTGGTTCGGCGAATTGGCACGTGAAAACTTCCCCACACTGGCAGCACCGTATCACGGCTTTCACGATATGGTGTTCGCAGAGGAATCGTCAACGGCGGCGTTCCTGTTGCGCTGTCGCCGCGAGGGTCTGCGCGACTTCGGCGCGTGTATGGCCGCAGCCACCGCGTGGCAAATTTTGCAGGGGATTGAGACGCTGCCAGTACGCATGGAGCGGCACATCGCGAACACCCGTAAAGTGCTGGAATTTTTGCGCGCGCACGCTTTCGTCGGAGCGATTCATCATCCCGAATTGCCCGAGCATCGCGACTATGAACTCGCGAAGAAGTACTTGCCTAAAGGGGCGAGCGCAGTGTTCTCGTTTGATCTCAAAGGCAAGCGGTCGCAGGGCCGTGCGTTCATTGATGACCTGCGATTGTTTTCGCATCTGGCCAATGTGGGCGACGCACGGTCGCTGGTGATTCATCCCGCGAGTACCACGCATTCGCGCATGAGCACTGAGGCGCTCGCGGCAGCGGGCATCACAGAAGGCACCATTCGCTTATCGATTGGCCTGGAAGACCCCAAGGATTTGATCGAGGATTTGGCGCGCGCGTTGAAAGCGGCGGAGCGGGTGAAACTATGAAGCTCACCGTCAACAACAAGTCCGCTTACGCCTACACAGGCACCCGAGCATTCAACCCTTCACAGCGCACAGCCGTATTCATTCATGGCGCGGCGAACGACCACAGTGTGTGGGCGCTGCAGTCACGCTATTTCGCTTGGCATGGCTGGAATGTGTTGGCGGTTGACGTGCCCGGACACGGTCAGAGTGAAGGGCCACTGTGTACGAGCATCGAATCAATCGCCAATTGGGTCGCAACATTCCTTGATGCAGCGCAAGTGAAGTCAGCGGTGGTCATCGGTCACAGCATGGGCTCGTTGACCGCGCTCGAACTCACCGCGCGGCGACCTGATCTCGCGAGCAAACTTGCGATGGTGGGCAGCGCAGTTCCAATGGCGGTGGGCGACGTACTGCTCGACGCCGCGCGCGACGATGAAGACAAAGCGCGGCGCATGATCGTCGATTGGTCTTTCGCGCCGAACTCGCAGCTTGGCAACAATCACAAAGTGCCCGGCATGTGGTTGCCGGGCCATTTGTTGGCGCTGATGCGTCGCATGGCCAAGGGCGTGCTGCACAACGATCTCGCAGCGTGCAGGGCCTACACAAACGGGCTCTGTGCGGCAGCCAAAGTGCCCTGCCCGACGTTCGTGCTGATGGGGGAACGTGACATGATGACCGCGCCGAAAGCTGCGCTCGGTCTGATTGCCGCGCTCAAATCGGTGCGCTCCGAAACCATTGTGGATGCGGGACACAACATGATGTCGGAAGCTCCGGGCACCACGCTCCATGCGCTGTGGCGATTTGCGAATGAATGAGTTTTTGATAGCTGGCCTTCAGGCTCCCTCGCGCCGAGCGGGAGGGTTTGGGAGAGAGAGTTTGTATGCGACAGATCGTTGCTATGCCGCTACCCTCCCCCCGAGGAAGAGGGTACCAAACGCGACCCGAGTCGGTTGAAGCATGGCGCGTTTTTTCGTTCCCGCGCCCATCCAGCAAAACACAACCTTCGCGCTTGAAGCGCGTGTTGCGCAACACGTTCGCGTGCTGCGACTGCGTGAAGGCGAAGCAATCACGCTGTTCGACGGCAGCGGCGGTGAAGTGCCTGCAACGCTCACGCAAATCGGCAAGCGTGACGTGCTGGCAACTACATCAATACACATCGCCATCGAAAGAGAGGTGCAGCGCAGCATTACGCTCTACCCATCGCTCATCGCAAATGATCGCATCGATTGGTTGGTGCAAAAAGCTACGGAGTTAGGCGTTAGCGCCATTCAACCCACCTTCACCGAACGCTCTCAACGCATCCCCGGCGACGTAGAAAAACGAGCGGATCATTGGCGCGGTGTGGCCATTGCCGCATGCGAACAGTGCGGCAGAAATCAGATACCGAAAATTCACATACCGATCACCTTGGGCGATGCGCTGGCGGCAATTGGTGATCAGTCGTTGATCTTGCTCGATGCGGACGGCTCAGCGGATAAATCGCTATCGACGATCACATCATCAAGCGCCGTGTTTATTGGGCCCGAGGGAGGTTTTTCACCGTCAGAACTAGAAGCGCTGCGAAAGCGCTGCGACCACAGATTGCGTCTGGGCCCGACCGTTCTGCGCGCCGAAACCGCAGCCATCGCTGCATTGGCGTCGCTCGTGTGTTTGGGGTCGTTGCAGTAAATGCACATTTACAACCTCGTGTAGGGTGGCGTATTTGGCAAATTCGCCGCGCCCACCAAGCAGTCGCAAAACAACGTATTCTGCGATTCGACACAACGGTGGGCACGGCGTGCCCACCCTACAAAAACTGCCGCGACCCGCGCAGCGCGTAGGAAAAATTGCGGTGTGCGTGCCGTTGGTCGCGGCACAGCCGCTCCTACAGATTCACTACACACTTAAGGCCCCGTGTGCTCGCGCAGCGAGCCCGCCCAACGTCAACCACGCATCGCCCGCAGCCTGCCCTTTGCTCTGCGCGTCAAGCGTCGCGCAGGTCTTCAGCAGGGACGCGATGCGTCGCGGATCAATCTCGTTAACAGCGACTTCCATCGCCTTCTGCCGCTTGCCCCACACCCGCGCATTGCGCAGCGCCTGCATCATCGGCACGCCTTCACGTTTCGACATAAAAATGCTGCCCAACGCATGCACGTCTTCCGACAACTGCCACGACAATCGCGCACCTTGTTCGCCCTCGGCTTGCAAGCCCGCAAGCACGCGTCCGTAGCGGGCTAGATCGCCACGCAAGAAAGCTTCGGACAGCTCAGACATGTCGTAGCGTGCAACGTCGGTCACCGCATTTAAAACATCGTCAATGGCGAGCTTGCCCGGCTTAACCAGCATCGCGAGTTTCTCGATTTCCTGCTTGGCGGCGAGCAGGTTTCCTTCGCAGCGCTCGCTGATCAGCTCAATCACTTCACGCGCCGCATCAAAGCCCGCGAGCGTCAGCCGCGACTTAATCCATCGCGGCAACTGATCGCGTTCCACCAGCGGCGCGGCCACCATGACACCCGCACGATCACACGCCATGAACCATGCCGAATCCGTCGCTGCGCGATCCAGTTTCGGCAGGTTAACGATGAACACCATGTCGGGCGGTGGATCGTTCGCGAGCTTGCCGAAGAACGCACCCGCATCGACGGAAGGCTTGGCGGTGTTGACTGTGATCTCCACGATACGCAGCGTAGAGAAGAGAGAGAGATTGTCGCTCGATTGCGTGATCACGCTCCAGTCGAAATGTGCCTCAACCACGAAGTGTTCACGCTCGCTGTAACCGGCTTTGCGCGCGACCGCGCGGATGGCGTCTGCGGCCTCCAGTTTGGTCAGCGTTTCCTCGCCATGAATAACGTAGATGGGCTTCAGCGCATCGGTCAGGCGGGTTGCGAGTTGATCGGTGGACACGTGCATTGCGCTTTTTGTGGGAGCGGTTTTACCGCGATAGACGGGCCGGAATCAGTCGCGGTGAAACCGCTCCCACAGGCAATTAGCCCGGTTTCTTCACTGCCTGCAACCGGCGCAAAATCTGCGCGGCTGCATCAAGCTGCATGTCGCGAATCAACTGCCGTTCTTCGCCTTCTTTGGCCAATGCTTGCGACTCAGCGAACGAAAAATCGCGACGAATGGTGATTTCGCCGGGCTCGCCCCAGTCGCGACCTTTAGCGTCGACGAACTCGTAGCGCACGCGATACTCCAGCTCAAATTCTCGCGCACGACCGCCACCGGAAAGTGACAGCACCCGCTTGTCGAAAAATACTTGCAGGAAGCGAATTGCGAAGTCGGCGTCTTCAATTTTAGTTTTGATTTGCACGCCGTTTTGCACGAGGCTCGCAATCACGTCAGGCACCACCGGGGCCGAAGCGCCGGCAACGTTGATCGTGCCCACGCCGAACGCGACGGGCGGCTGCACAAAGACGGTGGTGAACGGGTAGCTCGCCGCGCCGCGCAGCTGGAAGCCGCATGCGGTGAGGGTGAGTGCTATTACGGCGAGCAGTGCGCTTTGCGCCACGGCCCTTACGCTTGTAGGAGCGCCCCTGAGCGCGATAGATGGCACCACAAGCAACGTTGGGATCGCGCCCGTGGCCGCTCCTACAGGTCGGTGCCGAGCCCTCAACCCCCACAATTTAAACCACCACATTAACCAGCCTCCCCGGCACCACGATGGTCTTCTTCGGAGTACGACCTTCGCCAAATTTCGCGACTTCTGGTGCTGCTGCTGCTGCGGCTTCGATGGTTGTCTTGTCGGCAATGGCATCGACCACGATTTCGCCACGGGTCTTGCCGTTGACTTGCAGCACGAGCTTGATCTTGCTTTGTACCAGCGCGTGCGGATCCGGCTGTGGCCACGCGGCATCGAGCAGCGTTCCGTGCGCCTTCTCAAAGCCGAGATCAGCCCAGAGTGCGCACGTGATGTGCGGTGCTACCGGATACAGCGAGCGCAGCAAAATCGATGCGCCTTCGCGTGCAAGCGACGGGCATTGACCCGCCTTCACGGTTTCCAGCGTATTGAGCATTTTCATAGTAGCCGAGACGACGGTGTTGTACTGCTGCCGTTCGTAGTCGAAGTTCGACTGTTTCAACGCCGAGTGCAGCTCGAAGCGCGTTTCTTTTTGCTTCGCGTCGAGCGCGCTGACGTCGAGGCTGGTCGGCCCGGACTTGATGTCGTCGGCGCGATCTACGCAATACGTCCATACGCGACGCAGGAAGCGCAGCGCACCTTCGACTGCTGTGTCCGACCACACGGCTGGGTCTTCCGGGCCGCCGACGAACATGACGTAGAGGCGCGCGGTATCGGCACCGTATCGGTCGATCAGGTCTTGCGGGTCGACGCCGTTCCTCTCGCTCTTGCCCATCTTGCCGATGCCGTCGTACTGAACGACAGAACCATCGGCGAGTGTGCCGCCGTTGATGTGGCCCTTCTCGTCGAGCGTATTGTGAACCTCGGTCGGCGAGACGTAATCCTTGGTGCCTTGCGCGGTAGGCTTGAAGAAAATGTGATTTAGCAGCATGCCGTGGTTGGTCATGCGCTTGAACGGCTCGTCGAACTTGAGCAAACCCATATCGCGCATCGCCTTCGTCCAGAAGCGCGCGTAGAGCAGGTGCAACACTGCGTGCTCAATACCGCCGATATATTGATCCATCGGCATCCAGTAATCGTTGCGCGCGTCGACCATTGCTGGCGTGCCATTGATGGCCGCATCCGGCGACGCATAGCGCATGTAATACCAGGCGCTGTCGACAAAGGTATCCATCGTGTCAGTTTCTCGCCGCGCAGGCTTGCCGCACTTTGGGCACGAGCACTTCAGGAACGCTTCGTCGTGCTGCAGCGGACTGCCGCTGCCATCGGGAATGTGATGCTCGGGCAATACCACCGGCAAGTCTTTTTCCGGCACCGGTACTACACCGCAATCGTCGCAGTGAATCACCGGAATCGGCGTGCCCCAGTAGCGCTGGCGCGAGATGCCCCAGTCGCGAAGGCGGAAGGTGGTTTTCTTCTCGCCGAGGCCTTTGGCGGCGAGATCGGTGGCGACGGCATCCACGCACGCTGCGAACTTCAAGCCGTCGTACTTGCCACTGCAGATCGCTACGCCGTCTCCCTTCATGGCGTACCAATCCTGCCAGGCACCTGCGCTGTACGCGTGGGCACCGAGCGCAACAACCTGCTTGATCGGCAGCTGATATTTTTTGGCGAAAGCAAAATCCCGCTCGTCATGCGCTGGCACACCCATCACCGCGCCGTCGCCATACGTGATGAGCACGTAATTACCAACCCAAATCTCAACCTGCTCGCCCGTCAGCGGGTGCGTGACGAAGAGCCCCGTCGCGACGCCTGCTTTTTCTTTCGTCGCAAGCTCAGCCTCAGTGGTACCACCGGACTTCAACGCTTCAATCTTTGCCGCCAACGCGTGATCGCGCTCGCCAGCACGCACCGCGAGCGGATGCTCCGGCGCAACCGCTACGAAGGTGACGCCCATGATGGTGTCGGCGCGCGTGGTGAACACGTACATCTTGCCGTCTTGAATCGGCTTGCCGCTTGTGTCAGTGATGTCATGCGGGAACGCAAAACGCACGCCCTCCGATTTGCCGATCCAGTTTTCCTGAATGGTGCGCAGGCGATCCGACCAGCCGGGCAACTTGTGCAGCGTTGCGTCGAGCAGCTCATCGGCGTACTTCGTGATGTTCATGTAGTAGCCAGGAATTTCGCGCCTTTCCACCAGCGCGCCTGAGCGCCAACCGCGCCCGTCGATCACCTGCTCGTTCGCAAGCACCGTCTGGTCAACCGGATCCCAGTTCACGATTTGCGTCTTGCGATACGCGAGGCCGTTCTCCAAACACTTCAGAAAGAACCACTGATTCCACTTGTAATATCGCGGGTCGCAGGTGGCGAGTTCGCGCGACCAGTCAATCGCAAGACCGAGGGCATTGCATTGCGACTTCATCGTGCCGATGTTTTCGTAGGTCCACGCTGCGGGGGCAACTTTTGCCTTCATCGCGGCGTTTTCGGCAGGCAGGCCAAACGCGTCCCAGCCCATCGGCATGAGCACATTGAAGCCCTGCATACGCTTGTAGCGAGCGAGCATGTCGTTGATCGTGTAATTGCGCACGTGGCCCATGTGCAGCTTGCCCGACGGATACGGCAGCATCGAGCAGGCGTAGTATTTACCTTTCGGGAAGCGCGGGTCGTTCTCGACAACCGTGTAGGCGAAGGTTCGCGACCAATGGGATTGCGCGGCGGCCTCCACACGTTTATGGTCGTAGCCCTCGGCGGCCTTGTGTTTGTAAGTGGATTCCATGGGGCTTTACATGCGCCGGATCCACGCAGCGTGGAAGCGCTCTAAAATTGGCTCTTGACAGTCGCATTGTAAAGTCCGCTGCTGCATCCGAGCGTCTGCGTGAGCGGAACCTACCGACGATTGCCCACTCTCACCTTCGTCGCTCCGGCGCAAGCCGGGGTCCAGCGACTTATCTTCTTATGCACATCTCAACTCCCACTACCCCAAGACACTGGGCCTCAGCCTTCGCAGGGGCGACGATATTTCTGGTCGGCGCAGCGGCTTTTTTGTGCGCAACGTTGCTTTATGCCGCACCCATCAAAACCGAGCACGCCGAAGTCGAATTGATCGCCGAAAAAACAGCGTTGGTTCGCGGCGAGAAAAACGTCATCGGCCTGTCGATCAAGCACGCGCCGCATTGGCACACGTATTGGAAGAACCCTGGCGATTCCGGCTACCCGACAAAAATTACGTGGGACGTGCCGTCCGGTTACGGGGTTGGTGAATTTGATTGGCCGACACCCAAACGCCTCGCCACTGGCCCCATCGTCAATTTTGGCTACGAAGGCGAGGTCTTGCTGCCAGTCACGATCAGCGTGCCGCTCGCTGCAACGGTCGGTGAAGCGATAACGCTCAAAGGTAAGGCTGAGTGGCTGGTGTGCAAAGACGTGTGCATCCCCGAAGAGGGCAACGTGTCGTTGACGTTGCCCGTCGCAGCCAGCAACGCCCTCGGTGTCGATAATGCACGGTTCGCAGCGGCGCGCGCTGCAACACCGGGCGATGCGAGCGCGTGGAAAGCCACGCTTCATGCGCCAGCCAATCCGGCGCGCGAAGCGTGGCTCGATTTGATCGCGCCGAGCGGGGCAGTATTGCTCACCGCACTGGATGTGTTCCCGGTGACCGAGCAGGTGAACGACCCGTCCGTGCAACAGGTTTATCGCACCACGCAGGGCTACGCGGTCAAGCTAAAACTGGTGGACGGCGTCAAGCTGCCCGAGCGCATGCCCATTGTTTTGGCGGCCTCTGGCCCGGTCGGTGCGAAGGGTGAAGTCGCTGGCACCACGTTGGCGACCGTAAGTAGTGCGGCGTTTGTGTTGCCTGCTGGGGCGACGATGCTTAGTGGCCCGGTTGCTAGCGAGGACGCGTCTTCAAACGCGCTCACCTTCTGGTCTGCGCTGTTGCTGGCGTTCCTCGGTGGTATGGTGTTGAACCTGATGCCGTGTGTGTTTCCAGTGTTGTCGCTGAAGATTCTTTCGTTCGCTCAACACTCCGGAAAAGCGGTCGCGAGCCGCAATGCCATGCGTCAACACGGCATTTATTACGCCATCGGCGTCGTGCTCTCGTTCCTCGCACTGGCAGGCGTGATGCTCGCCCTGAAGAGCGCTGGCAGCGCCGTGGGCTGGGGCTTTCAGCTGCAAAACCCTGGCGTGGTGTGGGTGCTGGCGGTGATTTTCTTCCTGATTGGGCTCAACCTGATGGGCGCGTTTGAGGTGGGCCAACTTGCGCCTTCTTCGCTGCTTTCGATGCAGGCGAAACATCCCGGCGTTGATGCGTTTTTCTCCGGTGTGCTGGCGGTGATTGCGGCGAGTCCTTGCACCGCGCCGTTCATGGGCGCAGCGCTTGGCTTTGCATTGACGCAAAGCGCGGCGGCGGCGTTGGCGGTGTTTGCCGCGCTGGGTATTGGCATGGCGTTGCCATACGTTTTGCTGGCGTGGTTCCCGAAATGGCTGGACAAGCTGCCGCGTCCAGGGCCGTGGATGATCACGTTCAAGCAGTTGCTGGCGTTCCCGATGTTCTTGACAGTCGTCTGGTTGGTGTGGGTGATCTCGTTGCAGGCGGGCGCGGACGGTGCGGCGATTGGGTTGGTTGGGCTGGTCGGGCTTGCGTTTGCGGCGTGGTTGATCGGCTCCATGAAATCCGGAGTACGCTGGGCGGGCGTGGCCGCTGCCGTGATCGCGATGGCGCTGGCGTGGCCCGCGAGCGAGCCGGTACAGGCGGCTGTGACCTCGGCAAAATCGAGCAGAGCCAATTGGCAACCGTGGGATCCCGCCGTTGTGGCCAAGCTCAACGCCGAGGGCAAACCGGTGTTCGTGGACTTCACGGCGGCTTGGTGTGTGAGCTGTCAGGCGAACAAGCGATTAGTGCTCACTCGCGCGGAGATTGAGAGTTTGTTTGAACAAAAGAACGTGACGCTGATGCGCGCCGACTGGACTAACCGCGATGAGCGCATCACGCAGGCGCTCGCCGCGATGAATCGCTCTGGGGTGCCGGTCTACGTGTTGCATGCACCCGGCAAAGCGCCTCAGCTGTTGCCGGAACTGCTCACCACCGGTATCGTCAAAGAAGCATTATTGGCGCTGAAATAGCGCATGCCCACACCGAATTCCGTCCCCCATTTAACCAAGGAGTCCCCATGATCCGCACTTTCGCTACGCTTCTTATCACCACCGCCATGGCTGCCACCCACGCGGTCACCGTCGGCCAGGCCGCGCCTGATTTTTCGCTGACCGACGTCAACGGCAAGAATGTCAAACTGTCCGACTTCAAGGGCAAAAACGTGGTGTTGGAGTGGACCAACCCCGGTTGTCCGTTCGTCGTTAAGCACTACGGTTCAAACAACATGCAGACGTTGCAGACCGATGCCAAAGCCAAAGGCGTCGTCTGGCTCTCGGTCAACAGCACGGCCAAGAGTCACCAGGATTACCTTGAGCCGACCAAACTCAGCGCCAAAATGAAAGGCGAATGGAAAGAGGCGTCCAGCTATCTGTTGATGGATGAGACCGGTAAAGTGGGTCAGGCCTACGCTGCTAAAACGACGCCGCACATGTACCTGATTGACCCATCCGGCAAGCTGGTTTACGCTGGTGGTATCGACGATAAGCGCACGGCCAATCAGGCTGACGTGAAGACCGCAAAAAACTTCGTTCGCGCCGCGCTGGACGAGACGTTGGCGGGCAAACCGGTGACGGTTGCGACGGCCCAACCGTACGGTTGCAGCGTTAAGTATCAGTAACAACTTTTGAAGATATTGCCCTGAAAGCCCCGTTTCTCTTGGGCTTTTTGTTTTATGGGCTTAATGTCGATAAATGTGACTTTAGCGCGCTATGCCCAATTGGATTGGGTGTTTCGGCAAAAAGCTGATTAGCGTAATCTGGCATCTGAGTCGCAAATTCATATTTGGCGTCATTCTCGGCAAAGCCGGGAATTCAGAAAGTTCGTAGTCGCAATAGCGATGAATGAACCTGCCTCTTCGCGACGCGCTGGATACCCGGCTGCGCCGAGTATGACGACGGGAGTGATGGTTTCGTAGGGCGACAGGTCGCTCCTATAAAAACGCCTACGTCCTCCAAAACGGGAAAACCCCTGTTTGCAATTATGCGCGTACACGCATAATTGCATCAAAGGAGGCGCTCGCACTATGCAGGAACTTGAACCCGTATTCGACAAGGTCGCCCGATACTTTTCGCTGCTCTCGGACACTTCGCGCCTGAAGGTGATTCACGCCGTCTGCAACACGGAGCAGAGCGTGAGCGACGTGATGACCGCGACTGGTTTGTCGCAAAGTGCGGTGTCGCGCCACCTCACCAACCTGCATTTGTCCGGCGTCGCTTCGCGGCGCAAGGCGGGCGCGCAGGCGCGCTACGTGATCACCGACACCACGCTCACCGAAATCTGTCGCACTGCCTGCGTGAGCCTCATGGCGCGCGAGAGCGATGAGCTGGCCGCCGCCAGCGCATTGCGTGACAACGCCACGCAGTTTATGGCGCAAGGCGAAATTGATGCGCCCCCCAAACCCGTTCGCCCTGAGCGAAGCGTTGGGTTCGACGACGTGACTGCATCAAATCTAACGCTCCGCTCAGGGCGAACGGAAAAACGCGTTGCTAGTACGCGGATCCGCAACTTATGATTGCAAATACGTCATTCGCTGATCGCCTCGGCCGCCTGCAAAAAGCCCCGGAGTTTTTACTGACACGCGAGGCAATGACGCTTCCGCGCGATGACCGCCGTTCGTTCTTGCGCAAGGCATTTCTCGCAGCTAGCGCAGCAACTATTGCGGGCACGTCGGCACGAGCGTTCGCCACGAACGAAGCCACAGGCGATCCCGCAATCCTGAATTTGCCCGCCCACACCAAAGGCCTGGGTCAGCCAGTTGCCACACGCGGCTACGGCCTGCCCTCAAAATTTGAGGAAAACCTGCAACGTCGCGAAAGCCCCGGCCTGACCCGCGTCGGCGCGGCGAGCGTGAGCTTTGCACCGCTGCAAGGCTTTTTCGGCATCATCACGCCGAGTGGTTTGCACTTCGAACGACACCATCAGGGCTGGTGGGACATTGATCCGACGCAGCATCGCTTCATGATTAACGGGCTGGTTGCGAATCCAAAGGTCTACACCATGGACGACCTGATGCGCATGCCCAGTATTTCGCGGATGCATTTCATCGAATGCGGTGCCAACACCGGCATGGAATGGGGCAACGTCGCGGTGCCCACAGTGCAGTACACGCACGGCATGCTGTCCTGCTGCGAGTTCACCGGCGTGCCACTGAAATGGCTACTCGACGACTGCGGCATCGATCTCAAAAAAGCGAAGCTTGTTTTGGCGGAAGGTGCTGATGGCAGCAGCATGACGCGCACCATCAATCTGGCCAACGCGCTTGACGATGTGATGGTCGCCTACGGCATGAACGGCGAAATGCTCCGCCCGGAAAACGGCTATCCGCTGCGCCTGGTGGTGCCCGGCGTGCAGGGCGTGTCATGGGTGAAATATCTGCGCCGCATCGAAGTCGGCGACATGCCGTACGCAAGCAAAGACGAGACGCTGCACTACATCGATTTGATGCCCGACGGCCAGCATCGGCAGTATTCAAGCATTCAGGAAGTCAAGAGCGTGATCACCTCGCCATCGGGCGGCCAAGTGCTGCTCGACAAAGGATTCTTTAACGTAACCGGCATCGCATGGAGCGGTCGCGGCAAGATTCGCAAGGTGGATGTATCGGTCGATGGCGGCAAGAACTGGCGCGCCGCGCGACTGGAAACGCCAGTGCTCGACAAGTGCTTGACGCGATTTAGTGTCGATTGGACGTGGGATGGCAAGGACTGCATTTTGATGTCGCGCGCGGCTGATTCGACCGGGCACGTACAAGCGTCAATCAGCGCGCTGCGCAAGGTACGCGGCACCCGTTCGATTTATCACAACAACGCCATTCAAAGCTGGCTGGTCTCGCCGAATGGAGAGGTGAGCAATGTTCAAGTGGGTTAGCGCGCAAATCGCTGGCTGCGAAGGCACACTTGCCGCTCTTCGCGCATGGCGGATGCGTCGTTGCGCGACGGCTCGTGTACGTTTAGTACACGTCGCCGTCACGCGCCTAGCATCCATCTCGTCTCGCGCAGCGCTATGCACGCTAACCGGCGTAGTCGTGGCCAACGCTGCCTCGCTACCAAGTAACCTGGGCCGCACCGCCACCCCCGCCGAAATTCGCGCTTGGGACATTGACGTTCGTCCTGACTTCAAAGGCCTGCCCGCAGGTTCCGGCTCGGTCAGCACGGGTCAGGACGTCTGGGAGGCCAAATGCGAAAGCTGTCATGGCGCATTCGGCGAGTCAAACGAATACTTCACGCCTATCATCGGTCACACCCGGCCAGCGGATAGTCAAACCGGTCGGGTCGCCGCCCTGCTGGGAGAAACCGTGCCGCAGCGCACCAGTTTGATGAAGCTCTCGCAGCTCTCCACGCTGTGGGATTACATCAACCGCGCGATGCCGTGGAACGCGCCGAAGAGCTTGAGTACGGACGATGTTTATGCGGTCACGGCGTACATCCTGCACCTCGGCAACATCGTGCCTGCGGATTTTGTGCTGTCCGACAAAAATATCGCCGAGATACAGAAAAAGCTGCCGAACCGCCTCGGCCTGACAACTGCGCATGCAATGTGGAACGTCAAGGACAAGCCAGATGTGCAGGGCACGTACTGCGTCACCAACTGCGCGCGCGAGGTCACGATAACCGGTCGTCTTCCTGACTACGCACGCAATGCGCACGGCAATCTCGTCGAACAAAATCGCATCATCGGCGCGATTCGTGGCGTAGATAGCACGCGGCCTGCCCCGACGGCCATAGTTGTCGCGACGGCTAACGCCGTATCCGCCACTGTCATTTCGTCGACTGTGAAACCCGCAGTAGCTGGCTCTAATGCCGATTCGCTGAAGCTTGCGCAAAAGCATGCGTGTACGGCCTGTCACGGCGTCAACACCAAAATTCTCGGCCCCTCATTTGCTGACATCGGCAAGAAATATGGCACCGCATCGGCGGGCTCGCTCGCTGCGAAGATCAAGGCAGGCGGCAGCGGCGTGTGGGGCAGCGTGCCCATGCCCTCGCAGGCGCACGTGCCCGACGCGGACATTCGCGCGATAGCGGAATGGCTGGCCGCAGGAAAGTTCTAGCGCTGACGATGTATGCATATTCGGGATTACCAACTTGGATGCAACGGCACCGAACCTAAAATAGAACCAAATCAAAGCACAACAGGAGGTTGTACAGATGAACACTCAACGTAGACACACATTGCAGCGCGCTAGCGGGCTCGCCGTTATCGCTGCGGCGATCAGCGCAGGCTTGTTGCCAGCCAGCGCATTCGCCAACTGGAACAAAGCCGCGTTCGACGCGAAGAACATGGCTGAAGTCCTGAAAGCTATGGGCGGCAGCGCGGCAGAGAAATCCGCTGACATCGTCATCACCGCACCGGACATCGCCGAAAACGGCGCAGTGGTGCCGATAGCCGTTGCCAGCAAGATCGCCAACACTCAATCGATCTCGATCCTGGTCGAAAAGAACCCATCTAGTCTCGCCGCGGAATTTGAAATTCTGCCCGGCACCGAAGCCAACGTCGGCACCCGCGTGAAGATGGGCCAAAGCTCGAACATTCACGCCGTGGTCAAAGCGGGCGGCAAGTATTACGTTGCAACCAAAGAAGTCAAAGTCACCCTCGGTGGGTGTGGAGGTTAATCATGGCTGATCCGATGCGCATTCGCGCGCAACAAAAAGGCGATACGACCGAAGTTCGTGTGCTCATGGCGCACATCATGGAAACCGGTCAGCGCAAAGACAGCGCGGGCAACACCGTGCCCGCGCACCACATTCAAACCGTGAGCGCCACATGGAACGGCAAGCCCGTCCTCGCTGCGAATTTCGGTCCGGCTGTTTCGCAAAATCCGGTGATGAATTTCAGCTTTAAGGGTGGGGCCAAGGGCGACAAGGTGATCGTTACCTGGACTGATAACAAGGGCGACAAGCGGACTGACGAAGCGGTGATTTCGTAGTGGCTTTTGTCCGTCGCCGCCTGAGTTAGACGCTGTTGGTTTAGTCCCCTCTCCCCTCGCGGGAGAGGGCTAGGGTGAGGTGGCATTGGACGTGCAGCATCGTGTCATCTCTGACGCAACCAACCCCTTACCCCCACCCTCTCCCGCAAGGGGAGAGGGAGTCAAAGAGGAAGACTTGTGAATAAAAAACTAATCGCCGCACTTTTGGCAACGCTCGCATTTCCACTCGTCGCCCAAGACGTGCAAAAGCAGATCGACCGCTACCGCGAACTACTCGCCGACGGCAACCCCGCCGAGCTGCTGGAAATGCGTGGCGAGGATTTGTGGAAGCAAAAACGCGGCCCTAAAAACACGTCGATGGAAGCCTGTGACCTGGGCCTTGGCGCTGGCAAAGTGGCAGGGGTCAACGCTGTGTTGCCGCGCTACTTCGCCGACGTGAATCGTGTGATGGATCTCGAATCGCGCATCGTGCATTGCCAGGCCACGTTGCAGGGTTTGACCATGGCGGAGCTGACCAAGCGCCCGCATTCGCTCAATGCAGCCGAGCGACAGACCGATCATGAAGCGTTGACCGCCTACGTCGTGGGCCTTTCGCGCGGTGCCAAAGTGAACCTGCCGCAGAGCCATCCGAAAGAGCAGGAGTCATTTCTGCGCGGCGAAAGAATGTTCTTCTTCAAGGGCGGTCCGTACGACTTCGCATGCGCAACGTGCCACAGTGTCGACGGGCAACGCATTCGCTTGCAGGACTTGCCGAATTTTCAGAGGGCCGACAACGCGCAGCGCGCATTCACAACCTGGCCCGCGTATCGCGTGAGTCAGGGCGCAATGCGCACCATGCAGTGGCGGCTCCTAGACTGCTTCCGCCAGCAGCGTTTGCCCGAGATGGAATTTCTGTCCCCGGCGTCGGTGGATCTCATCACCTACATGGGTGTGAAGGGCAAAGACGGCACGATGGACGCGCCCGCGATCAAGCGCTGATACGTAACTGAAGCGGTGAAGAAAGAATTTATGATGAACAAAAAAATTGTGATCGGCAGTGGTCTGGTCGTCACCATTGCGACCGTGCTCGCAGGCTGTGCCGCGATGGTGCCCGCGCCCGCAGCAAAAGCGCCGACCAACACCGAAATCGTCGCGCTGCTCAAAGCGTCGTTCAAAGAGTCGCCGTCGGCAAAACTTGATCGCCTCGATCAAACGCCGCTGCAAGTGGCTTGCACTGAAGCCTCGCGTAGCAGCAAACCGCTCGACGAAAAAGTGCGCGATCAATTGCAGGCGGCGGCCCTTGCGTCGGTCAAGTATCCAGCCGACGGCAAATACCTCGGCGACTGGAAGCGCGGCGAGTCCATCGCTCAGAGCGGTCGCGGTTTGCAGTACTCCGATGCGCCCGGTTCGGTCGCAGGCGGCAACTGCTACGCCTGTCACCAGATCGACAAAAAGGAAATCGCCCACGGCAACATCGGCCCGACGCTCAACGGCTACGGCAAGCTGCGCGGCCAGACCGACCCGATCCTTAAATACACTTGGGCGCGCATCTGGAACAGCCACTCGTTCAACGCCTGCGCCAACATGCCCCGTTTCGGGGACGCAGGCATCCTGACTGAGGCGCAAATCAAGGACGTGATGGCGCTGCTGCTGGATCCGGCGAGCCCAGTGAATCAGTAACCGTCGATTGAGTGATGCAACGCGACACGTCGTCCGCCGTCATCCTCGCGAAAGCGGCGACCCAGTGCGTGACCGGCGCGAAGCGCCATTTTCTCCCCTCTCCCCGCGTGGGAGAGGGCCAGGGTGAGGGGATGGTTGCATTAGCCACCAACACGCCGCGATCA
>ENA-OFCX01000269-OFCX01000269.1-metagenomes-genome-assembly--contig:-NODE-269-length-28971-cov-3.599426_pt1 | contig 28971 bp, 24 predicted proteins | sample MGYA00153384_OFCX01 | MGnify analysis MGYA00153384
CGCCTGCACTTGGTCGAGCAAGGAGCGTAGGCGGTTCTCAAATTCACCCTTCATGCTGGCGCCAGCCTGTAATAGGCCTACGTCCATCATGCGCAGCTGAACACCGCGCAAGGCGGGTGGAACATCGTCGGCTGCGATACGCAGCGCCAAGCCCTCAACCACCGCAGTCTTGCCCACGCCAGCTTCACCAACCAAGATGGGGTTGTTTTGGCGGCGGCGCATCAAGATGTCAATCATCTGGCGGACTTCTTCGTCACGGCCTGTCACTGGGTCCAGTTCACCCAAGCGCGCCCGCTCAGTCCAGTCCACCGTGTAGCGCTTAAGGGCGTCTTGGCGAACAATCTCCCCCGGCATCGCACTGCTGGCATCCCCCGGTGCGCCTTGCAGGCCACTGCCGTCTGCGGCTTGCAGTTTTGCCTCAGGCGAGGCCGGCAGCAACTTGCCAAAAGCATCGCTTAAGGCGGGCTCGGATATTTTTTCAAACTCCTTGGAGATGCTACGCAATTCGTTCGCCAAGGCCCGCGTTCGCACCATGCCCGAAAGCCAATAGCCGCTACGAATTTGCGACTCATTGAACATCAAGGTTGCATACACCCACCCCCGCTCGATCGCAGTTTCAATCTGATCCGAGAAATCGCTGATTGAAGTGGCGCCACGCGGCAGTTTGTCGAGGTTGCGCAATACATCGGCCGCCAGCTTAGCCGAGTCGATCTCGAAGTGTCGAAAGATGCGCAACAAATCGGAATCGCTTTCTTGCAGCAACTGGTGTAGCCAGTGCACCAATTCCACGTATGGATTGCCGCGTAGCTTACAGAACACAGTAGCGCTTTCCAGCGACTTGAAAAGAAGCGGATTGAGTTTTCCAAACAGAGCGAGTCGGCTGATTTCAGACATAGAGGCCTCGATAGATGCAATGAATTACGAAAAAAAATAACAAAAAACGGAGTTCAACTAGTGTGAACGGATTGGCCAGTTATTGAAGTATCAGCAGCATACTTGCGCGCATTCGCCCGCCCGCGAACCTTGTTACCGCGGCGCCGTACCCACCGCTCAGGATCCAGACAAAAATCATCTGCATCAGTAGTGGCTGGTTTGTCTAGCATCCAACTGGTCCAACCTAATCGACCCGCGCCGCCGAGTTGGCTCATGGGTACGGCCTCCCGTCGCAGCACCAACTCGAAGTCCCACGCGAATTCAATACCGACATAGTTTCGGACCCAATCCACCAGGGCCTGAAAGCCCTCACCATCGGGCAGCAGGCGCTCGTACTGCGCCAAGCTCATCGGGCCCAAGCGCAGACGAAACTTGCCTTGCGCATCGGGTACTCGCGCACCTATGACGGCATCAACCCCCAACTGCGAGTTGCAAGAAAATCGGGTCAGCCGTGTTTGCTGGGCCGGCTCCAGGTCAAGATAGTGCAAGCCGTACTCTTGCATCTGCACTGGAACATCGAAATACAAGCTAATTGCACGTTCCAGCCCTTCAGGATTACGGGTGGCACGGGTGAAGTGCCCGGCGAAGAATAGTTTGGCGTGGTCCGGGACGTCATCACGTAGGCGTTGACTGGCTTCGCCAATGCCCACAATGCTGCCCACGAAGCGCCCAAAATGGTCTCGCCCCGGTGCGTCCAATGAGGTGGTCGGCTGAGCGTCTGACCAAGCTCTAAAGAACAACAATAGTAGGCGGTGATGAAAGATATCGGAAAAGCGGGCTAGCGTAGGATCGTCAAAGTGGCGCAGTCGCTCGCGCACATATTCCGTCAGGTGGGTGGGCATGGGCCCATTGGGGCCGTACAAGCCAAAGCTCCAAACAGTTAGCCGTTCTGGCTGACCTGCAACGCTGGGCAACACCTCGGCAATCGTGGCTGGGGCGAACGCGAGCGAAGGATCTTGTCCCAGCCGAATGGGCTCCAATTGCGGCCGCGAGGCGGTGCCCAAGCGTGGCAATTCAGGATATCGCGCTTGCAGCATCCGCATCGCAAAAAATAGATCAAAGTCGTAAGGTCGACTTTTGAGTCGACGCCAAAACGATCGCATGCCCGCACGCAGCTCAACGCTTGTGGGTTGCAGCTGGTCGGTGTTCATGTGTTGGGCCTTTGGCCAGGCCGCACCCGCCACTGTGCAACCTGACCACGCTGGCGCGTGTCGAGCGCGAGTTCGCTGAAACTGTTAACTCCAACGTGCCGAGCAAAAAACCGCTCCAGCACCGAGGCCAGCGGCCAGGGGCTCACACCGGCAAACGGAGCTTCATCGACCGTTAACTGAACGCCAACGCCTCGCCCATACACGAGCGGAAGATGCTGTACCAAGCGGCGCGTTATGGGCGCAATGGACAGCGCTTTGATCCCACTGATTTGCCCTGAAAGGTCGCGGTCACCCAGGTCCATGTAAAGCTTGAGCAGGTCTCGAAGGGTTGCGGCTCCCTCTTCGTCCGACTGATCAGTCATAGCCAGATAGTTGAGGGACAAATGCGATATCAGACGCCAAGTCACCTCGTTGTTGGCCATACTTGAGACGGGCCGTGTGGGGCCGGCCACGATGCGAATATGACCAATGGGTGCTGACTCGACCGTGGTGAAGTCACCCTCAGGACTGTTAACGGCCATCAACAGCGGAAGGTCACGGTTGGTGCACTGGGTTATGACAGTGAGCTGTTTGAGATCGTCAGAGAATGGCGCTGCGCGCTGGTCAACCAACGAGATAAACACTTCGCTGCCAAGGTATTGGGTTCTTGGCCCATGGCGAATGGCGTGCTCCGAAAACAAACGCGGCTCGCGACGCACAGCAAAGTAAGCCTGCTCTTCTGGGCGAATACCATGAACCGACGCGTATAGAGGGACGAATTCACGGTCACTGACCCGCCCTTCTTGGTGCCCGATGACGCGGCTGACGCTGTAGGCCTCAAAGTCGCGCGGGCGCGTGCGGTCGAGCACTACGTGGTACTCATTGACATTGGGCGCCACGTGAATGCGATCGGCCACGCGTTCAAACAGGTTGATTGCAGGAACGCAATGCAGAAGAAATTTGTGCCTATCAACAGTGGCTTCTAACCCGGGTTGTGCCTTGCTAAACAGCAAACTGATTGAAACCGCCTCTACAGGAGCGTGAGCGAATGCCGCGGCCAATCCCCGGATAGAGAAAAACCGAAACCGGGCGGGAAAAGCGAAGTACTCATGGAGTAACCGATGCCCCTGAAACGCCCGGTGTGAATATGGCAATAAGGCCTGCGATTGGTCATAGCCCTCTGCTCGCAAGGACTCAGGGGGGAGCTGTGCAAAAACGCGCGAAGGGTCTTTGGTGTCGTGAACTATTACACCAATGAGAGACTCGTGAATCAATTCTTGCAGGTGCGAAGCCTCCGCATCTGATGCAGCGATAAAAACATCCAGCTTATCCAGCTTCAGGTGATCAAACCGAATGCCAGAGCGCAAACTCAGATCCAGGCGAACATGTCCGATCGGTTCGCTGGGTAAACGCATTCTTGATAGAGGCAAATCAAGGGGCGGTCCGGCTAAACGGGCGTGGGTCAATTCGACGGGCCACAGGGTGACTTCGTGTCCGGTACGAAAGTCACATGGGGTTTGCTCTTCGCTGGTTTTCCGCGCCCGCAGGACGCTGCCAGCAGGAAGAACATATCCATCCGCCAGATTGCCTTCAGTGGCGCTTGGCTCGAGACGCACAACCACCATGGACGGCGTTGGGGCAAGGTAATGCGGGCAAACTATTTCCAGAATACGCTGCGACAAACGCGGAAACTCTGCGTCCATTTTCATTTGCACACGCGCGGTCAGAAAGCTAAAGCCTTCCAACAAACGCTCGACATAAGGGTCGGCTACATCCGTGTCCCGCAGTGACAACCGTCCTGCTATTTTTGGAAAGGCGGCTGAAAACTCGGCCCCTAACTCCCGCAGGTAGGCCAACTCTCGGTTGTAGTATTCGACCAATTTTGGGTTCATGCGATTTTTAATTGTTCAACATAGCTTGCCATCAAGAGCGCAAGTCCGCAACGACCACCTGGCCCGTTTCAAGATCCAAACTAGTTTTGAGCAATAGCTCTAACGGGTAAGGCATCGACCAAAATTGACAACGAATTTCAAACTGAAGAGTATTGTGGTGGTTCAAGGTGTCCGAAGATGAAGCCAGTGCCACCATCAGGGTGTCTTTTAAAATGCGCGGCTCAAAGGATAAGATCGACTTGCGAATGCTGGACTCTATATCCTTCCAATCCAGCTCCGACAGCAACTGCCCCGCAAGTGGCGCCATTCCGAAGTTGACGACAGAATCTTCCGCGTGATCAAGCCCCGTGAAGTCAAAGTGTGAACCGGCGTTGTTGGCGTTGAGTAACCAGCCCAAGTCGCGCAGAAGAGCTGCCCGCAAACGAGATTCAGTAACATAAACGGCGTCTGCCTTTTCGACACGCCTACTGGGCTCATGGTCCGTCAGGCGGTCCAACAAAGCTGGTTGTAGCCGGTCCTTGTCGGTGTCCAACCCTACTTTACGGCGCGTCGACATGGGACTCGTTGCTTTAGGCGTTAAAGGTCAAGCGACGTACATCTAACAGCGCGTACTCACTGCTGTCTGTCAACCACATCCGTTGTCCTAATCCAGAAACTTGCTCATGGCCCAAATCCACCCACTCGGTACTGCGGGCCAACCGCAAAGCGTCGCTGCTACTTGCGTGCGTGGCTGGATAGCGTGTGGGGATGAAACCTGGCATGCTACCTCCATTGATTAGCGTGATTTCACACGCCGCCCATACAAAATCTCGCAGGTCTTTGGGTTTTTCAAAGTTGATTTGCCGAACGGAAGTGAATGGCACCCAGTAGTACGAGCCGTTAACCAGTAATTCACAAACCGGCCCCAGGCGCGAATCCGAGTCAGCCAACCACTCGAACGCCTCACCATTGATCTCGCCCGCACCGCATGTTGCTGCGTCTAGGGCTTGGCTGCGCAGTTCTGCAGCGGTCTCGCTTTCGCCTAGCGATTGCCGCTTGCAGGCGTCAACCAACCAACCCATCCAAGGTGCGGGCTCACCCAAGATGTTCGGCGACTTGCGACCAGTGAAAACTTCCTCGCGAAACACTTCGCAACGTATGGCTTCGCGATAGGCCTTTGCCATCGGGGTGACCTTGCTGTCCAATTGTGCACACAACTGCAGTTGCTCCAGCGACTTTTGCCACTCACCCAGCACCAACAACATCTGAAAGTAATACACGCGTAACTCTGACTTGGCCGGCTCAGCACGAATGGCGTCTTTGAGCTCGGCCAGTTGAATTTGCAATGGGCGTTGTGGGTTGAATATGGTCATCGTTCGTTGATAAAGTTGAGTTAGTTGTCTTTGGTTCCAGTGCGCTAAGCCATCAAACGCCCTGGTCTAGCCGAAAGTATTTTCAATGCCGGTCAGAAGTTTCACCGCAGAGACAAAGGTACTTTGTCATCCGGGCAGCCTCGGAGTTTGCGCCTCATTGACATAGCATCGCCGCGAGTCGTAACCTGCGCCCAGAAGGTAAAAGCGTGTAGGTCGCTGTGCACCTGGAGTAGGTTGGTGCAATCTTCTGATACAACATGGCCGTGGTATTTGTGTATGAGCAGCCTACCCAATAGTGACCACCGTCGGCCTTCGGCAATTGCCAAGTCATGGTTTCAAGAGACTTTTTCTTTTGAGTGTCGTCTGGAACTTGCGCACCCCTTTGATCAGTCGATCCCCAATAAACACCCACCGAATCCAGCGGCCGCTCCCCAGTTGTCGCCGCAATTGTCCACAGAGGATCGGGACTCACGACGCCAGGCGTTTCCATAAGGTTTGCGGGGCAACGAATCTCCAGTGCCGCGGCGGTCTGATAAAAACCAATTGAAAACATTGCACATACAAAAATTCTGAGAGATGCCATCTGTGTGCCTACTTGATTACGTAAAAAGTGTCCGCATCGTTGCTGCGCTTGGTGCCTTTGGGTCGCTTAAACCAAATGGGACGTTGCAACACCTGCCCTTGGGCATTCCACTGGTCGAGTACCAATATCCGATGCTCGTCGTGCGTCAAATAAATGGCAGCATGCCGACCGAGCGCATCCGTGGGGTAACGATCGTTCGCGTCGAATGTAGCGATGGCTGTTCCTCGCGGAATCTCACCCGACGTGGCATCCGACACACGGATGCCTTTGCGCCAATCTGTCGTCTTTGGCGCCCCAGTGGCCTGCTGTACGAACTCAACACACTCAGTGTTCCCCTTTGAGTTAGCAAATTTAGCTTTGCCGAAGACATCAGCTTCGGCGATGATCAATTTGTAAGGCATGTATTACTGAAATCCTAAGTGTTATTCACCGTGGAGGAAAAGGTTGTTGGATGGAAGGCCGCACTGACACCGGGCGCAAGCGCAACTTTAATATAGAAACAATGCAACACTAAAGATTTGAAAATTGACGCGACTTGCATTTCGGGCAGTACAGATAGAGATCTCTGCCATCACTAAGTTTGAGCGAGCCAGCGCGATGCTGCTGTATGCCCCACACACCGGTCACTCCACCCTGAAAATAGACTGTTCCCGAAGCAAAACACGGGGACCAGTCGAGGGTATGCAGATAGTCGTGTTCAGTGGTTACCTGCGCCGTGCGCAAGTAGTCAATCACGTTCGACTGGGTTAGGCGAAATCGTTTGCACTGTGGATCTACGTTCTCAGCCGCAGGAGAAGTTGCCCCGTTCTCTTTAATATTGATAGCCCGTATGCTTGGCAAAATCAATGGGGAGAGACTTACCTCCGTATCGGTGCCCATCGTAGATACGGCTCCGTCCGCCCAGACGCAACAAGCCACGGTAAGAAGTGTCAGTCCCAGATAGGCTGTGCGCAACATCACCATGACGCCGTCGCAGCCTCGGTTGGATTCTTGCGCGACACCATGGGGTGTCGAAACACCTCAGTTGGAGGTACCGAGAACAAATCCCGCAGGCCTTGAACCAACCAATGGAGTGATGCGTTTTGTTCCGTTGTCACTGTTTCGTAGATTCTCTTTTCAGCGGGTTCACCAGGCTTGCCAGGGGTCAACCCTCCAACTAGTTCAATCCCAATGCTATCTTTGTTCGAAGGGAAGCGATCAGGTACTGCCTTAGCAGACTCGCGTTTGTGTTCGGCTGACGGGCTAAATTTTTTCAAGCCAGCTTTATCAGCCGGGGAGCAACGGAATTCAGCTACGCAGCGGGCTTTCAGTGAGCCCACGTGCCAAGTTTGCTGATAAATGGAAGCCGTCTGGTAAATAGTGCCGTCCTTGTCGATTAGAAAGTGGGCTCCATTTGCCTTCGGATTGACGTAGCTGTTGAGACTGGACGTCGCAGTTGCCCCCCCCGTTTGGTGGACGATGATGCCGGAGACAGCGGCGAGCTTCCCGCGTTCAATACTAGCGCTAACCGATAGCACTACGCGCGAATCAATTACATGCCCCAAAGCATTGACGTTTAGCATATTCTCCCTTCCGCAAATACTAAACCTACCAAGCGACACTGTAGGCAAAGGACAACTCCTCAAACCCTGTGACGCATTGGCCACGAGTGCAGCGTCAGTTCCCCGACTCTTTCACCGAAGGCAGCTTGGATACCAAACGCAAGGACACTGTTAAACCTTCCAACTGGTAGTGCGGGCGCAGGAAGAACTTGGAGCTGTAGTAGCCCGGATTGCCTTCCACTTCCGCCACTTGCACTTCAGCCGCCGCCAAGGGTTTGCGGGCCTTGGTTTCCTGAGATGAATTTGCGGGGTCACCATCCACATAGTTCAAAATCCAGTCGTTCAACCAGCGCTCCATGTCGCCTCGTTCCTTGAACGAGCCAATCTTGTCGCGCACGATGCACTTGAGATAGTGGGCGAATCGGCAGCAGGCAAACATGTAGGGAAGGCGAGCCGCGAGATTGGCGTTAGCCGTAGCATCTGCGTCGTAGTATTCCGAAGGCTTGTTGAGAGACTGCGCACCGATGAAAGCGGCTACATCGGAATTCTTCCTGTGCACCAAGGGCATAAAACCGTTCTTCGCCAACTCAGCTTCCCGGCGGTCGCTGATGGCGATTTCTGTCGGACACTTCATGTCGACACCGCCGTCGTCGGTCGGGAAAGTGTGGGCGGGCAAGTTCTCAACCGCGCCACCAGATTCTACTCCACGAATGGCTGTGCACCAGCCGTAGTATTTAAACGAACGATTAATGTTTACGGCCATGGCGTAGGCAGAGTTAGACCAGCAATACTTGCCATGGTCCCCGCCATCAGTCTCTTCTTCAAAATCGAACTCATCGACCGGATTGGTTTTAGCACCATAAGGCAAGCGTGCCAAATAGCGAGGCATAGCCAAACCGATGTACTTGGAGTCGTCGGACTCGCGCAAGCTGCGCCAAGCTGCATATTCGGTGTTGGTGAAGATCTTTGTCAAGTCACGCGGATTGGCCAACTCTTGCCAAGAGTCCATTTGCATCAGAGCAGGCGATGCTCCGGCAATAAAGGGGCAATGCGCCGCAGCAGAGACCTTGGCCATTTCGCCGAGCAATTCAACGTCGGGCGGGCTATGGTCAAAATGGTAGTCACCGACCAAGCACCCAAACGGCTCGCCGCCAAACTGGCCGTACTCTTCTTCGTACACTTTTTTGAAGATGGGACTTTGATCCCAACCGACGCCTTTGTAGCGACGCATGTTGCGATGCAGCTCTTTTTTGGTGATGTTCATCACACGAATTTTGAGCATCTCATCGACTTCAGTATTGTTCACCAAATGGTGCAAGCCACGCCAAGCGCCTTCCAATTGTTGGAAATCTGCATGGTGAATGATTTGGTTCACCTGCTCCGATAGCTTGCGATCGATTTCTGCAATGATGGCCTGGACCGTTTGGTATGCGTCGCTGGAAATCGTCGTTGCAGAAGCCAACGCTTGCTGCGCCAAAGTCTGCACGGCGGCCTGTACAGCATCGCGCGCTTGGTCCGTCTTTGGTTTGAACTCTTTTTGCAGCAGCGACGAAAACTCGCTGCCCTCCAAAAGCTGCGCGGCTGAGGATTTTTCGGTTTGAAGTGCATTCATAAATTGGTCTCCGTTCAGTCAGGTCTTCAAGTGGCGTCGATGGCGGCACCAGCAACAGAGGCATCAGTGGGCTTGGGAGTCACCGCAAGCGACTTCAGCAGTGCGGGGTCTTGCAGCACTTTGCTGATCAACTCTTCGGCACCTTGTTTGCCGTCCATATAGGACAGCAAATTGTGCAATTGCGTGCGGGCATCTAACAAAGAGTTGAGTGCGCCGACGCGGCGGGCAATAGCCGCAGGCGAAAAGTCGTCCATGCTTTCAAACGTCAGGTCGATGTGCAGTTGACCATCGCCTGTCAGCGTGTTGGGAACATTAAAAGAGACACGCGGATTGACAGACTTCATACGGGCGTCGAAATTGTCTATGTCAATCTCAAGGAATTTACGGTCGCTGATTTCTGGAAGTGCATCGGAGGGCTTGCCAGACAGGTCTGCCATCACACCCATCACAAACGGAATTTGCACCTTTTTTTCTGAGCCGTAAATTTCCACGTCGTACTCAATCTGCACACGCGGTGCCCGATTACGGGCGATGAATTTCTGACCACTTTTGCCTATCTTGCTTAATGCCATCATGAACCTCTCTTTTAAATAGAAACAAGGTAAACGAGGGGAGTTCACCATTACCCGCACCGGAGTACCCCAAAACCAATCCCTACCAAGAATTATTTACTTATAAAAAACAGCGCTTTAATATAAAACAATACGAACTACAGCGTGGGCGTGGGTAGAAATCAGTCTTCTGTAACCGCGTTAGTCGGCTTGAACGAAACTAAAGGTAGAAAAATGCTCCGAGTTGCGAGATATGCGTAATCGTACAGCATCCTCAAGGAGAGAATTTCAGTTCAGAGCACTCGTCGCACATCAAGATGCATCTTTGCTGCCTGTGATGTTCTCTACCTGGGCCAAGCTTTCAGGAGAAAGCTCACGCAATATGTCAATGAAGTCCATCCGCATCAATCTGGCAGCTCGGCGAATCAATAATGGCGCGGGATTGGTGGGTTCGGTTTGCTCAACAAAGATTGCCACTTTATGTAGAGTGGCGATAGCGTCTTCACGATTGCGCAAAACGCTTGGGGTGGACCTCTCGGTAGGTGTTGTCGCCTCACTAGCGTCCTCCACTGCTGAGGTAAACATATCGTTGCTCAGCACGTTCGTCTGTGGCAGTAACTCTGTCAGTGCGTCCACCAGTGATTGCAAATTGCCCATTTCAGGCAACTGGTGTCCGGATAGATGAGTGCTATACAAACTACGCCCCCGGGACAACGCTTCACCGATACGGCATACCGTTCTCACGATGCTATCTTCTCGGCGGGAGTCGTCGGCTAGGGCGGCGCGAAGCTGACCAAGGGACATCTTGCCCGCCGCTTCGACTGATCCACTACGGACCAGCGCTTCGGCCTCTCGAACGCTCACGAGCCCGGCTGAAGATTTTAAAAAATCCGCTTGACGGAGATCTCGTAGCAAGCCCGTTAGATCGTCTAGCGACGAGACCGCATTCATCCGCATGAAGTAGTCTCCATCTTCCGGCAACGGGTGCACACCGCCCCAGTAGCGCTCCATCAAATCAACCATCAAAGTAATGCCAGAGGCCATTCCACGCAAGCCCTTGACATTAACCCACGCACGACACAAAGCACTCGTCACACGTATATCTTTGGTTCGCGTTAGCAAGGCAACCGCACGCTTTTCGACATCGCGCCAATCTGGCGGTTCTGCTGCGATTACGGTGTTGCCAAACTGTTGCTCAGTCTTTCCCCGGCTGGCGTTTTCCAGGGCCAAAAAATCTGTGTCGTAGGTTAGATCGGCACCGCAAGGCATTCCGTCTTCTACCGGGCGAAGAAATTCTTCAAGGTCTTTCATGCGTTGCTACCCATTCTTAAAAAGCGGATGACTGTTTCAACGGGCCGTGCCATGGAACAGGCGGGTAAACAAAGTTCGATGGAAAGCGGCGTGGTGGACGACTTCCTCGTATGAGTTCCCAGGGGTGGGCGAAACCCACCACACGCTACTCTCGGAACGTTTGTTAACCACATCGCGCCAGGCCATGCTGGGTAATGTCACGGGTTGTCCTCCCCAATCGCTCACAGCATTCAAGTCTGCCAACAGTTCACCGATTAATGTGTCTTGTCGCGTGATGTGCGCCTCGGCAAAAGGCCACACCAACCCCGATAAACGCACATCAAGGTCTTCCGCGTTCAAAGGCAGACGTCGGGCGTCTACGATGGCCGCTCGTGCCCCACCAAAAAACTGGGACAGCGCAGCGTCACTGGCAAACGTTGCCCCAGCTTCCCCGGCCACCGCCAAGATCGCAATTGGATAGTAGCGCCCCACTCTGTCGACACTGGGGGCCAGCACACCACATACCGGTGAACCCGTTACCCGGGCAGGCGCTACAAAAAACCACGGGGGGGTCTGTACAAACCGTTGCGGCCACTGCTCAAGCGCTTCGTTGCGCAACTGCTCCATGCCGCAGCGTAACCAATAGTCCCACACTTCACCCAAAGCGTGTGGCATGCGCCGCCCAACGAAGTCGCCTAACGCGGGCAACTTCCCGAACCAAGCGACACGAGTGGCCGCACGTGTCGACATCAAAGATTGCTCGGACACTCAAACTCCTCCAAGGCTTTTAGTCGAAAAGGGTTCAAGACGCTGCTAGTCGTTATCTCAAACTTCGTTCTTCGCCCGTCTATATTAAAAACTGCAATGAAACGCTCAGGCGCGTTACCGGGTGTGATTTGAGCCCTATCAAACAGCCGATGCAGAGCCCATGGCCCCTCAGTCAACAACCCCGTGCTTTCAGCGCCCGCCGCAGTGATTTGCAATCTGACTTGCCCCGTGCCTCGGGCGCCAGGCCAGCTAACCGATTTCGGAATTTGAGGGCCATGTTGGTAGCGCAGGATTTCGCCATCCACGTCAAGCACCATCTGCGAGATTGAAGCATCCATCTCAATCGGCTTGATATCCAGGCGAATGCTGGGTGATTTCCCGCCAGCGCGGAAGTAAACGTCCCGAATCGTTGCCGCCTTTTGAAATGACACCAGGGACGCTGAGCCACCCGCAGGCGTGCCGTCGATACCTTGTTTGAAAGTCCAGGATGAGGTGGAAATATCCACCATCGGTTGCAAATTCGTGCGGAAAAACTCGTCCATCGTCCCACCCACGGAAAACAAACGTGCAAAATCGTCTGCGGTAACATCCCGGCTCGCACTGCGAGTAAATGGATAGCGGCCGAGAATCGAGCGGCGGCAGAAGTCACCAATGGTGGCATTGAGGTTTCCACCGATAGTGCTGCGAACGTCCCGGCCCACAAATGCAGACGTGGCAACCGCGAGGTCCTCGTACATGACGTTGAGCGGCGGCGGCACCCGCTTGGCTTCGGCCCGCAATTTTTCCAGTGCGGCGGATAAACCTTGCGGAACGCTACCACCGGCCTTGACCTGTTGCCGGGCCGAAGCAATGACCGCAGCAGCTTCATTCACAACCTGCAAACTGGAAACAATCGGCGAAGGTCCAGAGCCGCCGGTCCCTCCTGCCAGACGCCGATATTCGCGGAATCGGAAGTCAACTATATCTGCTTCGAGGGTACCGGTGGTTACCAATCCGCCCACATTCACTTGCTTGCCGGTAAGCCGACTTAGCTGCTCTTGCTCCTCTTTGATGCGGTTGAGCTTCTCGCCTAGCCAACTGGTGCCAGTGCTACCACCTGTGCCATCGCTGCCGGGCTTTTGCGCCAGCATCGTCTCACGCGCCACTGCACGTACGAATTGTTCCAAACTGGAATTGGGTGCGGAATAAAGCCGCGCCTGCTCACCCGCTTGCTCCAAGGACGTAGTGCGCACGGGACGAACATCGGCGAGAAAATCTTCCCAAAGCTTGGCGTACTCCATCAGATAGAGGCGCTTGACCTCATTAGCGAGCTGCCCCGTGAGCACTTCATTAGTAGCGCTGCGCTTGCCGTCGGATTGTCCGATCACCCAACCCTCTTCCTTGGATAGGAGCGCGGTAACTTTGGGCAACTCGTGCGTCAATACTCCGTGGTAGCCGTTGTAGGTAAACAAGCCCGATATGCCTTGCGTTAAGGGTCGACCACTGCGGCGATTGAAAACTTGCGGGGCCTCCGGGCCACTGGCCCGGACCACCGTGAAATCGGCAGGCAGTCCATTACCTGACAGCAGCAGCTGCTTCAAGCGACTGTAAGCGCGCTGGGCCGGAGACATTTGCGCCAATCGCTGCCGTACTTCTGTCACCAGTTCCTTATCCATCGGAATGGGCGAGACGATCACGCGGTCGTCCATCAGGCGGTCAAGATGTACTGTCAATCGATCAACAATACCAGTTTGCAGCAATTGTGGCGGCAGGGTGCGATCCCAGTCATTGCGAACCCAGGCTTTCACGGACTTTGCGTCGAAACGTTCCGCGTCATGCAGCATCAAATAAACCTTCAGCGCTTCGTAGCTGGCCTCGGGGTTATTAGAGGCAACGTCCCGCAAGGACCGTCGCAGTTGCCGCGACAGCCTTGGGAGCCAAGCGTCCTCAAGCAATCGCAAATAAGTCGCGTCGGCTGCTGCTTGCACTTTGGGCACCTGTAGCAACCCCCAGCGCCAACTGACCGGCGCCGAGTCGCCTTCGTAGCGCTCACTCACGGCCACTTTTCGGGCATTGTCCAACATGGGCAGCAGCGCAACAAGGTTATCGGGGTCGGTGTTCTTTGCGTCGTCCACCGCTTGCTTCAACGTCGCGACACTTCCTTTGACCTCACCTAAATAACGCTTGTTGTTAATGTCACTGAAGACCCATACTGAAATCGCCACAGCCAACGCCACAGCCAATCCCGCAAAGCCGCCCACTTGCATCCAGCGAAGCTGACTCTCTTTCTTGGAGTTGCGTCCAGTCAGGCCCGCCTCATTGAACATTACGCCCTTGAAGAGGGTCTCGATAAAATAGCTCTTACCAGTTTGCCCGGCCAACGCCGCCGACGTTTGTGGTGCCACCGAGAAGCGACGCGTCAGTGCCGACATCACTCGGTCAAAGGGCATTCCCTCTTGAGTGCCACTGGTGAAATATACCCCACGCAACTGCGGCTTTTCCTTGAATCGTGATGCCGAAAAAATTGTTTTAAGGGTTTCGCTGACAACACCTCGCAAGCCCTCAAACTGCTGCGGCAACGCATAGATCAATCCGCGCCGAGACAAGTCTGGTTCCGCCAATAAGCGTTGCGGCAGCAAGCGATTGATCTGCTGAGAAAGGGCATTGAATTCAACTTCATAGAGAGAACTTGGATCAACCTGTTCACCTGTCTCGGCAAAAGGATGGGTGAAACCCCAAACCTGAGCGCGCTCTTCCCGGTTCAACGGCGCGAAGAACTCGTTGAAACCGGCAAGCAAGTCAGCCTTAGTGATTAATACGTACACCGGGAACCTGATGGTTAGTTCGGCGCAAAGTTCGCCCAAACGCAAGCCTATGGTTTGCGCCAGATGCGCCCGCTCTACCTCGGTGCTGCTGAGTAGCTCTTGAACGCTCAGCGTGACCAGCACACCGTTGATAGGCTGGCGCCCCCGAAAACGCTTGAGCAATTGCAAGAATCCTGTCCACGCCGCATTGTCTTGAGCCGCGTCGCTTTCTTGCGTGGTGTAACGTCCAGCGGTATCGAGCAACACAGCTTGGTCAGTGAACCACCAGTCGCAATTGCGGGTGCCCCCACCACCACGAATGGAACCTTTGCCAAACTTATCTGCCAACGGAAAATTGAGCCCTGAATTGACCAGGGCCGTTGTCTTGCCGGAACCGGGTGAGCCAATGATCAGGTACCAGGGCAACTGGTAGATATAGCGCTTTGTTAAGCGACCCAAAAACCCGTTTTCAGTCTGAGCAAACCGGGTCTTCCCCAAAATGCCTATGGCCTCTTTAAAACGAGACTCAAGTTCCTGCACCTCTTTGGCGGCTGGACCTACCTCAGCGTGCACCGCGTTTGAATCGGTGAAACGCACCATCGCACCCAACATTCGCCCATTCATGTTCCTTGCGCGCCACCAGGCAATCAACAACCGCAGGAACCAAAGCGTAAAAATCGCCGCGATGATCCACCACCTAACCTGCTCACTTTCAAGTGGCTGGTAAGGTTTAATGTAAACCAGAGGCCCGATGAACCAAACTACTAGACTGAGCAGGATCAAACCCAGCAGAACAAGGGTGTGGCGGTTGAAAAAATAGCCAAAAAAGTTTCTGAACATGGTCTATCTTTTTACTCGAGTACCGGGCTGTGTATCGCCCGGAGATGCTTTCTCACCAACGGCGCTGGCAACCGAGCTTTGCAGCTCGTTGCCACGCACTTGTGGTGCTACCAGCAACACAATTTCGACTCGCCGATTTCGCGCCTTTCCCTCGGCTGAGTTGTTAGGGGCCACGGGATCGGCGTCGGCCCTACCTTCGGCTTTAAGACGTGTGCCACCCTCACGCACACTGCGTGAGAGCATGTCGGACACCGCCTGCGCACGCTCTTGAGAGAGTTGCCAGTTTGAAGGAAATCGCGCCGTTCGTATCGGCGAATTGTCTGTGTAGCCGTTGACGACTACTTTCCCCGGTACCTCGTTCAGGGCCTGCGCCACACGTTCGATAACACTAACGTAACGGGGCTTGACCACGATAGAGGCCGGGTCAAACAATCCATCGCCTCTCAAGATGATCGTACTGCGGTCCGCGGCGTCAATCACCTCAACCAAACCCTCCTGGATCTCTGGTTCCAGAAACTGCCGCAGTCGGGGCTTCGCGGCCACCACCGTGGCGACCTGCAGCTTTGGAAAGCGAATGCCATTGATGGAAGCGAACAAATCATCCGACTGAGACGCCAACCGGTAGTTGAACCACACGAAAATCAAGAATCCGATCAACACAGTTACGGCAGCCGCCACCCAAAGCGGCACCATGGTCCAAGGCGGTGATGCCTTTCTCTCCACGCCACGCCAACGTATCGACAAGGCGCCGCTGCGGTCTCCACGCGTCGCTTCAATCACTTGGAGCAAACGGGCTTTGAGTGTTTCGAGTTGACTCTGGCCGTTTTCTATCACCCGATAGCGACCTTCAAAACCTAACATTAGGCAGTAGTACATCAGCTCGATCAAATCGATGTGCTGACCTGGCGTTTGCGCAAGCTTGGCCAACAACTGAAAGAACTTCTCACCGCCCCACGTTTCATTGTGCAAGGCCACCAGCAAGCTGTGACGCGGCCACACCCCAGAGCCACCCCAAGGTGTTTGAGAGGCCGTTTCGTCAAGCACAGTGCATATGCAATAGCGGGCTCCAATCACGGTTTCCATCGGCACCCCTGCCCCCCCAGCCTGGCGTTCAAAGTCGCGGATGGCTTCTAGCAAATACTGCTGAAAAACAAGAGGGTTTGCATTGGTTGCCATGGCTCGAATCTGGGGAATCAGATTCAACAAGGTGTTGCCCGCCGCCAATAATGGGTTGCCGCCGCTGGTCACATCAGGCAAGTCCGACTGAGCCGGTGCCACCGAACCGTCCCAAGACGAACCGAATCTATCGAACGGTGCTTGTGCCGCCGATCGGGAGACCGCAGGCGCGTCACCGCCGAACTGCATGCCAAGGTTTTGTGTTGACATGTATGTTCCTCAGCGACGAATCGCCCAAAACTCCAATTGGAGCTCAGGGAACTCGCCCGATATATGCATTGCCAACCCGCCAGAGTTGTTCAGTTGGCGCCACAAGTCGTGGTTGGTGTCCAGCTCAAAGTAGGAATACCCCGCGTGGTACGGAATCTCGCGTGGGGCAACCGCCATCGACCGAAGCGTTACACCAGGCAAATGCAAGTTCACCAAGTCGCGAATTCGCTCCACGGGCCCCATTTTGGTTTGCGTGGGGAAATGGGAGCGTAAAAACTCGACCGTGGTTTGAGCATGCACCGCCAGCACGAAATCGCAGGTCGTCAGCAATTCGGTGCTTGGGATCAATGCCACGCGAACGCCATACTGGCGCTCTTGCAGTTCGATTTGAATTGCGTTTTGCTCTAGCACCGAAGACAGGCCGCGGCGCAACTCCAGCATCAGTGGCGGAAAGCACAGCCGCAGGTTATCGTGGTCGTAAGCGGGCATCTCGGCTGGACGGCGCCGCTCTTGCGTGAAGGTAGACACCTCGCCCGCCATTTTCAACAATTCGTCAAAAAGGCGCTCCGGATGAATGCTGCGCACCCGCACCCAATGCTCCACCGCACACTCCCATCGATTTACGAACTGCAACATCAAAAAATCACCCACCTCGCCGACCCCGCCTCGGCCAGGTTGGGTCAATCGGTCTTCCAAGGCCGAACCCCGTTGCTTGAGCAAACCGTGCAGCTCTCGGCAAAAGTTGAACAGGCTAGAAATTTCCGAGTTATTGACGACCGTCGGAATGAAGTTGGCATCCAACAGCAAAGAGCCATCGGACCGTCGCTCGAGCAGGTGGGCCACCGGCAAACTGACCCAACCTTCGGTCACATCGTGATGCGCTCGCAGGCTGAGGCGTGGGCAACCGATTTGAACCTCAGCGGGCTGAGCGCCCACGTCATTCACGTCAACCACCTCAGACACCTGAGCAAGGTAACGCGCCATCACTTGCTGTGAATCGCCGAAGGTAACTTCAACACCCGTTCGGCGGCGCAAGGGCATCGCCAAGCAAATCCGCGTGTCCTTCAAATCTTTGGGGATCTCCAGTGCTGCGGGCGCATCATCATTCTGCGGAAAACTGAACGGTGTGCCATCGGAAAACACCCCTTGCGAGCTCACCACAGCGACCTTTCCCAACGCCAGAAGATTGGTGTCCAACTGCAGCTGAGAAAATCCCCAAAATAAGGGCTGCCCAGGTTGACTGCGCGCCTGGATCAGATCGTCCAAGTAACGTTCTTGTTGTTGAAAATGCTGCGGCCGAAGAAACATACCTTCTGCCCAGACCACTTTGCGTTGCCAGACCATGGAGTTACCTTTGTGCTTTTTGTAATTCAACTCTGACCGCATCGCGTGACACTACGACGCGGTAATTCACTAGCTTGAGTTGCTCATTGGGGCCCAGACCAAACCACTGTCTGCGCAGCTCTACGGAATTTGGCGATTGCGTCGTCGCACGCCAAGTACTGCGCTCCAAGTCGCGATAGGCGACGAACAGTCCAAAGGCTCGAACGTCGGCGTTGCCTTTACGCTCAATAACCCGGCGTTCACCGGGCATAATCAAAAATTCATCGCGCCGAACAAAATCACCACCCAACTGGGTCTCATCTTTGTCCTGCAAATCAAGGAATCCCGCCCGTTCAAAGGCGGCCGTGGCACGCAGCTCGTAAAAGCGCAACAGCACCGGCTTAGGGATTCCATTGATGTCAGGGTTCAAACTGCGGTCGGCCACAATTTCAAATCGTGCGATGGGCACCGCCGTCGGCGTTGGTCCGTCTGGCCGACTGATCGTGCTGACCACGCCGCAGCCCGCCAACACCACGGCGGCGGCACAGCCAATAAGTCGAACCTGCAGCCAAGAGAGCAAACTGTGAGGCATGGAGTACTCCTTAAGGATCAATTTCGTCATTTCAGTTTACTCATTCATAGGAGCGTCAAAAGCGCCACGACCCACATTGAATATCTTTCTTTGCATGGCACCAAAAGACCAATAACTCAAATTGGCCGCAGCATCATCCGGCCCTTTCGTCACAGATTTTGAAGCGTACCCGTAACTCACCACACGCCCATTGACTCGCAGCGAGCGGTCTGTGACAAAGTCCTGCCCGGCACTGAAATCAGGCACTTCTCTGAGCGTCTCGGGAAACCGGCCCTTTTCCGCTTTGAACCGCGTAATCGGCTTGGCCAACAGCGTCACGCTCAGCGCAATTTTTTCTTCTTGGCGTGTCGCCAGCGGCAATACCAATGCAGGACAAGCCAAAAGTAACAACGCCCATACCAACACCCATCGTCCGGGCAGAGGGCGTTTAAACAACGCGCGAAAACCAGCCCACACCAACAGGGCCAAAAGCGCCACCACCGCCACGAAACTCAAGCCAGGCGCACCGAAACGAATCACGTCCAAATACACCACCAAGGGCAGCAACAACAGCAGGAAAACTGCCACGCGCATCAGTGCCCCTTCCTGACAGTCGCAATGAAAGGGCGACTCAGCAGAACCTGGTTTGATCTTCATGTAGCGGTGCCCTATGCCCGACAGACCCCAGCGCGTCGTGAAACTGGCACTCGATGCAGGTGAGCCGTTTTTACCAAAAAACATCGCAAACAGCATGCTGTTCCACGCTGAAGCAGGGGCCATCTCGCGCACCTTTCCCGCCATCCAAGTTTCACGCCATTGCTTTCCAACAAATTGAAACCCGAGGGCCACCTCGTTGATGCTGCCTTCGTAGCCTCCCATGAAGCGTTCTGCGGCGACCAAATTCGGATCGGGATTTAAACGGGTCACCGCTTGCTCTCGTCGTGCAGCCATCAAGTAGGACTCACCTTGACCACTACATACCGCCTTGCAGAGCCACTGCACGACCTTGGCGTCGCTAGGTCCTATCGTCTGCGCCGCCCCTTCATTGGCCGAGCGTGCCATCAGACGCTTGATATCTGCGCGGTCATCGTCATCCGTCACAACAGGAGCCTCGGCGCGAATAACCACACGCGAACGACTGTAAGCCTGCCGCTCACGACCCGCGAAAGTGTCGTTGTACTCCGAGGTACCGGCAGCGCCGGGGATAAGGTACTTCACCATGTTTGATGCTAGGCCATGTCCGAAACGTTAGAAGACACCCAAACCGCCAACCCGCTCAAGTTGTCCTGGTGCGTTTTACCTTTGGAGAGCACCATGGCTGCCATGTCATCCAGCCAGAGATCGGGGCCCTCGGCGCGCATCAATGCCGCTTCCATCTCAGACTCCAACAAGTTCTCCCACATACCGTCCGAGCACAGAAAAAACACATCGCCTTCGGCCAGATCTACCGCTTGCGCCAACACCGTGGGTGGCACTTGGGATTCAGCGCCGACTGCGCCAGCCAACACGCTTCGGTTGGGCAAACTTCGCAAGTCCTCGTTTTTGTAAAGACCCGCCTGAAACAGTTGTTGCACCACGCTGTGGTCTGCGGTGATGCGGTGAACCCGCCCTTGCCGAAACCAATACAAACGTGAGTCACCCCAATGGGCCCACAAAGCTCGGCCCATGGTGGGCTCAATGCACAACAGAACTACCGTGGCGCTCATATGCTTTCTGGAAACAGAAGTCGGCTGCTCCACAGAAACGGTGTGCTCCGCTAGCGAAATCAAGGAGGCCATTCCAGCCGGCGCAAACAGCGGGTTGTCACGAAACCCGCTGAGTACCGAATCCACTGTCAATCGTGCCGCCAGGGCACCGTTGCCATGTCCACCAGCGCCGTCAGACAAGACACAGCAAAATCCACGCGTTCCAAGATCGGTCATTCCCAAACGATCTTCATTGCTGCCTCGACCGCCTCGCTCTGAAAAGGCCGCCATCACCAACCGGTAGCGGTGTTGCTCACCCGCAATATGGGCGATCATGGACGCCCCCTTGCCGCTTCTGCAGCTGCTTCGTAAGCAGCAACAAAGGTTTGGCCAGAAAACGCCTGCAAGTCATCTTCTGCGTGACGCCGCATTGCGGAAAAACTGCTTTTGTATTCATCCCACAGGGCTGCTTTCTGCGCGTAAGGAGAAAATCGCTTGATTAGGCCGGGCTCTGCCGTGCTGCGCTTCTCCAACTCGACGGGATCAAAACGGGCCAGTGCCTCAGAGTAGGCCGCCCGGATGCCGGCCATCAAGGCCAGTTGATGCACCTGCAAGTCAAAGTAGGCCTCCTTCATGGAAGGCACCGGTTTCATAAAGCCCGGAAAGCTTTGTCCCACCAGTTGCATCATGACGCCATCCGCATTGGGCAAAAATTTCAAGGGATTATTGGCTCTGGGCGCAATGATGGTCACGTCAGCACGGAATTCGCGCTTGATCTCGGATCGGGCCGCTAGCAGGTCCATCGTGCCCTGCACTGCTACGCGAAAAGCCTCACCAAAGGTCCGCATGAATTCGGGGCTTATGTCTGCCTGGACTCGCCCTGCAGCCAAACCCGAACCCTCCAGAAAAGCGTCGATCAGTGCTTGGGCACCTACCCCATCCAACGTGTCGGCCGAACCCTCAGGCAGGTGCTCAGCAGCAAGGGCTGGTGGAATCAAATCCAAATCGAGAGCCGAAAGGGACGGACGTGCGTCTCTAACAGCGTTGCCGTTTGATGTACTTGCCGGTGTTGGTATCGGCGGAGGAACGTTTTGTACTGGGAAACTACCGGTGGCATTGAACATGCCCAAACCCAAACCTTGCGTAACCATTACCTCCAATTTGGAAACCGATGCCGGCTCGGTCACTTTACCCATTGCAGGCCCAGCCGCTGTAAGTGCAGGCGACGCCCTATCAAATGCCTGAGCGGCAGCCGCGGAGCGCGGCAGACTGAACACCTGTGCCAACTCTGGACCGCGACTGGCTGGGGCATGTTGGGGTGAATTCAGGTCCACAGCACCAGGGCTCTGGAACAGCATCATCGGATCAAGCTCTACTTTCGGCTCCAGCGCCTTCGGCAAACCGCTGTGTGCGGGGTTGTCCATGGGCTCATCCACTGGACCGCTGGTGGGCAAAAAACGCAATAAACCATCGTTTCGAACGTTCGCCACATCGATCAAACTTTGAGCGACCAAGCCCCCCCCCCAAGGGTCCTTTGCTTGTTGCTCTTTTCGAACGTCGGGCGCAAACAGATCGTAGTCTTCCGGAATCAACAATGGACGGCCGGGCAAAACCTGTTCTGGCGAATTCGCAAGTCCGTTCGCCTTTGTTGTAACGTCACGCGAAGCGTCTTCAACTTGCCAGGGATTCGACATGGCAACCAACGGGGCTGCGTCAGCTGGCGGCGGTGCAACTTGTATTGGCGCTGCTTGCGCCCGCCCCAACATGGCAAAGGGATTGTCTGTTTCAGGCACACCAACACCCCCGTTGTGTTCCAAGGCGCGCCAGTCTTGATCAGCCTGCACAGCTGGCGGCTCTGGGGACATCAACAAGTTGCTAAACTCACCGCGACTTTGCTGCGGAATATCAGCCCATGGATTAGGCGTGGCAGACAACCCTATGGCGGCTTGCGTGCTGCAGTCGCCAACACTTCGCGTTCTATTTGCACCGACGGTGCTGCGGGTAACGGTGCGGTAACCGCATTTTCATGTGGCGCTTGAATGCTTGCCGGCGACGACACGTATTGCATAGGTGTACCCGGTGCCACCGCGCGCAAGCTGTAAGGACCAATTTGAACTACTGCCCCCATGTGCAACTGCACCTCTTGACCGGCCAGCAATTCCTGCTCTGCAACACGCATGGGGCGACGCTCACACACATTTGCGATGTAGGCCGCATCGGACTCCAATCGCACCATGGCATGCACCCGCGCCACGCGCGCGTCGGAATCGGTCAGCACTAATTTGTTTTGCCCGCCCCTTCCGATCGTACCGCCAGCCAAGCCAAACATGGCAAACCAATGGTGCTCTACAGCAACGCCAGAAACACTGTCCACCCGGAGTTCAATTTTTCCCATGGCCTTAAGTACCGTTGCGGTCGAGCACTGTCACGAACTTTTCTTCACGGGGCGCTTGTTTCGTGCCGCCGACCGCGCATTGTTGAATTCGCGTCCCCATACCGGGTGACCCTTTTCCGCCTCGGTCAGTTGAAAGGTCGAATCCAACTCCAAAGCCTGATCAAAACTTTGCCGACAGGGCCGCAGCCGGTTCATTGCGCAATGGCTAAAAGCGATAAACTTCAAGACCCTCACTTGAAAACTTAATGGTAGATCGGGCCCCTCAAGTAGCAGAGTGAGCGACGCCACGGCATCGTCATAACGCCCCTCAGCGTAAACCGTCAAGGCTTCACTCAAGGCCTGCTCCTTCTGGGCCACCGGATCCACGGGCTTGACAGGTTCTTTCGGTGCTGGTGTCGCAGGCACTACGGGGGCCACCGGTTGATTGCGTGGCACGGTTTCACAGGCCACAAGCAAAAGGGCCAGCGCGCTGCAACTTGTCATGCGTAGCAACAGGGATGTTGGGATTTTCATTACTATTTACCTTGCATCAAAATCATGGGTGATAGTTACAGTTTTTCCATCGATCACCCGCACCACACGCTTCACCGTTTCAAATCCTGGATTCGACAACTCAATCGTACGTGTACCCTGGGGCAAATTGAGGTGCGTCACAGGCGGCGTTAGGCCAAATCGTTTGCCATCCACTTCAATCCTAGCCCAAGGGAAAACCCACAAACGTACATTGCTCTGTGGCAAGAGGGTTGGTGCTGGCGACTTGACCAAAGACAAATCGGATCCCGCCGCGGCAGGCATCAATGGAGAATTCCCCACAATCACCGCGCTGTTCAACGCAAACGTGACCGCGTTAAGGCCCGACTGTATGGGCGCCAGCTGCGTTCCGCAACGGGCGGCCCAACGGGTTTGTGATTTTCGATAGGCATCACGCCAAGGTGTATTTTGGATTTCATAAGCATCCAACGAAAATGAGGGGCGCGCCAAAAAGGCCGCATCAAATTCAGCCTCACAGCGAGCGGACTCGCCGTTGGTACAAAACACAAAAGCCAAATATTTGTGTGCTAACACCCTCTCATGCGGATTGGGCAGCCCAGCGAATAGCGCTGACTGCAACGCACGCTCTGCCAGTTTGAAGTTTTTGGCATCGAACAACGCGACGCCCTGCCCCAAAAGCTGCCGTCCCGGAGCAGCCATAGTCTCAGATGCAACTGCGGCCGCAGACATTTCTTGGCAATCATTGGCCCAAGTGGTCGATGCAGGTACACATAGCGCCAGCAACAGCCTCCCACTCAACCGAACAAAAGCCAACCGCCTCGCCATGCTTGACCGCCTTACTCAAACTTGTGGTTGATGACCACAGGTTCGCCCTTTTTTACCTGAATTACCTTGCTTAGGGTCGGTGATGCTGGGTTCGAAATGTCAATCTGGTGTTGCCCTTCAGGTAATTCCAGCTGCGTCAACGGGGGCGTGGTGCCCATCGGCGCCCGATCAACCCGAACGTTGCCCCAAGGCGTTACCCGCAACATCACCTTACCCATCACACGCGGTTCCAATGCCTTGGCATCTGCGCGCGGGGGCGCTGACGCGGGAAGCTGCTCCGAGGTCGATGCGGGCTGGGAAGCAGCAACTAAAGATGGCTCGGTATTGCGAATGCTGGATGCCGCTGAAGCTGGAGGCACCGCTTCGGGAGCCACCACCTCTACCGCGCGCACCGCCGCAGTTGAGGCAGACCCAGGGGCCGGCACCTGCAGCTCTAGAGCTGCAGGCCCCACACTGGCAGGCACCTGATCTTTACGTTCGCCAACGAGCGACCACACAATCCCTATGGTTAATAGCAGCGACACCACACCGATCCCACTCCAAAGTCGACGATTCGAAGCTTGGTGTGTTGCTTGAGGGGGTGGCACAGACGCTCTGCGCTCCTGAGATTCAGCCAAATTGGCCTTTGTCGCTGGGCTTGGTGGCGAATCAGCAGGTCTAGTTGGGATGGCCTTCACCGATGAAGGTGGCACAGTTTGTTTGCCCGCTTTTTCAACCTCTACTGAGGCCTGTACCACAGCAACATCGCCTGGTACCGTCATGACACCCGTTGTTTGGTCCACCACAACCGGCACAGGCACACCACTTGTAGCCGGCATCGACATCCCATCCACATGCAGAAAATTGGCGCCCGAACCAGTCGGCGCATCAACAGATGGAGATAGCGCCACCTCCACCAATGGCATGGCGCCCGTGGCGAGCCAACTCGAAAACACAGGCGCAGTAAACGTACGGATACCCAACAGATCTCGGAGTTCAGCAATCGATTGCGGTCGGTTTTCCGGCTTCACAGCTAAAGCTTTGTGAACCCCATGTAAGAACTCAGCGCTGTAGCCTGGAAAACTGTCGGTCGTTAATTGCACCACGGGGTCGCTGATCATGCGCGCCACAGAAGTTACAGGCGTCTTGCCCGTGATGACCATATAAAGCATGGCCCCGATCTGGTAGATGTCCGTCCACGCGCCCTGCGGCATGGAACCGTCGTCTACGTATTGCTCGATGGGCGCATATCCCGGCTTTAGCACCATGGTCAAAGCCTGAGTCATGTCACCAATGATCCGCCGAGCCGCACCGAAATCCAACAACACCGGCATACCCGATGACTGCAAAAATACATTGTCTGGCGCTATATCCCGGTGAAAACAATCTGCTGCGTGCAGCATCTCAAGTACGTCAAGAACCGGGCTGAGGATGGTGGCAAGCCAGCGTTCATTCATCGCCCCCGGCTGCTCCGCCAGATAAGCCCGAAACGTCTGCCCTTCGTAGTACCGCATCACCATGTAGGCAGTGCAGTTCTCTTCAAAGAATCGATAAACGTGCACCAATGCCGGATGCGAAAACTTTGCAAGCAAGCGCGCTTCATTGATAAAGCTGCGCAAACCCGCATCAAAAGCCCCTTTGTGCTGTGGGCGCACATGGATTTGATTGGAAGACATGCGTCCCGCCAACATCGCGGGCATGAACTCCTTAATCGCCACGACGCGGTCCAGGCTCAGGTCACGTGCTTTGTAAACAATGCCAAAGCCGCCCTCCCCTACTACACCCTGCAAACGGTATTCACCAACATGAACACCAGGCGCCAGGCAATTTGCTGACCCGCTCAATTCCTTATTCATGTCATCGCACCAAAATCTCAATTAGTAAGTTCAAGCTACAAAACAGTTAAGCAAATGCAGGCGAATTAAACATTCGGCAATGGTATCGCGGGTGACAATTTATTTTTGGTTATTCGAATTTCTATTTATGGATTTTACGCATTGTTTCAATTTTGTAAGGCCTGTGGCCAGTTTATGGATGATCCGTCCAGTAGCATTTACCTGTTTTGTGCTCACATGCTCAGGACTACCCAAAGCGCTTAGTTCACAGGACAGGTCTATGGCTTGGCTAAGCAGGTTTGTGTTCGAAGGTACTGCGAGTCGCTTTAGTTGGCGCTTCGTTTTTTCCAGTTTGTTTTTAATCAAGGAGAGCTAAAATATGTCAGTCGACGCATTCATGAAAGTAGAAGGTGCCAGCGGCGAGTCCAAAGACTCCAACCACACAGGCTGGACCGACATTGACTCATTTACCTGGGGTGCAATTCAGCCCCACAGCATGGCTTCAGGTGGTGGTGCCGGCGTGGGCAAAGTCGCATTCCAGGACCTGAACATCGTCGCCAAAATCGACAAATGCTACCCCGCCGTGCTCAAGCATTGCGCCACGGGCAAGCACTTGGGCAAGGTAGAAATCTCCTTGTGCAAAGCCGGCGGCAGCCAAATCGAGTACGCCAAGATCGAATTGACTGACGTGCTTGTCACCAGCGTCACCGTCAGCGGCACCAGCAGCAGCGAGTCCACCGTGGTGAACTACTCGTTCCAAGCCTCCAAGATCAAAACCCAGTACTGGGAGCAAACCACGCAAGGCGGCAAGGGTGCTGAAAGCCAGATGGGCTTTGACATCAAGCAAAACAAAGAAGCCTAAACGTCACGGCTTCTCGTGCCGCCTGCCTAGTGTGCTGTGTGCCTTGCGCGCAGACCCCGGGCCAGTGGCGGCGCCCAAAGCCGCGTCACCCGATGCGGCTTTGGTTTTTTGTAGGCCTTTTCTTTTCGTACGCCTTTTCCATTGGTTCTAGTTGTACTTATTCCTAACCGACCACTATGAGCAATCGCCGCGTCAACATTACCACCCCCTTGGCGAGCAGCTCAAGTTTCGGCAGTGCAACGGCACAGAAGAGATCAGCACGCTATATGCACTGGACATTGACTTGTTATCCGACAGCAAGTCCATCGACCCCAAGGCCCTCTTAGGTAAAACCGCCACGCTAGAAATCGAGATGGATGGCGGCAGCAAACGCTACATCGATGGCTTGGTCACCCGCTTTGGCATGCAGGGCCAAGACTTTTCCAAATACAGCTACAAGCTGGTACTGCGCCCCTGGTTCTGGCTGGCCACGCGCCGCTCGGACTTTAAAATCTTTCAGTTCAAAACCGTCCCCGACATCATTGACGAGGTGCTGGGCACCTATGGGTACCCGTTCGAGAAAAAACTCACCCGCAGCTACAGGTCATGGGACTATTGCGTGCAATATTTTGAGACAGACCACAATTTCATCTCGCGGCTGTGTGAGCTCGAAGGTATCTATTACTACTTCACCCACTCCAACGGCCAGCACACCTTGGTGTTTGCCGACGACATCGTGGGCTCGCATTCCCCACTGCCCGGTGGGGCCAGCATCCCCTTTTATCCGCCCGAAAAAGCGGCTGTGCACGACAAGGAGTGCATCTACACCTGGGAACTGGGTGAAGAGATCCATGCCGGTCGCCACTACAACGACGACTACGACTTCAAGAAGCCCCGCGCGGACCTGTCCAACATGCGCCAGATGCCACCGGGCCATGCGCATGACAAATACGAGCGTTATGAGTGGCCCGGTGGATTTACCGAGTTTGCCGATGGCGAGACCTATGCCCGTGTGCGCCTGCAAGAGCAGCTCAGCCCGCGCTCGCGCATGCAGGGCCTGTCCAACCACCGGGGCCTGGCACCGGGCTACACCACCGAGCTGACCAACTACCCCCGAGAAGACCAGAACCAGCAGTATCTGATTTTGGCAGTGCACTACCACCTGCAAGAAAACGCTGAGGTCAGTGAAGGCGCAGGTGGGGGTGGGGGCCAAGGCTCCGTCCAGCGCCTGACCCTCACCGCCCAGCCCACCAGCATTGCTTACCGCCCCCAGCGCACCACCCCCAAGCCCAGAACCCGGGGGCCGCAAACGGCCGTGGTGGTGGGCCCGCCTGGTGAAGAGATCTGGGTGGACAAGTTTGGCCGCATCAAGGTGCAGTTCCATTGGGACCGCATTGGCGCCATGGACCAAAACTCCAGCTGCTGGGTGCGGGTGTCGACCAGCTCGGCCGGTCCCAACTTTGGTGCGATCTTTATCCCGCGCATCGGCATGGAGGTGGTCATTGACCACTTGAACGGTGATCCGGACTACCCCCTGGTGACCGGCTGCGTCTACAACGCTGCCAACATGCCGCCCTGGGCCCTGCCGGGCAATGCCACCCAATCGGGCATCTTGACGCGCTCCAGCAAGGGCGGCGCGCCCGGTGCAGGCATTGGCACCGTAGCCGGCGCGGGCGGTGACGCCAATGCCCTGCGCTTTGAAGACAAGAAGGGCCAGGAGCAACTGTGGCTGCACGCCCAAAAAGACCAGCTCACTGAAGTCGAGAACGACGAAGACAAGTGGGTGGGCAACGACCGGCGCAAGACCATTGACCGGGATGAGACCAGCCTCATCAAGCGGGACCGCACGGAGACGGTGGACCGCAATGAGAAGATCACCGTGCATGGCTGGCGCACTGAAGAGGTGGACCTCGATGAGACCATCACCGTCCACCAAAACCGGTCCGAGCGGGTGGACCTGAACGAGACGATCAGCATCGGTAAAAACCGAACGGAGGATGTGAAGAACAACGAGACCATCAGCATCGGCGACAACCGCACCGAGACGGTTGGAAAGAATGAGACGGTGAGTGTGGGCATCAACCGCACCAAAGCAGTGGGCGCCAACGAGAGCGACACCATCGGCTCGAACTGGACCATCAAAGTCGGCAAGATGAAGACCGAGACCATCGGCATCGGCAACATGCAAAACATCGGCATCTTCAAGATGGTCAATATTGGCGCGGCTTACAACCTCAACGTGGGCGCGGCGATGATGACCAATGTAGGGTTGATGCGCATGGACACGGTGGGGATGAACTGGAGCCAGAACACCGGGGTCAAGCACAGCCATACGGTGGGTAGCGAGTATGTGCTGAGTGTCGG